>Ga0224501_10000625_pt1 | contig 27582 bp, 22 predicted proteins | sample SF_Oct11_sed_USG_4_FD_169105 | JGI IMG/M metagenome (GOLD analysis project Ga0224501, IMG submission 169105) | Sediment microbial communities from San Francisco Bay, California, United States - SF_Oct11_sed_USGS_8_1 | ecosystem: Environmental > Aquatic > Marine > Sediment | place: USA... | reverse complement strand
TCGAAGAATCGGAGTGGGATGGGGCCGATCAAGCCCAGGCCATTACGAAGGCCGTTGAAGCCTTGCCTGCCGAGCAAAAGGAAGTATTTTTGTTAAAGGTCGAAGCAGAAATGAGTTTGGAAGAGATTGCACAGATGGGGGGTGAGTCCCGAGAGGCGATTAAGAGCCGGTACCGCTACGCGGTGGCAAAGATTCGGAAGTGGGTATCTGAGGAGAACAACGATGGTTGATGATGCTGAAGTTGAACGCCGCTATCGAAAATCCAGTAAGGAAAGTCCTTCCGTGCAATTAGATAGGCTCATTCTCGATATGGCGAAACATGAGCTAGGTCGTCGCAAGTATAGAGCTACTAAAAGAATGGGCTTGTTTGCGACCGCAGCTACCTTAGTGCTATCCATTGGTCTGGTCACTTTCATGGAAAGAGAGGTGCCCGAAGAAGTGGTGATTACTGCTAAGGGACCGGCGGTGTTAGTGGAAGAGCCGGCGGAAGAGAAATCAGAACAAAGCTTTGATCGTATGCCTGCACCGCTTGCCAATGCAGACAGGGCTCTCAAAAAACAACAGGCTCCCGTTTCTGCTGAAGCCGAAGTGGCGACAATGGACCGGGCCTTTGGGTCAGAAGCTCTTAGCAGGGAACTCTTGGCTGAGGCACCGGATAGGGCAAGCCCCCCCCAATCACGGGCCCCCAGTATGGCTCGCGCACGTGCTGCCGTTGAAACGGGCATCTCAGCTCAAGCGTTGAGACGCCAGCTCAATAGCGAACTGGTGTCTACGCACAAAAAGGTCTTTCGTTATAATGATGTATGGCAAGCTCTCGAATATACGGATGAAGATCCAAAAAATTCTAAAAATGTGATCCTGTTGTATAGCCAGCGTTCTACGCCCAAAACCGCAAAACACAAAGGTGAAGAGGGAGATAATTTGTGGAACCGGGAGCATGTGTGGCCCAAGTCTCACGGATTTCCCAAGAAGAATCAGTCTGCCTATACCGATTTGCATCATTTGCGGCCCAGTGACCGCCATATCAATTCAGACAGACGGGATTGGGATTTTGATGAAGGGGGGAAATCCTATAATCGTTGTCAGTGTAAACGGAAAAAAGTAGATAAGAACTCGGGTAGCTTTGAGCCCCCGCATCAGGTCAAGGGCGATATTGCACGCATGTTGTTCTATATGGACGTGCGTTATGAAGGGGAAGATGAGAGCAAAACCCCCGATCTGGTCTTGAGTGATCGACTTACTCAGGCAGGTGATGTTTCCATTGGTAAGCTTTGTGTGTTGCTGCGTTGGCACCGCAATGATCCGCCCGATAGTGTTGAGAAGCGGCGCAACCAGCGTATTAAAGAACTACAGGGAAACCGAAATCCATTTATTGACGATCCAAATCTGGCAAGCCAATTATGGGGGAGGCAGTGTTCCCAGTAGGAATTACAAGGAGCCCCAGGTGCTTCTGCGTCTGAATTTTAGATTTGGAAGTGCTAAACCTAAAAGAATTCCACCCAAACAAACACCTGCCCCGATGAGAAACCAGTCTCGTGCCGAGCTATCACGCAGGGAGACATTTTCCTGCTCAATAGTCTGTATCTCGCGTTTAATGTTCAGCAATTCTTTGGTGAGCTTTTCGTTTTCTTCATTGACTGAAATGGGGTCGGCGGCGACCTTTCTCAGCTTTTCCAGTTCCTTCTCCAGCTTGCCTCTGGCCTTGTTAAGATCCTGCTCAGTGTTTTCCAGGCCACTATTGGTTCGCTTTAAAACGTCCAGTTCACTTTTCAACTGGTCGATAGACTCTTTCAATTTCTGCGTGCGCACACGGGAAGCCGCCAGCATGTCCTTCGATGAGGGATTATTACTCAAATAGCGTTTCAAGACCCAACCTTCAGTGCCGTCACTGGTTTTTACCAGCGCATACTGGCCGTCATCGCCCTCTTCCTCTTCAATCAGTTCCAATTTGGCGCCCGATGGAAGCATTTTGATAATCTTGTGAGAATTACCTTTGCCCGTTCGTAGGGTAATTTCAAATTCATCAGTAATGTAACGGGATTCTGCCGCAAGCACTGCAGGCGTGAGAATGAGTAGAATGAGAGAGGAATAGAAGTAACGCATCGATCTTTTACTGCCCTTTCGCTTAGGTCTGAAACTAGTTAAATAAATCCTTGAATGCAATACTCAAGCCTTTTTCCAACTGAGTGCATTGATACAGGAAGTTGGCCCGTCTTTTATGAGATGATAGCCTATCTCAAAACAAAAAGCTGTCGCCTAAAGGAGACGGACGTTGGATAAATGACATTAGAACGCGCTCGAATCCTCCATGCATTGGATCAACCCTGGAGTTTGAGTCCTGCTGATGCGACTCGTCTTCAAAAAGAACTGGCTTGTCGAGTGGTAGCCGAAGATCAGTTGGGAGATATTCGTACAATTGCAGGTATCGATGTGGGATACGAAAAAGGGGACAGCATTGCCAGGGGGGCAGTGGTGGTTTTGGATGCGCAGGCTCTAGGCGTTGTGGACCATGAGATAGCGCGAGCCCCTGTTACCTTTCCTTATATACCGGGTTATTTGTCGTTCAGAGAGTTGCCGGTCATTCTCAAGGCCATGTCTCAGCTAAGAACACTGCCCGATCTAATTCTTTGTGATGGACAAGGTCTGGCGCATCCCCGTCGCTTTGGTATTGCCTGTCACCTGGGTGTGTTGCTGGACTGCCCAACCATAGGGGTGGGTAAGACTCGCTTGTGTGGTACCTATATCGAGCCCGGTCCCAATAGGGGGGACTACACGGATCTAGTCGACAAAAACGAATTGGTAGGCGCGACTCTGCGTACTCGACTCGGTGTAAAACCGGTGTTTGTTTCGCTCGGTCACCGTATCAGTCTGAAAACTGCCATAGAAAAGGTGTTGGCCTGCACAACGCGCTACAAATTGCCGGAAACGACGCGACAAGCACATCACTTGGCCTCACAAAAGCTTATCTAAGCCTGATAGCACATTTTGCATCATTAGGATTTGCCCCTTCGCTTTGGGGTGCAACCCGTCAGATTGGAAATAGGACATATTGTCCGCAAATCCTTCCAGAAGAAAAGGCACCAGCACAGAATTGCTTTCCTGCGCCACTTCCATAAAGGTATTGGCAAACTGTTGGGTATAATGTTTACCGTAATTAGGTGGGAGTTGCATGCCAACAACTAATACACGTGCCCCCGTTTTTTGGCAGTGTTCCACGATTTGCTGCAAATTGGACTTCATGTTAGAGAGTGGTAGTCCTCGCAGGCCGTCGTTGGCACCTAGTTGCAGGATTACAATTTTGGGTTTGTGCTTATTTAGACTGCGTTGTACTCGATTTAGTCCACCTTGAGTGGTGTCACCGGATATACTCGCGTTGATTACGGTGTAGTTTTTGTTTATCTGATTGAGTTTATTTTGAAGTAAATCTACCCAGCCCTTCCCGCTTCTAACACCATGACCGGAGCTAAGGCTATCCCCTAAAACAAGTATGGTGTTAGATTGGGCAATCGCTACCAATGGATTGAGTAAAACAAGGAATAATAGAGTCAAACGTAGCATGTCGAATAACACCCGTGATCCCATTCTTAGTGTAGAGTCTTTAAGCAAGCGCGTGACCAGTCCTGATGGCGAGTTGCAACTACTGCAGGATATCAATTTTAACATCTATCCCGCCCAATCGGTGGCCATAATTGGCGCTTCCGGCGCAGGTAAATCCACGCTACTGGGCTTGCTGGCCGGTTTAGACACCCCCACCTCGGGCAAAGTGCTGCTTGATGGCCAAGATATTTTCGGTGAAGACGAGGACGGCAGGGCGAGAATACGCGGCGCCAATATCGGCTTTGTCTTCCAGTCATTCCAGCTTCTACCCAGCCTCACCGCCCTGGAAAACGTGATGATGCCTCTGGAGCTGATGGGTAGCAGCGAAGCCGAATCCAAGGCGCAAGAGGTGCTGGAAAGGGTGGGACTTGCACAGCGTATCCACCACTATCCGCGGCAACTCTCAGGTGGCGAACAACAGCGCGTGGCCATTGCGCGGGCCTTTGCACCGCGGCCGAAACTTTTGTTGGCAGACGAGCCCACAGGTAATCTGGACGTGCGCACCGGCGAGCAGATTATCGATTTATTGTTTAGTTTGAACAAAGAACAAAACACCACGCTGGTCCTGGTTACGCACGACATGAAACTGGCGCAACGTTGTGAGCGTAGACTTACTATCGATGTGGGCCAGTTGAGCGAAGCCTCTGCATGAACCCGGTTTCTTCTTTTCGAACAGCGCTGCGTTTTCTCAAGCGAGACTGGAAATCCGGTGAACTGAATGCCCTAACCTTGGCCGTGATCATCGCGGTGGGCGCGGTCACGGCGGTAAGCTTTTTCACCAATCGCCTGGAAAACGCTCTGGCACAACAGGCCAATGAACTCTTGGGCGCAGACCTGGTGATTCAGTCTGATCACGTGCTAGGGGTGCGTTATACCGAAAAGGCCAAGGATCACGGCTTGCAGGTGAGCCGTCTTCAACGTTTTCCCAGCATGGTTCAATCGGCTTCCGGAAATCAATTGGCCACAGTACGGGTGATAGACGACAACTATCCCTTGCGTGGAACGGTGTATGTGTCCTCTGATCTTTTCGCACCTGACAGTGCCGCTGAAGGGGTGCCGCAACCGGGGCGCATCTGGATGGAGCCACGTGTCTTCACGGCTTTGGGAATAGCGCCGGGTGAGCAAGTCCTGCTGGGGGAAATCAGCCTTGTCGCAGAAAAGGTGTTGGCCTCATTGCCCGGTCGAGGAGGGGACTTGTTCGGCGTTGCGCCGGTGGTGCTGGTCAATGAAAAGGATCTCAATGCCACTGGGCTGATAGGGCCGGGCAGTCGCATACAAGTGAGTTTGCTGCTGGCGGGAAAAGATTCGGATCTGCAAAACTATAAATCGGAAGTTTCACCGAGTTTGGAAGCGGGTGCCAGTTTCCAGGATATACGCGAAGCACGTCCTGAAATTCGTGTGGCACTGGAGCGTGCCGGCATGTTTCTGGGTCTGGCTGCGCTCACCAGTGTGATACTAGCGGGTGTGGCCGTGGCCATGGCGGCGCGGCGTTTTGCCATACGGCATCTGGACCACGCGGCGATTATGCGCTGTCTGGGTGCGACGCAGTCTTTCATTACTCGCGTTTTTGGATTCCAGCTCTTGTTCCTGGGTCTGGCTGCCAGCCTGGTTGGTAGCGCCTTGGGCTTTGCTGCACATTTTCTTCTGTTGGAAATCGTAACGGGCCTGTTGGGGGTCGTATTGCCCGCAGCAGATTACAAACCCCTGCTCGCAGCCATACTCACGGGAAGTATTACCCTCATCGGCTTTGCATTACCTCCCATATTGCACCTCAAACGAGTACCTGCTTTACGTGTGTTAAGACGAGACATCGGTAATATCTCTACGCCAGGTCGGCTGGCCTACCTTTTCGGCGTGGCAGCCTTGAGTGGACTGGTCCTGTGGCAGGCTGACGATATCAAACTGGGTGTCTATGTGGTGCTGGGTTTTCTCATTGCCATTGCTTTGCTAGCCCTTTGTGCCTGGTGTCTATTGGCCCTGATTCGTAAGCTACGCTTGCGTGGTGGCGGTTGGCGCTTCGGATTGCTGCATCTGGTCAGACATGGTCGCGCCACCATGATTCAGACCGTAGCCTTTGGCCTAGGAATCATGTCGCTCTTGTTGCTGGCCGTCATACGCGGTGATCTCTTGGACGAGTGGCAAGGGAGTTTGCCGGCCGATGCGCCCAATCGTTTTATAGTGAATGTGCAGCCGAATCAGGTCGCTCCCATGCAGGAGTTTTTTACCCAGGCCAATGTGAAGCCACCGGAACTCTTTCCCATCGTGCGTGCGCGCATGGTGGAAATCAATGGTGTGCCGGTTGAGAAACAACTCGACGATGAACAGGTGCGCAGGCAGGTGGATCGACCACTCAATGTATCCTGGGTGGAAACTCTCATGTCGGATAACCAGATACTGGAAGGGAAATGGTGGGACGAGATCGAAGATCCATCCATGAATCTGGTTTCCATCGAAGAAGGGGTGGCGAAAAATCTAAAACTCAAATTGGGAGACATGTTGAAATTCAACGTGGCAGGAGAACACTTTGAAGTAAAGGTGGCGAGTATCCGCAAAGTGGACTGGGATTCGTTTAGAGCCAATTTCTTTGTGTTGGCGCGTCCTGGTTTTCTCAATGAATACCCCACTACCTATATGACAGGCTTTTATTTGGGTACGGAAAATTACAAATTACTGGGGGATTTGGTCAAACAATTTCCCAGCATTACGGTTTTGGACGTGGCAGCGATTATGGGGCATGTGCGCGATATCATTCATCGTGTCTCATCGGCAGTAGAGTATGTGTTTCTCTTCACGTTAGCTGCGGGGCTCGTCGTCCTCTATGCGGGTATTCAATCCACACAAGACGAGCGACTATTGGAAAACGCCATTGTGCGCACACTTGGCGGGCAGCGAAATCAAATTCTGCAAACCCTGCTCAGCGAGTTTGTGTTACTAGGTCTCATGGCAGGTCTTATCGCCTCAGTTTTTTCCGGTGTGCTGGCCTATGTGGTGTCGGAAAAGGTGTTGCGTATGAGTTACACCATAGACCCCGCCCTTGTGATTTGGGGGATTAGCATGGGGGCCTTGGGCGTCGGTTTGGCAGGTCTTTGGGGGACACGTAGCGTGCTTTCTCAGCCACCTTTGTCTGTCTTTAGGCGGATTTCAGCCTAGAAGGTTCTACCATCGAATCCCCACATGTGTCGATCCGGACTGGAAAACTCGATGTAGATGCGATCTGTTGAGATGTCTGTTTCCTGATTGATAAATTCGCATAATGCGCGGGAGAATTCGGCAGTCTTTGCTTCCGGTAGACCGAGACTTTTCAATTCTAAATACGCAGTTGGTTTGTTCGACCCAGCAAAAAACAGGGTTTGATCCGCGGTGAGATTGATCATTACATAACTTTCCGGTTTTCCCAGTATGTTTGAGACGTGTTTAGAGGCGCGTTCGAGCAATCCGTTTTGCTGTTCTGTCGTCATTTGTATATTCGTGCATAGGTTCAATAAGGGCATGATCCAGTCCTCATAGCTCTGAAGTAATGTGGTTTGATTATAAGGTGTATGGAGTAGGGCGTAAAAGCCAAGATTGGGGCGATTTAGAAGAGTGGTTTATTCAGCGTTTCGATGAATTTTTCAATTTGAACCAAGGTCTTGTCGTTCATTTCTACAAACTGGAACGCCGATTTCATTGTTCTGACTTTCTTGTTACTCGGGGCGCTACGTTCTGAGCGAACCAGCTCAGCCTTTACTATCAAGGGTTCGTTTTGTGCCGGAATCACCAGTGTGGCCTGCTCCAGTACGCCGCCTCCATGATCAAAGGCCGTCGACTCTACCATACAGCCCCCCTTTGAAATATCCAATAAGTTTGCATCATATTCCGCACCGCAAACGAATTGCAGGTGAACCTGGCATGCGTCCAAAACTGGAATCCGTTCAGAAGCGCGATGGTAGTCTCCGGCCAGCAATTTTTTGAACTTGACGACCAGGGCCCCTGCACTAAATGGTTTTACCAGAAAGTCATCGGCACCTGCTGCCGCAGCCGTGATGATGGTTTCTCTGTCTGTGCGGCTGGACATGAGTACGACGGAGCAGCCTTTGGCACTTTCGAATTCCTTGGCCTTGTTGACGAAGTCGAAACACTGGATATCGGGTAGATCGATTTCACTGAGTATGCAATCAATGGGGCCGCTATGGGCCAGAAATTCTAATGCAGAATTTCCGCTCACGCTTTGATGTATTGCTGTCAGGTTTAGTTCATCGATGAGTGTGGAAGCGACAACCTTTCCAGCAGGTTCGTCGTGTTCCACTATGAGTGTTGTAAAATTCTGCATCGACTATTGCCCTGTTTTGCCAATTTGAGGGTTTACCCCATCATTACGGTATCGGTCGATCAAGGATTCTTTTTCAGGGAGATTTGTAGTGAAAGCAGGGAATTCTATTCTGCTTGGATGAAAACTAGGCGTTTTGTGGGGTTGTTATTGGAGTGAGCCCAAAAAAAAAACCTCACTAGACAGTTAACTAGCCTTCGGTATTTTTCTGGGTTACGTTGAGGTTGTTGCGCTCGGCAAACTCCATGATATGGCCGAATGCCTCGGGATTGCTTTCTTTAAGCATGGGATCAACCGCAATACACTTCACCCCATCGATACTCACTGGCCGAAGTTGTGGGGAATAATGGATTCGATGATCGTTGCCAAAGGTGGATAACATGCCACTCATGCGCTCGGCCCAGTCGCTGGGGCGAAACTTGCGGCCATCTTTAGTGATTCCCTCGATAATGATGGATTTTTTAGGTTCTTGTTCAGAAGTCATTTCGATTTCGTGTAACTACTTCAGTAAAATTAATAAGGTCGTCGCTTTCCAATACTTAAAGCGGTGATTTTATATAAAGTACCCGTTTAGTATCGGCTGGAGTGGTTGCACGATCGGTTCCGTATCTTCTGTCCGTTTGTGATTTCACTACGCTGTTTTTTCCTTGCAAGCGTTTTAAACTTGTTTTCCTTAGGATGCTCCACTCTTCTTTGACAACTGTGAGGAAAACAATTTCACGGGAGTGTTTAACGTTAATTTTACATCATCTCAAAAAAAAACGTTATGGTTTATCACAATAATATTCAAAGGAATTCCTGCCGGGAAATGACGACAGTCGGGATTTAGACTCGGTCCAAGTATTCAACAAAAAATCGACGCTAAGCCTCTGGATTTGATATCATATTAGGTTCTTCCAATTTTATTGATGGGGTCTTTGTAGTCCGTGGAACTGAGTGGTGGTGAAATATTAATCCAATTCCTCAAGGATGAAGGAGTTGAGTATGTGTTTGGGTACCCTGGAGGGGCTGTCTTACACATTTATGATGCAATCTATGGCCAGGAAGATGTAAAACACATCCTAGTGCGCCACGAACAGGCTGCAACCCATGCGGCGGACGGCTACGCGCGCGCTACCGGTAAACCCGGCGTGGTGTTGGTTACGTCTGGCCCGGGTGCTACCAATGCCGTCACCGGTATCGCGACTGCCCATATGGACTCTATCCCCATGGTGATCATCACCGGTCAGGTCCATGCCTCGTCTATCGGCAGCGACGCCTTCCAAGAGGTTGATTCTATTGGGATTACGCGCCCTTGCGTGAAGCACAACTTCCTTGTGAAAGACATCAACAAGCTGGCTGAAACGCTCAAAAAGGCCTTTTATATCGCCACGACTGGCCGCCCGGGGCCCGTGGTCGTGGATATCCCCAAGGACATCACCGACCCCAAGGTGAAAGTGCCATACGAATATCCCAAGAGTGTATCCCTGCGTTCCTACAACCCGGTGGTTAAGGGTCACCCTATGCAGGTCAAACGAGCCGTTGATCTGATAACCACAGCCAAGCGCCCCATGATCTATTCCGGGGGCGGGGTGGTGTTGAGCGGTGCCCACAAAGAGTTGACTGAATTCACCCGCATGCTGGGTTTTCCGATCACCAATACCCTGATGGGGCTGGGGGCATATCCGGGGCAAGACAAGCAGTTTCTCGGCATGCTGGGCATGCACGGAACCTATGAAGCCAATATGGCCATGCACGAATGTGATGTGTTAATTGCAGTTGGTGCGCGGTTCGACGATCGTGTTACAGGCAAGATCGAACAGTTTTGCCCGACAGCCAAGATTATTCACATCGATATTGATCCTTCGTCCATCGCCAAAACGGTGAAGGTGGATATCCCTATCGTGGGTGATGTGAAAAATGTGTTACAGGACTTGCTCACTCTCCTTAAAGAGACCAAAGAGCGCCCTGATGCGACTGCTTTGCACAAATGGTGGGAGCAGATCGAGCGTTGGCGTGGTGCAGATTGTCTGGCCTATGACAGACGCAGCACCTTGATCAAGCCCCAGTACGTTATCGAGAAACTATACGAAGCCACTCATGGCGAGGCCTATGTTACATCCGATGTAGGACAACATCAGATGTGGGCAGCACAGTTCTACAAATTTGAAACACCGAATCACTGGATCAATTCCGGTGGGCTGGGCACCATGGGATTTGGTCTTCCAGCCGCCATGGGTGTGAAGTTGGGATTTCCTGATGCGACGGTTGCCTGTGTGACCGGCGAGGCCAGTATTCAAATGTGTATACAAGAGCTATCAACGTGCATGCAGTATCGTCTGCCTATCAAGATAGTGAATCTGAATAACCGCTATTTGGGCATGGTTCGGCAGTGGCAGGAATTTTTCTATGAAGGACGCTATTCCATGTCCTACATGGATGCCTTGCCGGATTTCGTCAAACTGGCCGAAGCGTACGGGCATGTGGGAATTCGTTGTGAAAGTCCTTCCGATGTGGAGCCCGCTTTGAAAGAGGCCTTGGCGCAAAAAGATCGTTTGGTATTCCTGGATTTCATTACGGATCAAACCGAAAATGTGTATCCCATGATAGAGGCAGGTAAGGGGCATCATGAGATGCACTTGTCACCTGAAAGGGAGCTAGCCTGATGCGTCACATCATTTCTTTGTTGTTGGAAAATGAATCAGGTGCCTTGTCCCGTGTTGCTGGGCTTTTCAGTGCACGTGGTTACAATATTGAGGCTCTAACGGTAGCGCCCACAGAAGATGAGTCCTTATCACGTATGACGATCGTCACCAATGGCTCTTCTGAAATTCTGGAACAGATCATCAAGCAGCTCAACAAGCTGGTAGACGTGGTCAAACTCATGGAGTTGACCGAAGGTGCTCATATCGAACGTGAGTTGGCGCTGATCAAATTGGACGCCAGTGGTAAGAATCGCGAAGAATTCAAACGCCTTGCAGATATTTTTCGTGCAGGGATTGTGGATGTAACTACCAGCAGTTACGTTGTGGAATTGACAGGTACAGTGGAAAAAATTGATGCCTTTCTAGATGCCATTGATAAGAAATTTATTATTGAAGTGGCACGTTCCGGCGTAACAGGAATGGCTCGAGGCGAACGCGCTCTGCGATTGTAATTATCGTCTTTAAAACGGATTTGTGGTGACTAGCTTGGCTGGTCACATAAGGTTTTTTGCTTTTTAGTTTGAGGAAACAGTAATGTTAAATATTTATTATGACAAAGATGCCGACTTGTCTATCATCAAGCGCAAGAAGGTTTCTATCCTGGGATATGGTTCACAAGGCCATGCGCACGCCAATAATCTTAAAGATTCAGGTGTAGACGTTACCATCGGTCTACGTGCCGGTTCTGCTTCCGCGCAAAAGGCCGAAGCGGCAGGTTTGAAAGTGCGTAACGTTGCGGATGCAGTCAAAGACGCAGACCTGGTTATGGTTCTAACGCCTGATGAGTTCCAATCACAACTCTACAAGGGTGAGATCGAACCCAATATCAAAAAAGGTGCAACACTGGCTTTCGCCCATGGTTTTGCCATTCACTACAATCAGATCGTACCGCGAGCTGATCTGGACGTAATCATGATCGCGCCCAAGGCTCCAGGCCATACCGTGCGGAATGAATTCAAAAACGGCGGTGGTATTCCCGACCTGATAGCCATCCATCAAGATGTCTCTGGACGCGCCAAAGAGACTGCGCTCTCCTATGCTTCAGCAATCGGTGGTGGACGTACCGGTATCATTGAAACCACTTTTAAAGACGAAACTGAAACGGATCTTTTCGGTGAGCAAGCGGTTCTTTGTGGCGGTGCCGTTGAGTTGGTTAAGGCCGGTTTTGAAACATTGACTGAAGCCGGTTACGCCCCAGAAATGGCCTACTTTGAGTGCTTGCACGAATTGAAGCTGATCGTAGACCTGATGTATGAAGGCGGTATCGCCAATATGAACTACTCCATCTCCAATAACGCCGAGTATGGAGAGTATGTAACAGGTCCCAAGGTGATCAACGACGAGAGTCGTGCGGCCATGCGTCAGGCGCTGAAAGACATCCAAACCGGTAAATACGCCAAGATGTTCGTACAGGAAGGTCAAACCAATTATCCTGAAATGACAGCCATGCGTAGACTGAATGCAGCGCATCCGATCGAGCAAGTGGGTGCTAAGCTGCGCTCCATGATGCCTTGGATTTTGGCGAATCAACTCGTTGATAAAGCGAAAAACTAGAGTCGTTGAAGCCGCCTTACGGTAAATAACAAAGGTGCCTCATGTGAAAACATCGGGCACCTTTTTTTGTATAGAGACATGCTATCACGTAGTTATCCACTAATTGCCAGAGAAGGATGGGGAATACTGGGGCTGTTGTTTGCCATCGCAGCCATTGCCCTGTTTATCGGCTATCGGGAATTGGCGATAGGTGTTGTGCCTATCATTGCGGTGGTAGGATTTCTCTATCGCGATATCAAGCGAAAAACACCGCCACGTCCAATGGGTGTGGTGAGTCCGGTGGATGGCACAGTTACCAGGATAGAAAAGGACGTGCTCGATCCCATTCGGGCATTGCCCAGTACCCACGTCAAAATCCGTCTGCATGCACTGGGTGGCTATGCGATACATTGTCCCCTGGAAGGGAAGATCGCCAAGATGGACTCGGTGGCGATTGAGCGTCCTGGTATAATCAATGCCTTTCTGGTGAGCACCGACGAAGGCGATGATATTGTGGTGGCTTTGGTGGGAGGTGCCCGATCGGTACCCCGGCTCTATTTACAACCTGGCCACCGCATTGCCCACGGGCAGCGGGTTGGATTTTATTTTATGGGTATGGAGGCCGATGTCTATGTACTCGGCTCTAGTCGTGTTGAAATCAAAACGGGAGCCAGGGTTTCAGCCGGTGAAACCATTCTCACTACCGTTACTCATAAGGAAACTGTTACAGGAGTTTCCGGTCAACTAATATAGTAGTATTGAAGAATTCGAAGGAAAAAGCGCGAAATGGACCAACCAGAAAAACGTCAACGCCGTAGAGGCATCTATTTATTACCCAACCTATTTACTACGGGATGCCTGTTTTTTGGTTTTTATGCCATCGTGTCTGCAATAAAAGGTCATTACGATCAAGCAGCTATCGCTGTATTCATTGCCATGATCATGGACGGCCTCGATGGTCGCGTCGCCCGTCTCACCAACACCTCTACCGAATTTGGTGTGCAATACGACTCCTTGGCCGATATGGTCTCCTTCGGCGTAGCACCTGCCTTGGTCATTTATCTGTGGACCCTGCAGGGCTTGGGTAAATTGGGCTGGTTGGGGGCCTTTCTGTGTACTGCCGGAGCAGCCTTGCGTCTGGCTCGCTTCAACACCCAGGTCAATGTGGTTGATAAGCGATTTTTTCAGGGTTTACCCAGTCCGGCCGCGGCGGCCCTGGTTGCAGGCACGGTTTGGGTAGGGGAAACCTACCAACTCAATAGCCCGGGCGTCAGTTATTTTGCCCTGGTCATCACCATTGCAGCGGGCCTGTTGATGGTCAGTAACTTTCGTTACTATAGTTTCAAAGATGTTGATCTCAAGGGAAAAGTGCCCTTTCTGGCGACCCTGTTGATTGTCTTGCTGTTTGTTTTCATCTCACTCGATCCGCCGCAAGTGTTGTTCTTTATTATGCTGGTCTATGCTTCATCCGGCCCGGTGGTGACGTTCGTAATGCTCAATCGCCACAAGGCGCAAAGAAGGAAGCAGGAGCAGGAATCGGAAAAAGAGCATCATGTCTAGGGCCGATGGCGCCGTTAAGGGCTTGGCAAACTCCGGTTCTGGGGTTAAACTGAACAATATTCGTATTTCTTAATACACGGCGAACGATGAAAGTTTTAAATAAACAATCACTTATTCAAGGCGCTCCCACCACGGCGTGCGGCCTCCGTTTGCCTCTGCCCCTCCTGCTATCACTACGACTGCTGCCCTAGCGGGCAAATTATACATCCTCGACCCGGTGTGCGGCTGGGTGAAAAGAACCGCAAAATCCAATATCCTAGTAACTAGATTCAGAATACAGGTGCGCTATGAGCGACAAATTGATTATTTTTGATACGACGCTTCGTGATGGCGAGCAAAGCCCAGGGGCGTCCATGACCAAGGACGAGAAGGTCCGAATTGCCAAGCAGTTAGAGAAGATGCGGGTGGACGTGATCGAGGCCGGCTTCCCCATCGCCAGTCCCGGAGATTTTGAGGCTGTACAGGCCGTGGCTGCCGCTGTCCAAGATAGTGTGGTGTGCGGACTGGCACGAGCCCTTCCCAAAGATATTGAAACCGCAGGTGCGGCCATCAAGGCCGCGAAGCAGGGCCGTATCCACACCTTTATTGCCACCTCGCCCTTACACATGCGAGAAAAACTTCGTATGTCACCGGAGCAAGTCCTGGAGCAGGCGGTGGCGGCCGTCAAATTGGCTCGTCAGTTCACCGATAACGTGGAGTTCTCACCGGAAGACGCAGGTCGCAGTGATCCCGATTTTTTGTGTCGCGTCATTGAAGCGGTGATTGCTGCGGGGGCTGGTACCGTCAACATCCCAGACACCGTGGGTTATAATGTTCCCGCCCAATTTGGGGACTTGATTCGCGATCTGATTGAGCGCGTACCCAACTCAGACCAGGCGGTTTTTTCGGTCCATTGTCATAATGACTTGGGCCTTGCCGTTGCCAATTCCCTTTCTGCCGTACTGAACGGTGCGCGACAGGTGGAGTGCACCATCAATGGTTTGGGCGAACGGGCAGGGAACGCCTCTTTGGAAGAGATCGTGATGGCCGTTCGCACACGCAAAGACGTGTTTCCTTGTGAAACCAATATCGATACCACGCAAATCGTACCCGCATCGCGTTTGGTATCGGGTATAACCGGTTTTGCGGTGCAACCGAATAAAGCCATTGTGGGGGCCAACGCCTTTGCCCATGAATCGGGAATCCATCAAGACGGGGTTATCAAGAATCCCGAAACCTATGAAATCATGCGCGCCGAAGACGTGGGTTGGAGTGCCAATCGTATGGTTCTGGGTAAACACTCGGGAAGAAACGCATTCAAGACACGCATGAAGGAATTGGGTAAATCGTTCGACAATGATCATGAACTCAATGTGGCCTTCGAGGCATTTAAGGTGTTGGCCGATAAGAAACACGAAATCTATGATGAGGATTTGCAGGCCCTAGTCACGGCCACGGATCAAGAGGCGGAAAACGAAACCGTCAAACTCACTTCCATCAGTGTGTGCGCGGCCATGAATAAGATGCCCGAGGCCTCCGTGGAATTACTTGTCAACGGTGAAATCGTCCACTCTGTGAGTGTGGGTGATGGTGTAGTGGATGCAGCCTTCAAAGCCATCGAAGCGGTTGTAAAAAGCGAAAGCCAGTTGCAACTCTATTCAGTGAACGCCATCACCAGCGGAACCGATGCCCAGGGTGAAGTGACTGTGAGGCTGGAACGCGGTGGGCGCATCGTCAATGGGCATGGTTCGGATACCGATATCGTCATTGCTTCGACCAAGGCCTATATCAACGCGCTGAACAAGATTATGGATGATAGCAGTAGGCCACACCCGCAGAGAGGTGATGTATAAAATGCTAGACCACCGTCGCAGTCTATTGCTTAAAACGATGGGGATTGCCCAGTGGCAAAGACGAGACGGTGGTTCAATCACGGAATCCGTCCCCGAGGAAATCATTCCCACCGAGATTATTCCACTGGAAGTGATTCCGGTAGAAGCTATTTCTGAGCCACCACAGCCAGTGAAAGTGGAGGTGCCTGTTCAACGGGAAGCGCCCCGGCCACACGTTGAAGACAGTTGGCAGTGCATTGATTACGAAGTGAAGCAGTGCACCGCTTGTGATTTGCATCAAACTCGCACCAACACCGTGCTGGGTGTGGGCAATCGACAGGCAGACTGGATGATCGTTGGCGAGGCACCGGGGCGAGACGAGGACCAGCAAGGGGAACCCTTTGTCGGCGCGGCAGGGCTATTGTTGAATCAGATGCTTCGGGCGATTGGGCTGAAGAGGGAGCAGGTCTATATCGCCAATGTGTTGAAGTGTCGACCTCCCAATAATCGCGACCCTCGTCCTGAAGAAGTGACTCAATGCCTGGGTTTTCTGCAACGGCAACTGGATCAGGTGCAGCCCAAAATGATCCTCTCTGTGGGTCGTCATTCCGCACAAAATCTGCTGAAAACTGAGGAATCGGTGGGGCGTCTGCGAGGTGCTGTGCATCAGTTTGGAGATAAAAAAATACCCTTAATTGTGACCTATCACCCCTCCTATCTGTTGCGAAAACCACTGGAGAAACGTAAGGCCTGGGCCGATCTACAGTTAGCAAGAGAAATAATGAATAAGGCCCGAGTGTGAGTGCAGTCTTAAAACCCGAGGTACGGTTCAGACCTATCACCGAAGCGGATTTGGATCGTTTGTTAGAGATAGAACAGCAGGCCCATGTCTCACCCTGGACACGGGGAATTTTTAGAGACTGTATTCGCGTCAATTACATCTGTACGGTGATGGAACTGGGTGTGGGGATAGCAGGTTATTCCATTTTTAATATTGCAGTGGACGAAGCCCACCTCTTTAATATTTGCATTAATCCCCAGTTTCAACGACAAGGATTTGGCCGCATTCTATTGGAGCATATCCTGGATCAATGCAGGGAGCGCCAGGCCAAATCCGTTTTTCTCGAAGTGCGCCCCAGCAATGTGGGTGCGATTGCCCTTTATGAAAGTGCCGGTTTTGTAGAGGTAGGAATACGCACTGGATATTATCCTGCGAACGAAGGGCGTAGAGAAGATGCGCTCATTTTTGCGCGGGATGTTTAGCCTTTTTTAAACGATCGTTTTTCTTCAACTTCCTTTGAACACATAGTATCTTGCGATGTTACATCATAGTGATTCGCTGCGTTATTCAAAACTGGATTTATTCTAGAAATAATCAACAAAGTAACAATGCACATCTTTAAGAAATAGATCAAATATCACCGAATTTCTCATGGGTTTTGTGACTGTATGCACTATATATAATCAATGACGGCTTCATGCTGCCTAGTGTAAGCCGATAACCTCAACTGGAAAAGAACAAACAACAGTCCAGCTAGAGGTTTTCCCATGAATACTTTGAGCCTTCCCCTTCTAACTAGAAAAAGTTTAATTATTGGTCTTACGCTGGTACTGGCAGCGTGTTCAGGTGATCCTCCTTTCGAAGAGCCGCCGAAAGAGACACTGCCAAAACCGGCTGTAGACAATGCCTGGACGACTCATTCCTATAATGGTGAGTACAAAAAAGTGATCTATGGTGGGGGTAAGTTTCTTGCCGTGGGCGAGCACGGTCATTTTGCCTATTCGACGAACGCTACAACTTGGACGAAGTCCAGAGTGGGTGGTGAGACCTTTGTTAGTGTTCTGCATGATGGAGCGAAATTTGTTGCCCTTTTAGGTGGGCATTCCACCGCGTTTTCTGCAGACGGTATTAACTGGACACAACACCCCTATTCTCTAAAGACCGGAATAGGAAATTCAACCTGTACTGCAAATCCAGGCATGACTGATATAGTTTACACGGGTACGAAATACATCACGGTAGGAATTGGTTTAAGTTGCTCCAGTACGGATGGTATCACCTGGGCAAACAGTTTTGACGACTTGGCTGGAGTGGGCTCGCTGGTTCGAGCGGCTTACAAAAGTACCTTAGGCACGGCAGTACTGACTGGTGCTACGAGTCCCTTGTTTTATCATCAACCCGCTGGCAGTAGCAACTGGACTGGCTGGGGAAGCTCAGCAAACAATATCTTTGCGATAGCGACAGGTGTGTCCGGCGGTAATGATGTGTTTGTTTTTGCCGGCGATACCTCAGGAGATGCCAATAATATCGTTGTTTCCACGGGTCCATCAGCGGGCACGGCCTACACTGGACCATCTGCAAAAATCATCGATCTGGCCTATGGCAATAATCTATGGGTGGCATTATCGGATGCGGGAGAGATCTATACCTCGGCCGATCCTGCTACAGGAGCGGCTGGTTGGAGCCTACCAACTGCGGTCTCTAACATGGCAACTTCTGTCGCCATGACCACAGGTAGCTACGTGGTCGTAGGGAAGGGTCAAACTATCATGTCTTCCACGAATGCCACGAGTTGGACTCAACGCAGCAGCCCTGCAGGTATGAATGTGAAGACAGCGCACTACGCCAATAACACCTTATTGGCCATTGCTACAAACGCCACCACCAATCCTGAATCGGCTTGCGGTATCTACGAATGGGATATCACCAATAATGTATGGCTGGCCCAAAAGGTAGATCTTTCTGGACTTACAACATGTGCCGGTTCTCTGGGATTTGATAGCACCAATAACAAATGGTATCGCACAGACGAAACCGGTTTCCGTTTTTCCACCGATGCAACAGCCAATACCTGGGACGCTACACCAACTTATACAAAATCGACCATTCAACCCACTGCCGTTCGTAACCTGGGTGGCAATATCTTTTTGGTAGGCGGTACGATGTTGGGTAACACCACGGATGCCGTCTCGGCTGTTACCCTGATAGAGACCGGTGCTACGGATGTGTTGCGAGATATCGCTTATAACGGAACGAATCTTTATGTTGCCGTGGGCGATAACGGTACCGCGATCAAGTCTTCTGATGGAATTTCCTGGACGGCCGCTGTTACACCGCCGGGGACAGCCCAATTGAAAAAGCTAGCCTACGGTGCGGGTGTTTTTGTGGCAGTGGGTGATGCGAATACGATTTACTATTCTGCCGATGGCGATACCTGGACGGCAGGGACACCGGTGGCATATGGGACCGCATATAATATGAATACCGTGATCCATGACGGGACTCAGTTCCTGGCGGCGGGCGACTCAAGGGCAATGCAATCGTCTGTTGATGGAGCAACTTGGGCGTTAGTCGCGATCAATAATACCACTTCAACGAGTCACATCCGAGGTTTGGCGTGGAATGGTACCACTTTGGTCGCTGTAGGTGATGCCGGTGCTCGGTACACCACAACTGCTCCCAGTTACTTAACAAATTGGGCAGATCAAACGGGTGCTGGTGCCTATAGCTACGGTGACATAACGTGGTCCTCCGCCCAAGGCCGCTTTATGGCGGTGAGTGCCATTAGTGACATTGCAAGTGTCTCGACTGACGGGGCTACATGGTCTGAATTGAGCACAGGCACTGGCGGCCAAACCGTAACGGCCAGTACCACCAATGTGCTCGCCAATAAAACTTCAGACTCGGTGAAAATAATAAGCTCAGCCAATGCGCTAAGCACCACCCTGTGGCATGAAGCAGCAGGCACTGCTCACCCTGATTATGTCAATAATCAATTTGTTGCGGTGAATACCAGTAGCGTCTTCCACTCCACGAATGGTGGAAGCTGGGTGCTGCGTCCAGTTGCCTCTGCGATGGATCCAGGTCAGTCACAAGAGTTAACTTCTCCTGTCGCCTTTGGAAATGGAATTTACATGATTGGAATGACTTCATATGGCGGTTTAGTTTCACCTATTGTGTCGACTGATTTATCTAGCTGGACAAAAGTGAATGTGTCTGAGGGCGTGAGTAGCTCGTCAGTTCTGTTCGCCAATGGAAGTTTTACCGGCTTCAATGGCTTATCGACGCTGAGCTCTACGGATACCGTTTCCTGGACGGCTGGGAATAGCTGGGGCGCTGCCTATGATTTTTCAGACTATCTTCCATTTTCTGTCGATCCTTCAGGAAACGTTATGTACAACTTTCCCGTACTTCTCTCAGCCCACATGTTCCACGATGGTACTAACTATGTAGGTGATATGTGGGGTAGTGGTCTCATCGCGAAAGGTACAAGCACGGGCTCGCTTGAAGTGGTGGCTACAAATCTACCTGGTGGGTCTACCCTGGTTAATATAGGAAGCAAGTACTTTGCATATAACGGCGCTGTGGGTTCAGTGGCGACGAGAGCGCCTTACTAGGATTTAGCTAAAAATAGAGATTTGGGGGTGAGCTGTGCTCACCCCTTTTTTTTGATGGACTGGATGAGGCCTTCAAAAAATGTCGAGGGTTGCTTAAGGTATAGAAAATTTCTCATTTAAATCAGCCTGTTGAGACCTAGTCTGTAGCCGGTGACGGGCCATTTTTAACCAAAATCTTTAATTATTGACCAATGCTCACTTTAGGGAAGAAGGCTGAGCAGTTACAATAGCCCCGCGCCATGGGGCGTGAAGAAAAAGGAAATATCTCAATGGCAAACAGCCCTTTGGCTGCTCAGACGAAACGCCGCCGCACTTTCGCGATCATCTCGCATCCGGACGCGGGTAAGACCACCATCACCGAAAAGCTTCTGCTCTACGGGGGTGCCATTCAGCTCGCGGGCACTGTCAAAGGCCGTAAGGCAGCCAGGCACGCCACCTCGGATTGGATGGCCATGGAGCAGCAGCGCGGGATTTCCGTTACCTCCTCGGTGATGCAGTTTCCCTATGGGGACACCATCATCAATCTATTGGATACGCCGGGGCATGAGGACTTTTCCGAAGACACCTATCGCACCCTGACAGCAGTGGACTCGGCCCTTATGGTCATCGATACGGCCAAGGGCGTGGAGGACCGCACCATCAAGCTCATGGACGTGTGCCGTTTGCGTGATACGCCCATCATCAGCTTTATTAACAAGTTGGACCGGGAAGGGCGTGACCCCATTGAATTGTTGGACGAAATTGAACAGGTATTAAAGATTCAATGTGCACCCATGACCTGGCCTATCGGTATGGGTAAGTCTTTTAAGGGTGTGTTCCATCTTTATAACAACCGAATTCATTTGTTCAGTGCCACGCATGGTGGAAAGATTCAGGAAGGGGAAGTGATTGAAGGACTGGATAACCCCCGCCTGGACGAATTGTTTGGCACCATGATCCAGGATTTTCGTGAAGAAATAGAATTGGTACGCGGCGCCAGTCATGAATATGATCACGAGGCCTTTTTGCAAGGCAAACTGTCACCTGTGTACTTCGGGTCGGCGATCAATAATTTCGGTGTGAAAGAATTGTTAGACGCCATCAGTGAATATGCTCCGCCACCCCAAAAAAGACCCACAGAAACGCGTCTTGTTGAACCGGAGGAAGAAGCCTTCTCGGGATTCGTCTTCAAGATTCAAGCGAATATGGACCCCAAGCACCGCGATCGAGTCGCCTTTTTAAGGGTGTGTTCGGGTAAATACGAGCAAGGAAAAAAGGTGCATCAAGTTCGGCTCGGCAAAGACGTGCTTATCTCTAATGCTATCACCTTCATGGCGCAAGAACGTGAACATGTGGAAGAGGCCTTTCCTGGAGACATTATCGGCCTGCACAATCACGGCACGATTCAGATCGGTGATACCTTTACCATGGGAGAGAAACTCAAATTCACAGGGATTCCACACTTTGCACCTGAGTTGTTTAAGCGTGCGCGTTTGAGGGATCCGCTCAAGAGCAAACAGTTGATTAAAGGACTAGAGCAGCTCAGTGAAGAAGGGGCCACTCAGTTGTTTAAGCCTTTGGCAAATAATGATTTGATCCTGGGCGCGGTGGGTGTACTACAATTTGATGTGGTTGCTGAACGCCTGAAAACAGAGTACAAGGTGGACTGCATCTTTGAACCTGTCAATGTGGCCACTGCGCGGTGGGTAGAGTGCAAAGATGCCAAAAAGCTGGAAGAGTTTAGGAAAAAGGCCCACGATAATCTTGCCATTGATGGCGCCGGTGACCTGACCTATATCGCACCGACTCGAGTAAATCTGGAGCTTACACAGGAGCGTTGGCCGGATATAAGATTCAGGGCGACGAGGGAACACTGATAAGTGATGGCTGGCATGAAATGCGTTCGATATTGCTGTCTACCGCTCATGTTTTTTGTTTTGGCGGGTTGCGCCGATGGCCCAATCAGTCGAGACTTTACCTATGTTTCGCACCCTATCCTATTAGAAGGCCCGGAGGTGAGCGGTGATCCAATCTCCGGGGCGGCTGATATCAGTATGTATTCTGCTCCGCGTTTTAACGGGGGCAATCTGCAGGTTGCTCAGACTTATACTTTGCTTAGCAAATACCAAAGCATAGATAGAGAACCCGCGTTGTATTCTTTGGCGGGTACCCTTGGAGTGGCCGAGAATGTGGATATCAAACTCCGCTTTACAAATGAAGGTAGCGGCCTCACTTCGAATGCATCTGGTTCACTGAACCTGGGTATGAAACTACAACTTTGGGGTAAGCCTGAGTCGGCGCAGGCGGTGGGAAACAAATGGGCGATTGGATTTAGTCATTTTAATCCAGTCCCTTCTACCCATAACGAGACCCTGACTAAAAACAAAGACTCCACCGTATCTGCAGATCTCAGTACCAAGACAGGCGTCATGCATCTCTATACGGTTTTTGGGTCACGTCTGGACACAAATACTTTAATCTACACAAACCTCTTCTATATCGATTCGATTTATCGCACCGACCTGGTCACAGACGTGGAATCCACCCGCATCGATATCTCCTCTACCCAAAAAGGGATGTTAATGGGTGTGCGCTATACCTTTACAGAGAAACATCAGTATATTGCCCTCGAAGCAGGGGCTACGCGTACACGTTTGAAACACCACGGGCTGGGAGAAGACCAGTTCATTATGGGTTTGAAAGTGGGGAAAGCCTGGTACTAGTCGTGCTCCTAAACTGACCCCAGTATCAGTAATAATTTCATTTACTTATCATTTGTTCTCTCCAGTTGGCGTGAGTCGGGATTGAAAAGACTTAGATAAGGTCTAGACAATTCTCTGCGAGTTTAGTACTGTTTAGACAATTCAGCCCGCAAAGGGCATATAACAAAAATTATTAAGCAGGGAATATTCACATGTTGCTTCGTTTTATCACTTCTGTCTTGTTGGCTGGTGTTCTTGTTGCCTGCGGTCAGGGTGTTGAAGATTCAAAGGATAAAATTAATCACCCGCCGACAGTTCTGGGCGTGAAAATCAAAACGCCTTCCGATGCACCTGCTATCCTGGGTGATGTCTTGAAGGCGGAATATCAATATCGTGATCTGGACGGCGACGCCGAAGGTAATAGCCGTTACCAATGGTTGCGTGACGATATTCCTATTCCTGATGCCCGTTCGATAGACTATGAAATTACCGAGCAAGATATAAATCAAAAGATTTCGTTTCGTGTAACACCGTTTGCAGTGAGCGGCGAATCACAGGGTGCGGCGGCGGAGTCCCTGCATTTGCTTGTGGGGAATGACAGCCCCAGTGCCAAATCTATACAAATATTTCTGAATGACATGCCTGTGGACAGTGTCAAAGTGGGCCAAGTCCTAACAGCTAGCTATGAGTATGCAGACCTGGAAGGGGATGCAGAGGATGCGTCTGCTGTAACTTATCAGTGGTATAGAAACGACGAAGCGATTCCCAATGCCACAGACAAAAACTATCAGGTTGTGCTTGTCGATTTGGGTAAAAATCTCAGCGTGAGTGTCAAGCCTATAGCCGCAGAAGGAACTGAAGAAGGTAAGATTTCGATGGGCCTTACGCAGCTCACGGTTATCAATTCAGCGCCGGTGGCAAAAAATTTACAGCTCACCAGCAGTACTGGAAACAAACAGACGGTGGTTGTGGGTACGATTCTTAGCGCCAACTTTCAATTCTATGATGTGGACGGTGATTCACAGGCCGGTGCTTTGGTGCAGTGGTATCGAGGCGATGAAGCCATACCGGGTGATGAGGCGCGGCAGGCGAATTATAAAGTTGTTACGCAAGATAGTGGGAAACATTTGAGTTTTTCTATCATTCCGCTAGCACAAATGGGCGAAGAGATCGGGGTTGCCGTACAGTCAGAGTCCGTCCTGGTGAACAATAGCCCACCTAGTGTGGTGTTTAATTCTATTGCTTTAAGCAGCAGTGGAGGGGATCTTGCCAAGGTTCACGTGGGAGATGCTCTAACTGTAAGTTTTGAGTTTAGTGACCCCGATGCAGACGAAGAAGGCAGCCACCAATATCAGTGGTATAAAGGTGTTGCTGCAATAGCAGATGCTACGAGCAGTAGTTATCTAGTCAAGACCGAAGACAATACCCAGTCCCTCAGTGTGAAGATCACACCAAAACAGGCAGACGGCGTCAGTGGTGCGGTTCAACAAAGTGCTAGCGTGGCCATAGTCAATCGTGCCCCTAGCCTGGAAGCATTGCCGAGCTTAGTGAATTCCACTTCATCTGATTTGGCCGCAACTTACGTGGGGCATACACTCACCGCCAGCTATCAAGGCTCCTTTGTCGATCCAGATGGCGATACAGAAGGGGAGAGTGTAACGGTCTGGTTGCGCGATGGTTTAGAGATCAACAATGCCACAGGTACCAGCTACACCTTGAAAAAGGCAGATAGTGGTAAGGCCATCGCATTCTATGTGAAACAGCTCAAAGATACTCATGAGGGTGTCGCCACAGTGGGCTACGCCTCCGCTGAAGTACTCGTTAAAAATAGCGCACCTACCGTTTCCGATATTTCTATTCTGGGCACAGCCGCAGTGAGTAACACGCTTACAGCAACGGTGACCATCGACGATGTGGATGGGGATACCGCCGGCGCTCACCTGTATCAATGGAAACGCGACGGAGCAAACGTGGGAACGCAGACCACAGTCAATACCTATGTATTGGGTCTGGGTGACGCGGGTAAGAATATTTCGGTGGAAGTGGAGCCGGTGGATAGCAGAGGGAACCGCGGGGTGGGGGTGGTTTCCACTGCGAAAGCGGTTTCTAACTTGAGCTTGGATTTTAATTTAGCCATCACTACAGGGCACCTGAAACAGCTCAATCTGAATTGGAATTCAATCTCTGGTTCAAACTATTACAATGTTTTGATAAACCCAGATGGTGCTTCTGGATTTGAAAAGCTCGCTGAGAATGTTACTGATACGAATTATCTGTGGGAGGTCTCTGTACATCTCACGGATTGGGCCAACGCTTCCATTGCAGTCGAGGCCTGTGATGGAAGCGGGTGTTATGTATCACCTGCAAGTACGATTGCAGAGTTTATGGTGGAGAGTATTGGGTATGTTAAGGCGTCACTACCACAAATTTACGCCAACTTTTCGATCGTTTCTCTATCCGCCGATGGGAAGACAATGGCAGTAGGTGCTCCTAAAGACTCAATAGGTGAGGGAATAACTCATTACGATGGCGTGATTCCAAGTGTAAATTTAGCTTACTCTGGGGGCGTTTATATTTACAATAAAAAGCCAAATGGGGAGTGGTACTACTTTGCTCAGATCAAAGGAACCAACCTCAGCGAGGATGACTATTTTGGCGCTCCTTTAGCTCTGTCTGCAGATGGAAAGTGGCTAGTAGTTGGAGCACCCTTCGAAGATGGGTCTGGCTCTGGCGTGTTGAATTCCCCCAGCGACTGGCCAACAGACGATTTAAAATCCGCTGCAGGGGCAGTATACATTTTCGCACTTGGATCTAATAATAGATGGGAACAAAAAGCATATTTGAAGGCAAGCAATTCTGGTTATGACGACCGTTTTGGGACTAGTGTTTCTATATCGTCAAATGGAGATATGGTTGTTGTTGGAGCGATTGGAGAAGGGAGTGACACGACAGGAGTTGTACATAAAGGTTCACCTTGGCCGGCAGACGATAATGCGGGGTTCTCTGGAGCTGTATATGTATTTGAAAGAGATAACTTGAACAACTGGTCTCAGCAGGCATTTGTTAAAGCGAGTAACAATAAGGCTGGCTCCGATTTCGGTATTAGTGTTTCTCTTTCAGGTGATGGTAACGCATTAGCGGTGGGTAGTGCCAGGGAGGACGGAAGTTTTAGAGGAGTCACCCAGGATTCGTCGAACTGGCCAGCGAATTCGGGTAATCTTGACTCAGGAGCAGTATATCTTTTTAAAAGGTCAGCTCAAGGGCTGTGGCATCAAGAGGCTTATATCAAACCCGAGAATCAAATTTCTACCAAATTTGGGTATGACATAGAACTTTCTCAAGGTGGAAATTTGTTAGTAGTGGGCGCCAATTACGAGAGCGGGTCTTATACTGGTGTATTTAATAAAGGAGACGGTGCTTGGCCCTCTGGAATGGAGGATAATGTGTTGTCTTATAAGTCTGGAGCAGCTTATATTTTCGAAGTAGATTCGCTTGGCGTGTGGTCTCACACTGCGTATGTTAAGCGCAAAAATATGAGCCAGAACGCTTCTTTTGGGGCTTCGATTGCTATTTCATCCGGAAACGATTTGATAGCAATTGGTTCACCAGGTGATCCGTGGGAATTCAGCGGAACAATTAGTACGAATGACATAGACTCTTATCCCAAAACGAGTTCTTCTTATGGTGCCGTCTATCTTTTAAAAAGGGATTTGAGTGGAAAATGGTCTCACTACAAAACAAGTAAAGCGTCAAGTCTTGGTGGAGTATATTTTGGCTCGGTAGTGCATTTTTCTCAAAATGGGAATACTATGGCCGTCGGAGCTCATGGAGAAAGTGGTGCTGGAACTGGAGTCTACAACACTTATCCGGGTCCTACTGATACCTCCGTATCCCAATCAGGCGCCGTCTATCTCTACTAACCCAAACTAATATATTCCCGCTTCGACTCTTCCCGAGTCGGGGCGGAGAACTCTGCCCCAAACAGCCTCTCCAAAACCATCAGTTGCTCTACAGCACTCTGCGCCTTATTGATCTCCGCCTTATACAAACCAAAACCTTCAAGCCTTTCACCATACCATCCCACATGCTTTCTCGCGATTCGCACTCCCATGGTCTCACCATAGAACACATGCATGGCTCTCACGTGTTCCAGCATTACGGATCTGATCTCTTCGACGCCAGGGGCTTGTAGATATTGGCCTGTTTCTAAATAGTTCAGGATCTCTTTAAATAGCCAGGGATTTCCTTGTGCGCCACGTCCTATCATCAAGGCGTCGGCTTTAGTGTATTCCAAAACATGTTGTGCTTTTTCCGGGCTGGTGATGTCGCCGTTGGCAATCACGGGTATGGAAACAGATTGTTTAACTTGCGCGATGGTCTCGTATTCGGCTTCGCCATTGTATTTGCAGGCGCGTGTACGACCATGCACTGTCAACGCAGCGATTCCAATATCTTCCGCAATCTTTGCGATGCTCACGGCATTGCGATTTTCCAAATCCCATCCTGTACGCATTTTTAAAGTTACTGGAACATCCACAGCCCCCACCACGGCTGACAAAATTTCCGTTACCAGTCTTTCATCGCGCATCAAGGCGGAACCAGCCGCCACATTGCACACCTTCTTGGCAGGACAGCCCATATTGATATCAATAATCTGTGCGCCGTTTTCCACATTCAGTTTCGCGGCCTGAGCCATTATGTCGGGATCAGTCCCCAGTATCTGTACTGAGACAGGTTCAAGCTCACCTCGCAAATCTCTGCGCAGGCGTGACTTATTGGTATGCCACAAACGTTGCTCGGATGTGAGCATCTCCGCGACGGCCATGGCGGCACCTAAACGTCTGCATATGCGTCTGAAGGGTTTGTCGGTAATCCCGGCCATGGGAGCAAGGATTAGAGGATTGCTAAGCTTATAGGGACCGATTTGCATGAGTCTATTTAACAGCGACTTCAATGGCGCGAGTGGCTACGTCCACCATCAAGTCAATTTCCTCGTTTGTGATCACATAGGA
>Ga0224501_10000624_pt1 | contig 27585 bp, 32 predicted proteins | sample SF_Oct11_sed_USG_4_FD_169105 | JGI IMG/M metagenome (GOLD analysis project Ga0224501, IMG submission 169105) | Sediment microbial communities from San Francisco Bay, California, United States - SF_Oct11_sed_USGS_8_1 | ecosystem: Environmental > Aquatic > Marine > Sediment | place: USA... | reverse complement strand
GAACAGGGCTGTGTTGATAGCCGTGTCAAAACCAATTGTGGTGTCCGTGCCAGCTACATCGTTGTCAATGGTGGCTGGCACTCCTACTATGGGTAATCCACTGGCTTCGTGTACTTCACTTGCGGCTTTGAAGGAGCCGCCGCCTCCAATTACTATGAGGCCATCAATCCCGCTTGCCTTTAAGGTATTTTTCACCTCCTGGATTCCTTGACTAGTTTTAATCTCTTCACATCGCGCAGTCCTGAGTATGGTTCCACCACGATTAATTATTCCGCTTACGGAGCGGGAGTCTAACGGGTGAACTTGGCCTTCAATGAGTCCCGCATATCCTCTTTCGACTCCTAAGACCTTTAGCCCATGGAATATGGCCACGCGAACTATAGAGCGGATGGCCGCGTTCATTCCAGGAGCGTCTCCACCCGCGGTTACAACGCCAATTCTCCGCATATTAACAGACCTCTTCTTAAGTTGCTATATCTTCAAAACCTCTTCTTTTATTACTTTATGAGTTTCGACTGCGGGCAATGTGGTGTTTACTAGGTAGATTTCAAGGCGCCCGAAGAACTCTTGGAAGAACCTCCTTCGCAAATGGTTTTTCCGTGGATCTTTCACTAGCAGGTGAGGATTACAGAAATCCACAGTTTCCATGTATTCAACTGCTTCTTTAGGCGTCAATTTTTTGACTATAGTTCCATCCTCCGGATTGCGTCTTAGCAAAATGGCGGTTCTCAACGTGGTAAGGGGGAATATCTTTCCTTTTCCAACGATCCACCTAACATTTAAAACTCCCCTACCTTTCGCGTCAAATTCTGCTTTATCGACGAGTTTTTGGTATTCTCCCCAGGTTTCTGCTATGTCGGCTTGAACGTAGAAGTTTTTCTCAGAACTGAAAGCAACGTTTTCCTCAGCCAAGAAACGAACAAAAAACCAATCGTCAGATATGACACGTACGCCCTTCAGTCTAAGAAGCCCGTAAGTGTGCGTTGTTTTACCAGTACCAGGAGGCGCAATCAAACAAATGCCTCGACCTCCAATGTCTACACATGCGCCGTGAACAGAATTAATGCCGTGTTCGTCTTCCAGTATGTCGCTGGCGACGCTTAGTGCAATGGATTTTATCCAGCCATAGTAATCAACGTTTACCAAAATCGCTGTTTTTGATAGTTGATCGTACATAACCTTTAGCTTTTCACCCTTTTCTTCGGTGACGACAAGTCTTCCGTGAGAACGAACGTGAGCAGACATGGGATAAAAGTTTTCTTCCCAACGCTCCTTCACGTATTTGATATCCGTCAGGAGCTTGATGCAACACCCGTAGATGTCAGCCCTCTCCTCGTAAAGGAAACGATCTTCAAATCTTTCCATCAACTTATTCCTGTCTTCTATGGAAATTAGCTCAACTTCATACTTTGACAACACCCCGACCTTCCCGTGAATTTTGGTTCTAACAAACTTTCTGACTATCCTTTAATAAGCTTAAGATATTTGAACGATTGACCGTCTACGGCCCGCGCATCTACAGGTTCATTACATGTAATCGTTAAGTAGACTATCGGTAAAACCTTCTAAGAGTCTTCTATACAAGTCTCGATAAATTCTATGTACACATATCGTTAGAAGTAATCCGTGGCGGCAGCATAAAATTTATTGCCATAAACTTCTGTGAACCCTTCATTTGTCAATGGCTTATACATTAGTACATCATAGCTGTCTTCAAGAATCATGAATCCCTGTGATAGATAGGCGCTTTGCAGGTCTCTATCGAGAACTGCTTCTGCGATAACGATTTTTGTGGCTTTATCTTCTATCTGAGTGATGAGTTTACTCATCTCTTCTTTTGTCGATGCTATGATTTCTTGAACAGTCACGTTCCCCTTATCCTCTTTCAGTAAGGCATAGCCTTTGTCGGTCACTATGCACTTATCTGACTGAATTCTTTTGCGAGTTTCTAACATCTTTCTGTAGCTTGCGTCTCTGATGACAAAACCTGCTCGATCTTGTGTAGCTTCGGTGAAAATTTTGAGGACTCTACTCCAATCTAATTTAGTCTTTCTGTCTTTTTTCGTGAGTGACTTCTTTGGTTTTTTGATGATCTTATAGGCACTTGGATAGACCGTAACGTCTCTGTATCCAAGTTTCTGGTAGAAAGCATAGGCTATGAGAGATTTGCCTGTGTTCAATAAAGAGAATCTGTACCCTTTCTCTTCAAAGTACGCATGGCTCCGTTGCATCAGAGCTTTGAAAATTCCTTTTCTCGCATGAGCCGGATCGGTGACTACTCCCCAGATTCCGCCTACATCTTCTGCTAATCCAGGGAGTGTAAGTGTCGCAATATCCATGACACCTACGAAGCCAACCAAACGCTTCTTCTCTAGGGCAGCATAGCCCACAGGGCTATTTTTCAGTCTTGGATCTGCCTTGATTGTTTTCTCGAATTCTTTTGGGTTGAACGGCCACCAAAAGACATGCTGAAACAATGGAAGTAACTGGTCCCTTGATTGAAGTTCTCGATAGGTTGTGATTCTCATCTTCGTGACCTCTCAATTATCTTTTCTAAGTAGGAGATAATACTACAGTCAAACTTCATAGTGCCAACATCTCTTGGCGCCATTCCTTCGCACGCGTGCCCGATCGAAGGGTACAATTCGGAACTTCACACTGCTCCTTCCAGTGAGTTATTCTTTCGACCCTTGCTTGTAGAAATCATACCATCTTGCAAAAGTTTCACTTCGTCTCTCATGAGCCCCTTTTCGTCGTTCATACGTATAGAAACTCGGAAAATCTTGATATTGCAGAACTTCTCTTTTGGTGAACCCTTTATCAATCAGATCCCTAATAACTGCAGTAGTCTCTTCAAAAAACTCCAAATATTTGTCGATTTCTCTTTTGTCACAGATTGACCCATGTCCAGGTACAATTGTCTCGACATCTAACTCTTTGAAGAGATTCAATGCACTCATCCACTCCTGTGGATCGCAGGTTGCATCTCCTGCCCATGGGAATTCCTTTGCGAAGATCAGGTCTCCAGAAAATAGGATGCGTTCTTGTGGGAAATACACAAAGGAAGAGCCTTCAGTATGTCCGCCTACACGAGTAATTTCAATAACGAAATCGCCATCTCTTAGTGACATGGTCTTTTCAAAAGTCATTGTGGGAAGCGTCATTTCCAGACGCTTCAATTCAGCCAGTTCTGGTCGTTCCTTAAGGTCAGAAGCTCTCAATTCGAATGTGCGTGCTTGCTCTTCCATACGGTGTAGTAGTTGGACACTGGAAATTATTTCGCAGTCTTTGAAAACTTGATTTCCGAAGACATGGTCTGCATGATAATGTGTTAGAACCAGTTTTCGGATTGGTGACTTGATTTGAGTCTCCAATGATTGTCTAAAAGTTGTTGCAGTTGATGGAAACAATGTTGAGTCAATAATAACAGTGTAGTTTTGCAGTTCTATTGCCCCAATATTTCCTCGACCCTCTCCACTTGTGTCAGCAAAGGTTCTGTTACCGATTTGATGGACTTTCATTGCAATTCCTCTTTCTAACGACCGCAAATTGCTTATTAACCTTTTTAAGGTTCAAGAGAACAGCCAAGGCCATTTCCCTGCAACCTCTTAGTGCTCTGCAGCCTCTCCATAATTGCGGTTTCATATCACGTATGTACGTATTGGTGTTACTCCATCATATCAGTAGAATGTATTATCTCTTCGATGGGTACCAGTCGAAGAAGCAGAATCATGAAAATAGAACTCGCAACTGCTACAATCTGAGTTGAGAACGGGAATACATATGTTACTTTGATCGGAAGAGAAATATTGAAGATGTTCGCAAGGGCATGAAACACAAAAACACTCCATATGTCTTGTTTGTTCTTGAGGAAGAGATATCCAACGACGATGCCAAAACAGAAAACATAAATGAATTGTGTCTGGAAGAAATCTATAATCCAGTCTAATTGAAAGATGTGGATATGCTGTAGAGAGAAGAGCAACGAAGCAACGAAAACACCTATAACATGACCATACCCTGATGCGATTCTAGATTGGACGTACCCTCTGAAAGTGACTTCCTCAACGAAGGCTCCGAAGACAGCGAATACGACATAAAGCATGAAGGCTAAAGGAATGGAGTAAACAGTATAACTCTCATACTCTCTAAGACCCGGAAAAGACAGCAAATCAAGATCGGCACCAATTGTCAAACTCATTGTGAACCATACTGCTTGAAACACGAATGCAAAGACTATAGCAATGGGTATCGTGCCGTAGCTACGCACTTTGAAAACCTCCGACAGAGGCTTCTTTGCTTCTTTCTTCAAGAAAAATATCGAAAAAAGCAAGATTGCGAAGTAGGATAAGAGTAGCATAAGGAACAGTGGTTCCAGAAACTCCAACCATTGCCACATTGGATATCGCAGAAACCAGAGTAAGTAAATGAGGATTAGAAGGAGAAGTGAGCACAATGCACTCCTCAAGTTACTTCTGGAGACCACGTAAAATCATCTGACAGATTTCTTGACATAGGTTTTTTATAACTTTAGTGTGCATGAAGTTTCTAGTCTAACTCTCTGCAGCCTCCGATTTCTCTTCAGTCTCTCTGTTACTACAGTTTGATCTAACGTCATAACCGTACAATAGACATTGCCAGCTCCAAGCAACCTTGAAATACGCCCGATCCGACATCAATCAACAGCGTGTCACATGTTTTTGTAGATCTTGTAACCTTGGACAAGCCATTTTATAACATAGTTTCGCAACAATATTTCACTAACAGTATATGGTTTTTTTCCAGTCAATCTTCTCCCGAGATTCATCATGCCTAATAGAAATTTTAGGTTAGATTTGAGGAGTTGGAAATCAGGAAATGCAATTTTCAGTTCTTTCTTGATTGTTTTAATGATGTAATTGGTATCATCCAATTTTCTGAGTTCTTCTGCGGATTCAAAGATTTTCCACGCTCTTTCAAAGGTGGCAACAGCTTCATCAAATATGTTTTTAGCCTCTTCTCCATAAATGAACCCGAAGTGTGCTAGACAAATGCCTTCGTAATCGATGTGACTGAGTTTCTTCACTGAAGCATAGAAGGCGTCCGTATCCCAAAATGGAGGCATAAATGGCGGCACATAGGCATTATCTCCTAATTTTAGACCTATTGAATCACCAACGAATAGATTCTTATTTTTCTCATCAAATAATGCAATGTGATCCTTGCTATGTCCTGGAGCATCAAGGACTTTTAGAGTGAGACCATCCAAATCGATAATATCGCCTTCTTTGACTGGATTCACGTTTCTGATCTCCTCGTAATGACCTTTCGGGTTGAAAACCCGTTGCCAAGATTGATCTTCAAGTAGAGGAATGGCTTTTTCTGAAGCTATCACATTGATGCGCTTTCGCTCTTTCTCAGCTTCTCTACGTATGTGGTGGATCCCTTGGCAATGATCAAAATGTGAGTGGGTTAGTACGAGATTGTCTGGAGGAAAGGAATTCAATTTTCTTAGGGTTCTTACAATTCGAGGTGCGTCCGACCGAGTTCCACAATCCACTAGAAGAGTCTCCTTAGACTCAATAAGATAGAGTGAACCTATACCTGCAACGCCTAGCATCCCGAAATCGATCAACGTTGTATTCTCATTTATTTTCCCAGGTTGTCGTATTGCAGTCAACTCGGAACCTCTTTTTCAATTCGAATATTAATTGATGATATAAAGGAAAACGTATTTTAAATTACGGTGCACATGCACGCACGCAAACAAGTGCGAGAATTTGGAGATCCCATCTAGGGCTTCTGTTAGATTTTCGTCAAGAACTTTTTCCGAAATATTGCTCTTTGCTCCTAACCTCTTTTCCAACTGCTTTCGTTTTGACGAGATTTATGGGGGGGTATCTCTATCGTCTCTGAAGACATGAAATCATTATCCTTTGCTATTGCGTACGTACAATCATCCTGAGGATTTCTTTCCGATCTTCTAGGAATTTCTTATACTCAGTGAAATTCTTTATTGCTCTAAGAAAAATAATTCTCATCGCTTTGTCTATGCCATAGACAATGTGTAGTTTCTCTTTCCTCGCACGAAATATCAGATTTCCATCAATGTTTCTTTCAAACTTGTGTAATTCATGGAACTCCAGACGAGCACAATCAAGAATGTTCCTTATGATAGAACCTACTTTCTTTTGATCTTTTAAATCTTTCACAAAGCGTTTAGATACAGCTACACTCTTCAGTGAGGGTCGGACGGCCATGAAGTGGCTGTTGCAGTTTATGCAGAAATTTTTCTTCTCAGTGCATGGGTTGTCTATTGCTACGTTAAGGTTCATATTTTCATCACATTGCTTGGCACAGGCGCAAATAAAACGGTTTATCTTTCCAAGTCAGCTATTAGACTACACGCGTGCCAGAACGGTAAAAGAAAATTTCAACATGACAGGCGGTTTGATATTATTGCTCGGGATATTAAGTATTTTTAAGCAGAAGATCGGATAAACTCTAGTGTGGTGTCTCAATTCACTGACTTGGCCATCTCGCTTCTCACATTAGGAGCTTCCATGGCTGTACTAGCCTATGCATCACGCTATGTGATACAAGCTGTAGAGGATTTCATAGAGTTCACCGGTCTCAGTGAGACCTCTGTAGGTTTTGCTCTTCTTTCTGTTGTCACATCTACACCGGAACTCTTAGTAGCAATTTTTGCGATTTCAGCTGGAACGCCGTCATTATCGGTTGGGGACCTATTGGGTTCCAATGTCTTCAACGTAGGAGTAGTAGTTGGAGTATTGATGTTGACAGCTGGGTTTCTGAAAGAATGCCCCCAAGGTTTAGATGACGTAGCAGACATTCTGCTGCTTTCTTCTGTTATTCCTTTAGTACTTGTGATTGTAAAGGTACCCACTGGCTTCATAGGGTTGGGTCTACTTTCAATCTTTGCCTTCAGCGTCTATAGACAAATCAGAACAGGCGCGCGCAGTACACCAAAGTCAACACCAGATCATTCTGGCAATAATCCACAGAAGACCACAAACAAACCGTTGACCATATTCAAGATTTTATTCGGCACTCTTGTCATTTTAGTCACCGCCAGATTTACAGTATCTTCAGCTTTAGAGATTGCCGCTGCATATAGCATCTTACCAATTTTCATAGGTGCGTTGGTTGTCGCGTTCGGAACATCTCTGCCCGAGTTGAGTCTAAGCATAATGGCAGTCAAGCATGGACGTACTCATCTAGCAAGTGCAAATGCTATAGGATCCAACCTCACAAACTTAACCCTCGTTCTAGGTATAGTGTTCCTCTCTTCTTTTTTCTCACCTTTTTCTGTTGACATAACTCCATTCTTTGAAATAATCGCATTTGTTTTGATAACTTCGTTGATTATTTGGTATCACATAACCAAGGGGGGAGATTGTCGGCTCGTGGGAATGGTATTGATTCTAACATACGTAATTTTTCAAGTCGTAATTATACTGGGCTGAGATGCGCGCGCAGTTCTCTTTGACCTCGCCTATTCTTGGTGTTTCTATATGTGGATACGATGATGAAAAACAACAAATTGATATAACTTGCAGTATACTTTTCTTTTGATATAGGCGTAGAAGCATGAATATTAAAAGGCTTGAATTTTTGCTTACCGAGAAATGCAATTCTCGATGTATTCACTGTCAAGGAGAACACTCTCCTGAGAGACAAGGCGTCATGAAAGTTGAAGATGGCCTAAACTACCTAGAAGAAACAACCTCAGTTGCAAAACTTGATTCCTTCATGATCTTTGGAGGAGAATCCATGCTATATCCAGAACGAGTTATCAAGCTTTGTCAGAAAGCCAAAGAATTGAGTATACCCGAGATTGAGTTGATTACAAATGGATTTTGGGGTAAAAATGTGGATCGAGCAAGAAGTCTAGCCACTCAGTTAAAGGGTTCAGGTGTTAATGAAGTATTGATCAGTGTTGATGCATTTCACTTGCCCTATCTGCCGTTAGACTATGCTCGTAATGCCGCGCGGGCTTGTGCAGCTGCCGGTATCAGAAGGGTGCGATGGAATATTGCTATACTTGAAAGTGAAAACGCATCAAACGATTTCGACAAGCAGACGAGAAGGATTATGGAAATACTTGCGCCTTTGGGTATGGAGAAAAACGTGAATAAAGTGTGGCCTCAAGGAAGAGCTAGACGAACCTTAACTGAATTTTTTCCCAAGCAATCATTGGAAGGAAAATGCCCCAAAGTAGAAACTGCGCTAGTTAATCCCACTTGTGTAACAATGGATTCGAGAGGTTGGGCCTCAATATGTTGGAACTTATCGATAGGAAATGGCAAGAGACAACCTTTGTCCAAAATCTTAATCGGATATGACTGGAAAAATCATCCTGTAATCAAGACGTTAGTTGAACACGGACCCAAAGGACTACTTGAACTTCCTGAAGCTAGTGGATTCCATTTCGAAGAGAATAGATACATAGACAAATGCCATCTATGTAAGGATATTAGAAAAATTGTGAAGCCAGAATATCCTGAGATGTTTGTCTAGTGGGAAAACTACATTACCTGTGATAAACTTCCGGTGAACTTGCGCGTGGAGTTCATTTAATATTATGGCACTTACTACTAGATGAACACCGAGTGGAAAACTATGGAAAAAGCTAGGTTGGCAGAACGTATAAGAGCCGTTTCATGGCTAACTGGACAGTTTAAGTTGAGATCTGGAATGACCAGTTCGTTCTATCTTGATAAGTATCGGTTCGAAAGCGATCCCGTTCTTCTGAGTGCGGTGATCGATGAGTTGGAAAGGCTTCTTCCAGAATCGTTTGACAAACTAGCTGGGCTAGAACTAGGTGGGATTCCTCTGGCGACTGGACTTTCTCTAAAAACTGGTAAGAAGTGTCTGTACGTTCGGAAGGTCCATAAGACCTATGGTACGTGTAATCTGGTTGAGGGAGGATTTGATCCTGGAGAAAGCGCTGTAGCGATAGAAGACGTCATTACTACAGCTGGACAAGTCCGCAAATCAGTCACGCAGATGCGAGAATTAGGACTGGTCATCCAACACGTAATATGTGTCATTGATCGACAACAAGGTGGAAAGGAAAACCTAGCGAAGATAGATTGCGCGCTTGCTTCAGTCTTCACCTTGGATGAACTTCAAACAAAATGCATTGAATGAACATGCCTGAAGGGGTATCAAGGAAAGTTCAGATTGTTTAGCTTTCGAAGAGGGGTGACCTTTTTCCTAAGTCGAAATAGAGGTGAGTGCATCAAGCTCTCTCCAACCTCGGCAGAACGCCTCCTTGACCTACAGGATATGCATTAGCTAGATTAGCAACAATGTTTACGAAACCGTCTTTGGAAAAATCAGACCACCTAGAATATGCTTCTATCAAGAAAGAAACAGATTTCGTTGACACTAACCCATCTAACGCTCCTTCGTCTGGTGTCTCTCCGGATTCGACCACGTTCTCAAAAACATCAAGTCTACGTATGCCCTCGCTGTCTACAGTTATCATTCCAATATTCTTCCCAATGCGCGTGCGCTTCCAAATATGTGTTTGTGTTCTCGCATCATACACCTGTCCATGACAACAAGCAGCCCGGACTCTCTTGCTTTCTCTGCTGCTTCCTCGTTTACTATTCCAAGCTGCATCCATACCACCTTAGGGAAACCGTGAAGCTTCTTCAGTTGGATAACCTGTTCCACGATAGGTAGGGCATCCTTAGAGGGTCTGAAAACATCAACAATTTCAATGGTTTTCTGAATTTCAACTGGGATGTCGAGCAAACTTTTGTAGCTCTTTTCATCTAAGATTTCATCAGCAGAGGGGTTAATAGGCACAATGTTGAAGCCGTGTGTCTTCAAATATTCAGCCACTCGATAACTGTCTCTAGAAGGGTTCCTAGATATCCCCACAACGGCGATGATCTTGTATGTAGTTAGGATTCTCCTGAGATAGGGTTGATTCAACTTTCAACATCTGCGCATGCGAGAGAAAAGATGCTTTAGACCGTATAGATATCCTGATTCTCGTCGATTTTAAGTTCTATTTCGGTTAAGCCCTTCTTCAGCTCGAAGAGAGAACTATGCCTATATACAGAGCCATCCTCCACATTGAATAGAGAGAGATGACACTCACATAATATCTTGTTAATCGTCTCATCCCACTCAATATTTCCTCCTTCATGAGGACATACAGCGACGTACGCAACTACCTTATCTTTCTTGTGCGAATCATGATAGCCTTTTTGTCCTTGTAGTAAAAGAAGAGCGATCTCCCACTTTCGATATCATCCAAGTTAGCTATCTTCTCCACGTTTCACTTCTCCTTCAAGCAGCATGCGCACTTCTATTCTGATTGTTCTCGTATAAAACTTGCGCGCGCTGTTTTTTCGCTGTTCAAAGCCCAGTCAAGAAAAGAGGGTGAAACCGTCCGGGGCTGTCCATAACGGGCGAGGTTGGATTTGAACCCTAGACAAACGGTGATATCTCCCGCATACTCTTTTTTTGGAGGTTCATCTCTCGTTCAATCTAAAATGAGTGAACACAGACTTTCTATTCTCGCGCAAATTCTAAGTCAAAGGCAAAGCAAATCTAGAGTCGTGTCAGAAATAGACAATAGGAAACTGAGAGTGGCTGGAATCAAGTCACTCTTGCTAGCCTCAGTGATGCTTGCTCTACAAATGATTATTTTCTTCATCTCCGCTGGCCATATTGTTGGGTCTAGACCGTGGACATTCTTTGGTGCTTCTTTCATGCACTATGCCTTAAGCACGGCTGTTCAGTACAAGCTCAATCCCAAACTTCTTGTTGAAAGACTCAAGAGAAAAAGAGAAGGCTCCAAGTTATGGGATGAGATATTGATGCGCATAAGCAATCTCACGGTACTAATAGCTGTACCTGCTATGGCTGGGTTGGATATTGGCAGGTTTCACTGGTCAGGTCTCGACGTTCAGTTTGCAGCCTGGGCTTTGCATCTTTCATTGTTTCAACGATTCTTATCAACTGGGCTATGGCAGTAAACCCACATTTTGAACCAACTGTTCGGATTCAGAAGGATAGAAGTCACAAGGTGATATCAAATGGACCGTATAAGGTTGTGAGACATCCTGGCTATTTGGCTGGAATCTTGTATACGCTGTCGATTCCTCTGATAATTGGATCCGCCTTCACCTTCATCCCAGTAGGAATCTATGTTATTTTGTTTATAATCCGTACTTCATTGGAAGACAGAACGCTCCATGAAGAATTAGATGGATACTCAGAATACGCCAGACAAGTCAAGCACAAACTGTTTCTCGGTATCTGGTAGGATTTCATAAGCAATGGTTGACTGTACGCGTGTCCCTAACACAGTGGAGATATCACTCGATTTTCCCGCAAATCCTCTTTTTTTCTATGTATATACGTGAAGTGTTAATCTTGGTCAGGCTCCAGAGTAAGACTCTGGAGAGAATGAGGCTATTTAGCTAAAAGAAGGCCAAATTGAGGCTAAGAAGTGCCGGGGGCGGGATTCGAACTCGCGACCTCTGGGCGCTTGGCTCCACGCTCTCCAGATTATGAGTCTGGCGCCCAAACCAGGCTAGGCTACCCCGGCATATCAGCTCCAGACTATTTTGATTGAGAAGACTCAATTTAAGGTTATTTGTAATATTCTTCTATGTATCTGTTTATGTATCTGTGTCTAGTGCCTTCTTGAATTCTCCAGGTAGCTTCTCATACTTCCTCAGATAGCACCATCTGATCTTGCCGCTAATATGGTGTCCACCATGCGCCCGCGTTGACAAAAATGGCGTTGTGGTTGAAGGTTTAAATATGCATTGATGTTGGGAAAAGCCAAGAAATCCTAGAAGGGAACTTGAATACGCGCGCGCATATTCACGAGAAAATTGGCTGGATATCAAACTCATCAACGATAGTGCTCATTTCTATATCAGATGGTCGCTTCGTAAAACGATTGGCAGCGTCCAATATCTTGGGCAGAAGCTGCATATCACCCGCGGTGATCAGAAAGCTGTCTGGGAAACCCAATGCCCAATGCACCGACTTGTCAATGGCAGCTTGAGTCTCTAACGGTTCATAGAAATACGTATTGTACGTCTTGGGACGCTTCCCCCACGGCCGCCGAGCAATGGATTTGATGGTTTGTACTGCAACGCTATGCTTACGGCACAACCCAACTAACTCATTGAAGTCACTTGTATAACGGGGGTCTTGCATTAGCAAATAGTTGTACGGCAATAAGACTGTATCGAAACCAAAACGCTCCAAGCTGCGTTTGTGCATGGCTGGCACTGTGGTACCGTGGCCTGTTACGCCCAGAAACCGCACCAAACCTTTGTCACGCGCTTCAATAAAGGCCTCCAAGGCACCCTCAGGCCCCATCACTGTTTCCCAACCTGCCGGATTGGTCAAACCATGCATCTGCCAGAGATCGATGTAGTCGACGCGTAGCCGTTCCAACGATCGCTTCAGATTGCCCAAGGCTCCTTGGCGTGAACGTCTGCGGGTTTTGGTGGCTATGAAGAAGTCAGTTCGATGCTTGGCCAACCAAGACCCGATGACCTTCTCTGCGTTGCCGTACATGGGTGCAGTATCAATGTGATTCACGCCGTATTCTTGCAACAGCGCCAATGCGCTATCCGCATCTGCCTGCGTTGCCTTGTTGAGCGCCCAGGCGCCGAAGATGACGCGCGTGCTTTGATGCCCTGTACGTCCGAATTCCTGTCTCGGAATCACCTCAATGGCCCTCCGTTCTACTCAAGCTCTATTAGCTCAGTTGGCATCGCTATAGCCCACATATATGTGTTCCGGGCGGTCACATCTTTGCCCGCAGCAGCTTCTCCTCATCCTTGGCATCGGATTCGCCGGTCACTAGAATGCATAGCCAACGCCCGTCCAGCGCGCGCTACAACCCATTAAGTCTAAGCCAGACAACATTCACTATAGCAATCTCATTACTACTTTTCATTGGAAGTCTAGTTACCTACTCAAGATTTTGTTGGAGGAAAGAAAGAATGCAGCGTCGCTCACTTGCCCTTCTCAAACAGTAAGTGATGCATGTATGTCTTATTCGCCTTTTTCAAATAGCAGGTGATGATGAACGTCGCCACCGATTCCGTATTGAGTGCAAGTGTAGGTGTGTAGATGCCATCCATTCTTTTGCCATTGCTCAATTGTCGTACCGACATCCTTGTGGGCTTTAACTTCCACACATTCATATTCTTTCAACTCAGCTATCACCTCTTTTCCGTTTCCATAAATCTGATTAGTCCGCGGGCGTTTCCAATACTCTTTTTATGTTTTTGCGATATTCGTTGAAAGCAGTGCGTCCTTTCTTCGTAAGCTTAAGTGCCGTGTGGGGCTTTCGTTCAATGAATTCTTTAACTATCTCCACATAACCTGCCTCTTCAAGCTTACTCAAATGAGATGATAGATTACCGGGAGTCATCTGAAGCTGATGTTGGAGGAAGAGGAAATCTGCGCTTTCAACTACGTAGAGTTGGGTCATGATCATTAACCTAGTTGGTTCGTGGATCAATCGATCGATGCTCTTTAGGCTAGAGGGATTTTTCGACATTGGCCTCGTCACCTTGTGGAAGTGGGGGTCTTCGTATGAATCGCATCAACAGAACCAAGCCATTGACAAAAATTACAAGTCCAATTATTAGAAGGGAATACCCGAATGGGATAGCAATGAAATGCCCTGGCAAAACTAGTACTAGGGTCAATAGTCCATATGCATAAAGCCGCTTTAGACCCATAGTGTATGCAAAGAGGCTTGATATTACAGCCGCTGAAATACCGATGATGATCATACTGTTTGAAACAATCAGATTCCTCAGTGTTAGTGCCCAACCTTGACTTCTTGACGCGAAAGTAACGACCATGAATATTCCCAAACCTGCTACCATTAGTCCGATGAAGATGGCCAGTAACTTGTTCGCTCCTCTGCTTCCAAGTTTTACATAACCAATCCTTGGCATAGTTATCCGTTTCTTAGCCGAAATCCATAGAGGTATCATGATTGCAGGAAAGATTGCTGGAATTATAAACCACGTGCTGAAGTCTGTTAAAGTGATAAGTGAGATGCCTACACCAAACAACAGAACATAGACGCCAACAAAAATATCAATTAACCCGTCTTGATGATAGGACATGTAAGTCTTTTTCTCGACTTCTCTCAAACTCGTTTCTTTATTCATTTTTTATCTCCAGATACTGTAAACTACACTCCGATATAAAAAGCTTTGTGTGACAGAGTGATTTGTCGTTATGCACGCGCAATGCTAGCTAGAAGAGTGAACTCCAAAAATTTCCTTCGTTGTCTCTGAAGAACCGCCGCCCTCCTGGCAATTCACGCTCAGCTAGCCCACAACCACAATTTTGCAAGTTCTCACCCGCACCAGGGTGCTATAGTCAGCACTAAAGAACTGAGGGTCTTTAGCAAGTGTTGGAGTTTCTCGTTTTTCACTAATTAGCTGCAAGGTGCCGATGTTACATCGAGGGCACTTCTGCGTATCAGAAAGCTGTATGCTTGGAGGAGGCTTCCGTGCTTTCACCGGTAGAGATTAATGACTTGGATGGATTTGTTGGTATGTACGTTTTCGCCTAGAACGAATCGTGGCCCTAACACCTCCACTGGCATACAATAAAACTACAGCAACACCAAATGCGAGAAGTACATAAGAAAGCGCTGAACGTAGAATGTCCTAAAAATAGAACACTGCGATCACCCAAACTAACGCCACTAATAGCACAAACGCCCAGGTCTTCCTAGGCAAACCGAGAGCCCAGATAGCTACCATGAAGCTGAGACTAATATCTTTTCCGTGTACACACAAATAGGCAATGTTGATCGAATGTTGCAACCTCTCCAACTAATCGCGCAGGCATGGAAATTTAAATCCAAGTCCAAAAGATCAGCCATTCCTCATTATGTGTTCCTTTCTAGAATAACTCCTTTAGGTCACTGATAACATCATCTGGACCCCGCGAGCTATCATCCTCCCCAGTTAAAATATACCCAACCTCTATTAGCTTTGGATTGTGCAAACTAGAATTTCGCATGCAGTCTTCTTCTGATCTCTCTATCTTCCAAATCTTTCTTCTTCACTGTCGGGATCAACTCATTCAGTTTGCCAACTAGCTTCTTTGATTCATCTGGTGAAAGTGGGATAGTGATGTCTTTGTGATGAGGGATAACTATCTTGGCTCTTCCATCTTTGCACACACTTGCGGATTCTATATCCTTTAGCCATACGTCAACGGGAACAACCGTCTGAAAGATGAATCCCAAGCTTTCCTTGAGAAACGACTTATCTTCGAGAACATCTTCAAGCTCTGTTCTAATGCCCTCCTTTAAGTCCACTTCAAGCAGGTACTCATAGAGTTTGACCACATAGTTGGGTTTATCAAAAGCTAGAACCAGATATTTATCTCTCTCAGTTATTTTAGTCACCAACCGGCTTTCTTAGCGCTGTCCATTCATTTCTCTTCTCTCTATTTCTTTGAAGTGCAATTCAAGCATTTAACGCTTCATAGATAATATTCGATTAGAGCACGGAAGGTTTTTCTTAACCTTTACCTACATTACTTGTACAATAACGTGTTAAGGTGTTGAAAGTTTGAGTAAGATGAACATTTTTCTTTTCGTCCTCATTTTAATATTTGTACCCTTGGTGATAATAGGTGGACTTCTATTTGGTTCGGAACCATCGGCTTTAGAAGAGAAAATTGGCGAATTGAGAAGCAACGAGTACTCTGTAGAATATTTTTTCATGAGTTTTGCAGAGTTTAAAGCAGAAAAAATTGCAGAAGGTGACGTTTTCCACCAGATAGTGGATTGGTCAACATTTCTACAGGAAATACAGAACGTAAAAGATGATCTTGGCTTTGTGACTGTTTGGGCATGTGAAACCGAACATGTATTTTGGGTTCATGCAACTGAACAAACATACTACTACTACAGTCTTCAACAAGCCGACTAATGCGTGCACGCAATACACCCCCACCAGAAACACATACATCGAACTTCTCGCAAAGTTTACAAAACAGAGAATGAATATTTACACAAACCAAAGCTGTGAGGAAACTATTTGAAAAGAATTGTTACAATGGGTCGTGGTGGAACTGGTAAGACAAGTTTTGTTGCGCTGATGGCAAAGCACTTTATCGAAATCCAAGAGACCCCGCTTCTGCTTGTTGATGTCGATCCTGATCAAAATCTCGGAGAAATGGTTGGTGTTGACCTCAGCCAGTCTGGGAAAAAGACAATTTCGGAATTGGTGATAGAAACTTTCTTAGAAAAAGGTGGCACCACCGTTGGAATTCCACCTTCAGAACGCATTGAGAGTCAAATATGGGCAGATGGACTGTACGAAAGCGAGTTTTTCGATCTCATCGCTGTCGGAACAAAATTCATCGAAGGTTGCTACTGTCTACCAGACGCGGCACTAAAGGGAGCCCTAGAAGGTTTAACGAAAAACTACAAGTACGTGCTCATTGACTCACCAGCAGGCATAGAGCACCTTAACCGGAGAATTGCATCAAAAGTGGACGACATCTTCGATATAATCGGCCCGTCCAAAAAATCCTTTGACCATGTACAACGAGCCTATAAAATAGCCAGAGAAGTGGGCGTCAACTTCAGCAATTTCTATGTTATTGGGGGGTTCAGGTTTCCGGAGCACATGAAAACGAAGGCTAAAGAGGCTACCCAACTTGATTACTTGGGCAAAATAGCCTACGACGAACAGGTTGAAGAATACGTTCTGTCCGGAAAATCATTGTGGAAGTTACCGTCTACATCTCCTGCATACAATTCAGTAAAGCAGATATTAGCTAAGGCGGGATATTGAACCGGGCATTAGAAAAACGAAACTAGATTGAGAAACTGACCGAAAGCTATCTTAGTTTTGTGTTCGGAAGAAATTTCTTAGCTATAGTTTGAAAGGTTCTCATCTCGACATCCGTGAAAGGTTTCAACCTATTGAAATCCGGGTTTAGAGTTTCCTTTCCTAAACTGACATCAAACTTCTGCAAAACATATTTTTTACACCCTTTTATGCTACGGCATATCTTTTCTATATCCTTTTTCACATGGAGCGTGGGAACTACAGTGGTTCTGAACTCATAGTCTACTCTGGACCTCAGCAAAGTTTCAACAGTTTCCTTTACCTTTCCAAGAAGTTTCTCCGCATCTATACCGGTTACCCTCGAATATTTCTCCACAGTCAGCGGAGCCTTGATGTCTAAGGCTATGTAGTCAACAAGTTCTTTTTCGATGAGTTCTTTGACCAGCACTGGGTTGGTCCCGTTTGTGTCCACCTTAACTGAGAAACCTAATCGTTTTATCTTTGAACAGAGATCTGGCAAGTCACTGTGAAGAGTAGGTTCCCCACCTGTGATACACACTCCGTCGATCCAACCTTGTCGTTGGTTCAAGCAAGTTTCCACTTGTTCAATGGGGGTTGTTTCCTCCTTTTCAGGATGGAGAACGAGAGTGACGTTATGACAAAAGGGACATCGAAAATTGCAGTAGGGGAGAAAAAAGACAGAGGAGACTCTTCCGTCCCAATCGACGAAGCTGAAGGCTATAGATCCTTTTATCTCCATCGGTCAATGTCCTTCTTGTTTGGTTATTTCTGGTTTCGGAGATATCTTAATGCGAGTACGGTGTACAGGTTTTTGTAACTCGTGCACGATCTTTGATAACCCGTGACACCTCGCCATGCCTACGCATTGTTTTCCAATTATTATGTTCTCAATCACTTCTGCGTTGTGGCTCACATAGGTACCTTCACCGGTTTTCGGCTTTTTACCTTCAAGCCAGTACAGGACATTATGTTTTCGCCTTGGCAGGCTGAATGTTCACACGCCTGTCTTGAGTACGTCAACTTGAGCTTCTTAACCAGCTATCTCTCCATTCGTTTTCAATGAAGTCCAAGTCGAAGATAGTTAATGGTTACAGGTATTTATCATTAGAGGTTTTACAAAGTCTCCATCATTGGAAAACGAGTCTTTATCATGCTTATCCTTCTTTTGGAACCTATAGCCCCCAGAAGCAGTAAAACATCTCTTGGTGTGCCAAATTTCTCGGTTTCTCCATTCGGACGCTTTCTGCTCACTCGAATGCAGTTGTCGACGATACAAGTGGAGACACAGGCTGTGCAAAATACACATAATTCCTCCACTATGCCAACCTCCCCTGACTTCCAATAAAGCGCGCTAGTTGGACACACGTCAATACAAAGTTTACATTCGGCGCCTTCGCACGTTCTTTTGTCTATGTTTATGCTGCCTTCTTCAAAGAATTCTTTTATGCCGATTGGGCGGAGGAGTTGGGCTCTTTTCTCCTTTCTTTTCTTTTTTGAAGCCTCTAGAAGAAGTTTATAGATATCGGAGTCTGATGGAGGTTCAGATTTTTGAGACATTACAGCTTGCCTCAGAGGCTTCCATTCTCATAAATGTAGTTGGAGTGGTATATTAATGGTGAATCTTACGTATCTAAGTAGACTCCGTCTTGAGCCATGAAAATGCACGCGTGATACAAGTGCCTAGCAAATACAAGAAAACAGTTATAACAACTTCATACTGGAAGCCAGGAGAAGGCTACCTTCAGAAGATAAGCGATTCTATAAAATACAAGATCGAGGATGGAGACGTTGTAACCATTTCTGAAAAAGCCATTTCCACTGCGTTAGGTAACCTTATTGATGAAGAGCATATCAAAGCAAGCCGCTTGCCACGTGTTCTCGCACGATATTGGATGCGTTATGTTTGGGGTTACATCTTGGGACCGCTATGTCATCTAAGAAAGAACACCATTCGCCGCTGCAGAACATATCCAGTGAAGGAAGGAAGCATTCACAAGCAAGTAGCCTTACAACATGCGGGTCTTCTGAAGGCCCTAATGCATAGCTCAGAAGGAGGAATCGACGGAAGCAACCTACCATACGCCTATATTAGTCTCCCTCTAAAAAACGCTCACCAAACAGCACAAAAGATTCGCGACCACATAAAGTCGACATTGGGAAAAGATGTGATGGTAATGATCGTGGATACCGATAAAACATATTCCCTAAGAGGTTTCCATTTTACTCCACGTCCCAAACCTATCAAGGGAATACACTCTTTTGGAGGTATCTTGGCCTACGCATTTGGAAGATTCTTCAGGATGAAACAAAGAGCCACACCAATTGCAATTGCGGGTTCTCAAATGAGGACCGAGGAAGCTCTTGAAATCGCGAAAATCGCCAACCGTTCTCGGGGAGTTGGCGCTGGAAGAACTATCTGGGATATGGCAGAAAGATTCAATGCTCCGTTAACTGGGGTCTCTTGGGAGATGCTTGACAAAGTAGAACACAAGCCGATTGTCATCGCAAGACTTTCTACACCAACGAAAGGTAAAATTTGAATATCTGAACAAGGAATATCTGCAAAGTGCGGCGCGCAGTGAGAAGGGATTAAATTGGAGCCAATTATTCGGCAAATGAATCTGTTTTTTGACCCAAAATCAGTTGCAGTTGTAGGTGCTTCACGAAAAATTATGAAGGCTGGTCATGTCATCTTCAAGAATTTTGTCGACAACAAACGAAGAGGCTTATTTCAAGGAGAGTTGTATCCAGTAAACCTCCATGAGGAGATCATCCTTGGGTTTAAATGCCATTCATCAATTGCTGAAATTAAGGAAGAAGTTGAGCTTGTTGTCATCGTGATCCCAGCAAAAGAAGTCCCCAAAGTCATGGAAGAAGCAGCCTTCAAAGGAGTGAAGGTGGCCGTAATAATCAGCGGGGGCTTCAGTGAAGTTGGCAATCAAAAGCTCGAGGAAAAAGTAATAAGCGTCGCAAAAAAAGCGGGAATACGAATCCTTGGACCCAACTGTTTGGGAGTCTATGATTCCCAAACTGGCGTAGATATGCTTTTTTTGCCCGAGACAAAAGTTCTTAGCACAGGAGATGAAGTCGTTGCTACTCCTCGCCCTATGACCGGCCCCATAGCCGTCGTCACCCAAAGTGGAGCCTTCGGCGTCTCAGCACTAGACTATCTGGCTGGCAAACAGTTAGGGGTCAGCAAGTTTGTGAGTTTTGGAAATAAATGTGATGTAGACGAGTCCGAAATGCTTCATTACCTATTATATGACGACCAAACAAGGGTCATTCTCCTTTATGCTGAAAGCATAGAGAATGGAAGAAAATTCATGAAAGTTGCAAGAGAGGTTACGAAGAAGAAGCCTATAGCCGCCCTTAAAACAGGAAAAACCAAAGCTGGAGCGAGAGCTGCGATGTCCCACACCGGAGCCATTGCTGGTTCCGACGAAATCTATGACAGCGTTTTCAAGCAAGTCGGCGTCATAAGAGTGAAGGACATGGAGGAGTTCTTCGACGTAGGCAAAGCACTTGCGTTTCAACCACCAGCGGAGGGAAAAAATGTTGCTGTAATCACGGATGCGGGTGGACCAGGCGTCATGGCAGTGGATGAAAGCGAGTCCAAAGGGCTTACTGTGAAAAGTTTTTCTGATGAGACTGTTCAGAAGTTTGAAGAACTGAAGAAAGAAAGGAAAATCCCTTCTTTCGCAACAAACTTGAACCCAGTCGATCTTACAGGGTCAGTGACTTCTGAAATGTTTGAGTTAAGCACTAAGATAGTATTCGATGATCCTGAAATACATGGAATCCTTTTGCTTGGAATGCATCATACTCCTTCACTGCAAGAAGATTTTATTGATAGAGTGGCAAATCTGTCAAAAAACTACACTAAACCTATTGCAGCCTGTGCCATAGGCGAGACTGAAATGGCCTTGTATATTCGATCTAGATTTGATAAACTAGGAATTCCATCTTATTCATCACCAGAAGATGCTGCTCGGGCAATGGCAGCCTTAGTCAAGTATGGACAATATCTAAAGAAAAATAACTGTTTCGAAGAATATGTGAATGCCTTCCTTTTCACGAGAGATATCCATACAATTGTTTCTAGGTAGCCTTGCCTTCACGATTCTTTAGCCATTGAGCCACTTTCTGGAAAAGAGAACTTGTAGACATGTTAAGGACTGGGACGATGATTTTTTCTTTAGTCTCGATCAAGGGGCGATACGAAGGCATAAGCGCATAACTTACAAATGCCCAATAAATCTTCTTCTCTTCGATAAGGCTCTTTGCAGTGATCTCAGTTGTGGTTGGCACAGGAAAATAGATAAAGGCAACTCCTTCAGCCCAGTAAAGACCTGTCGTTTTTCCTCCTGCTGCGATATTGGCAAATCTTGCTAGGTCGTCCGGTGTTGGGAATTGGGTACACTCTAATATTGCAACTTTTTGAAAGGGTTCATAAGTAACGTCCAACTCTTCATCCCCAGTTTCATATTGTTTCTTAGATGACTTAGCTCACATTGTAATAGTCAGGACTGTATAAGTCTTTTTGCATATATTTACAGTTCTCATGAAAGCAAAGAGATATCTTCTTTTCCGGTTACGGTTTGTTTTCCGGCTACTGAGGTGTGTATAATTCTTGTACATAAGAAGCTCTTTGAATTCTGCAGGCAGTTTTTCATGAGAGCCAAGATAACACCACTTCTTCTTAGAGACTTCTGGTGTATGTTGAACATAGAAGCATCTTCGTCTCACTCCTCGAGTGATGGATGTTTTTTGTGCTGAAGTTCCCAGCTCTCCACATATGACACATTTTAGTGACTTCCTAGCCTTTCTCTCTTGATCTAGAATAGAATGCTATGTCAAGCAAAAGATTTGAGGAAGAATCTTCTATTTTGAATAGAACTGTGTTTCTGAACTCTTAAATGTTTGAACTGCGTATTTAGCGTAGAGGATGAGAAGAATGAGGATCAAAGTATCTGCCCCAATTGTGCTGATTCTGCTTTTGGCATGCGTGTTAGCACTGAAATTTAATACTAGACTGGCTGCCGCAGAGCCTACTACTTGGATTGTGGATGATGATGGTCCCGCAGACTTCCACACCATACAAGAAGCTATCAATGCCGCAATTTCTGGAGACACCATCTATGTTAAAGCAGGAACATATGACGAACGAATTACAATAGGCAAGACTTTAACTGTTGTAGGGGAAAGCCGAGATGAGGTGGTGATCACCCGAAATGTGGAGGAAATACCCGCTATTGTCAACATCGAAGCTTACAATGTAACGTTTTCAGGATTCACAGTGCAGGGTAACCGGTCTGCCCCATCTCTAGGTGGGATAGCAGGAGGTTTTAACAGCACCGTAGTCAACAACAAGGTTATCAATTGCTTTTGGGGGTTGGGAACATTTAATCGTTGCAACTTCAGCTATAATATATTGACAAATAATCTTCGTGGAGTTTACATGACTGGCGGTGAAGAGGTTTTTGTGTCTCATAATGAGATCTACTCCAATGGCGGGGGTATTTATCTCTATGAGGTTGATAATGCGGTGATTCAAGAAAACAGGTTCTATAATAACAGTGTCGGAGTAGGTGGATTATACAATGGGCCAGGAGGAAACATGAGTATTGTAGAAAATGTCTTCACCTTGAATGGAGCTGGTATATATTGCTATGGCAATCCTTTTTGGCATTTGGTTGTTTACCACAATGACTTTATAGACAATTCAGTTGCAGTGGCAGAACCCCCACCTCCAGATTTGTATGAAAGCACATGGGATGATGACTATCCTTCAGGAGGCAATTACTGGAGTGACTATTCTGGAGTGGACGCGTATAGTGGCTTGTATCAGAATGAAACGGGTAGAGATGGAATAGGAGACACCCCTTACGTTATTGACGAATACAACATCGATCGTTATCCCCTTATGACCGCGTACCCGCCTATTCAAGGCGATGTGAACAGTGATGGAAAAGTAAGGGTAGATGATATCTTGACTATCGCACTGGCTTTTGGAAGTGACTATGGAGATCCCAAATATGAGCCTATTCTAGATATCAATGGAGACTTAAAGATTAGAGTCGATGATTTGCTTACTGCGGTAGGAAATTTCGGAAAAGGATCATCTGACCCGTGCCAATGTTAACTGTCTTCTAGTACAAAACAAGTTATGCCAGATAATTGAAGCATTGGGAAACAAAGGAACCTATCGAATCGCGTGTACGCTTACAATTCTTATGAAGGCTGCAGATCCTTTAGCGTGTGCATGTGCCCATATAGCTGCTGAGTTCTATTGATTGCTATTTTCAAACAATCTTTTTAGGCCGGGCGAGAGAGTTACTCCCTGATATGACGGCTAAAACAATAAGTCTCTTCAATGCTTTTCTAATGGTAATCCTGATATTTTTTTGGGGAAGTTCATTTGTGATTGTCAAGATAGCGTTAAGAGAGGGATTGACCCCAATTTCTATAGCAACCTTCAGGTTTCTCATAGCTGGTGGGCTCTTCCTCGTTGCACTCTTCATTAAGAAAAACACAGAACAAGATTACAGACTTCTGGTGAAAAAGAAAGACGCTCCAACACTGTTGCTTCTCGCTCTCACGGGTACGACCTTTTTCTTCACTGCTCAATACACAGGAGTTCAGATGGCAGGAGCATCCATTGCAGCGATCTTTGTCTGTCTTCTCGCGCCAATTTTCATCGCTGTCCTTTCTGCGAATATATTCAAGGAATATCTGATGAATAGGCAGATTTTTGGAATTGGATTAGCTGCAGCAGGTGCCTTCATTGTCATTACAGGGGGCACGTTGAGCGTTTCGAACAACAGAGAATTCCTTCTTGGAAGCTTGATTTTGCTCTTGACCCCAGTTCTCTGGGCGACGTACAGCCTCTTGGGAAAGAAGATAATGGAGAGGTATAATCCCTTTCTCGTAGTGGCATACGTAACCATGCTGGGGGGATTGTGTCTAATCCCTTTTGCGTGGGCTGAAAACTCTCTTCACCAAATCTTCACAATGAGCCTTTACAGCTGGCTGGCAATTCTCTTCTTATCCTTGACTTGCTCGTTAGTAGGGTATTATATCTGGTTCTACGTGTTAAAGCAAGTAGGAGCTGCAGTGACTAGTTCATTCCTATTTGCAGAACCGTTGGTCACAGTGTTATTCGCGGTAACATTTGTCGGGGAAGAGTTAACCTTGACCATTTTCGCAGGGGGACTTCTAATCTTTACGGGAGTCTATCTCGTGACCAGAAGTAAACATAGTTAACATATTGTCGACATAACGTTAGGTTCTGGCAAAATTAAATAGGATTTGAGTAATAAAGCGAGAGTGTTTGTTTAGGACCTTGCGAGGAGGAAATGAAACTTGCCAGAAATTCGAGTTGCAATAGCTGGTGTCGGTAATTGTGCAGCGGCTCTGGTTCAAGGTGTCGAATATTATAAAAACGTGACTGATAATACCAAGTGTCCAGGGTTGATGCATGTCAATTTTGGAGGCTACCATATCTGTGACATACGGTTTGTGGCTGCTTTTGATGTTAACGAAAAGAAAATCGGAAGAGACCTTGGGGAAGCTATTTTTGTAGAGCCAAATTCGTGTGCGAGATTTGCGAAGGTGCCCAAACTAGGCGTAAACGTGTTCTCTGGACCAGTTTTTGACGGCGTTGCTCCTCACATGAAGGAGTCTTTCAGAATTTATGATGAGAAGAAGTTGGGCTCAGTTGATGCGTCCGCGGTTCTTCGAGAGGTGGAGGCGGATTTGCTGATAAACTTTCTTCCTGTTGGCAGCTTCAAAGCGACTCGCTACTATGCACGAGCTGCGGTTGATGCAAATTGTGCCTTTGTGAACTGCATACCCGAGTTTATTGCCTCGGATCCTGACTGGGGTGAGAAGTTTAGGAAAAGTGGATTACCTGTAGCAGGGGATGATATAAAGAGTCAGTTGGGGGCTACAATTCTTCATCGGAACTTGATTAAGTTGTGTGTCGACCGTGGCATTGTGGTGGAAGAGACGTATCAGTTGAATTTAGGTGGGAACACTGATTTTGAGAACATGACTGTTGAAGAACGGTTAAAGACGAAGCGGATCAGTAAGACTGAGGCTGTGACGAGTATGGTGCCTTATGAAGTTCCTACCAGAATTGGTCCATCCGACTATGTTCCGTTTCTAGGCGATAAGAAGATTTGTTATGTCTGGATTAAGGGCCGAAAGTTCGGAAATCTTCCAGTTACAGTTACCGCAAAACTACAGGTAGAGGACTCGCCAAACAGCGCAGGAGTAGTCATCGACGTTGTTAGAGCGGTGAAGCTTGCTCTCGACAGAGGGGTAAGTGGTCCACTAACCAGCATCTCTTCCTATGCCTTCAAGCATCCGCCTATACAGATTCCAGATGATGTGGCAAGGCAATGGGTAGAAGACTTCATCGCAGGGAAGCGTGATGTGTGACGGACTTTCTCTCAAGATAATGACACAATGCTCTCAAGAATTCTCCTGAATTCTGGATGCCATTGGACTTCACTGACTCGTTGGGCTGCTTTTCCCCAACCGTAATTTTCCAATCTTTGGTGTATTCACGCTTCTTAGGAAAGTCATCAATAGCTGGGGTTCTATTTCCAGCGAAGTCTTTATGAAAGCCTTTTTACCACATGGATTTCCAATTCCTTCGCCTAGTATGTCAACAGGATAACAATCTTCGATATTACCTTTTGACAAAACAAAGCAGCGGTCTTTTTTGATCAACTTGCTTCTTATCGCTTCTCTTGCCTGTTCTGCAGCATCAGAATCGGGTAGCATGAAAAGAGATACAGGTTCATTTTTGGAGACTTCGTTCCAAAGTTTAAACAAAGATTTGCGAGCCCCGTGAAACGCGCGTGCGCGCTTCGCAGAACTTAGGTTGTCTTTGGCACTCTGGGTTCGAGTGGCTGGTCAATAACCTCTTCAGGCTCCAAAACCCATGCCCCCTGAATCTCTGATGTTTCAAAACCCATTTTCTTTGCGGATGTCCTCATGCCTAGATAGAAAGGCCCTAGGATGCTGGTGTCAAAATTTATCACTTTACACTTCGCTTGAAATCCTGAAGTCATCCCTTTTTCTGTAGGCTTTGCAACTAGAACTGAGACGAGCTCGCCTTTCTCCATCGCCTTCTTCAGATTCTCATGAGTCTCTTTCAGATTCTCGAATATGGCAGCAAAAACTATTGTGTCCGAATCAGGAGCGTTCATAGAACCGACAGGGATCAAGTCCACCCTTCCCTCAGATGACGTCGTGGCCAAAGCCTTAAACGCAATCGGATCGTTAATCAAGTTTTGTGCTTGCTTAGTTAGATTCATAACCATATCTTCAAACCTCAAATTGCTGTATCTTGCTAATCGCACCCTATTTAACATTATGTTCAAAATCACTGCTGGTTGCGCGGCTTTTGAACCAAGCCTTCGGAAAGATAAGTAGCCCCAAAAAGAAAGCCCACAGCCCCCCAAGTAAGAAAATATCCAATACTCGGACCCCAACTCTCACCCGAACCAAAACTAACAAACGACTCCTTAAAACTGAACTCACCAAGCCAAAGATGCAAATAAATGATACTCATCAACGCACAAATCGCGCCCAAACAACTGACCACACCACCGTACTTCCTTCTGCTCTTGTCTGGCAAACCTATGACAATAAATGGTACTGCTAACGTAACAATGGCAAAAATCAAAGAAACATACGCCGCCAGAGGATTAAAAAACTCGAAACCAACGAAAAAATCTACAACGGACCCCCCAAACGCAGTCATAGAATAATATTCTCCTTCACCCGTTGTAAAAAAATACCAGGGCGTAAACAACCCAACAACTAAAAGAACACCTCCAGCTATCATAAGTTTCGTGTATACCGGTTTCAAAATGGAGAACAAATCAAATCTACTATTAAGCTGTTTATGAAAATCTTAAGAGTTACGCCTGTTACGGAACGGGCTTTGCTGGAATGTGTAATCTCTTTCTGATTTCTCTTGCTAAAGCATACGCATCTCCAGATCTATAGTTGTCAGTGATAACCAGTTTCGGCTTACTTTCGCTTACATACCTTAATAACCCATGGAAGTCGCAATGGTCACTCAAAGCAACTCTATATTCCTTCTCACCTACTTGGCGACACGGGCTTCCGAACTCCCACCCACTCAAATAAATCCGCAAAGCATCGTCTCCCACACGCCGTCGAGAACCCATATGATAAAAAGCAACACACGGCTCATCCCTTTGTAGCATTAACTCCGCTTCAGCATTACTGGATAGCAAAACGTGTCTCCCAAACCTCATACCATGCCGCTCGCAAATCTTGGAAATGTGGAACACCCTTTCTGGAACAATAAACGGAACCCTAACTTTCGCTTTATACAGAAGCTGCATGGCTTCTTGAAGTTTCCCGTAATAACCAAACAGATACACAGAACCATTCTTCAAAGACTCGTTCACCAAAGAAACAAGAAGATCTCCAACTTGTTCTCCAAAAGGTCTAACACGACTTGGATTTCCGTAAGTGGTTTCTATAACAAGGATGTCACATTTGATTATCGGGGTCTCTGGAAGACGAAAATCACCAGTATAAACTATCCTCGTTTGGTCAGCGTCTTCGACAAGAACTTGCGCAGCGCCCCAAATATGATCTGCTGGATACAGGGTAATCTTTTCGTCATCATACCACAGTTCTTCTTTATAGTTGAGGGCTTTTACATTTCCAGTCATTAAAA
>Ga0224501_10000623_pt1 | contig 27587 bp, 23 predicted proteins | sample SF_Oct11_sed_USG_4_FD_169105 | JGI IMG/M metagenome (GOLD analysis project Ga0224501, IMG submission 169105) | Sediment microbial communities from San Francisco Bay, California, United States - SF_Oct11_sed_USGS_8_1 | ecosystem: Environmental > Aquatic > Marine > Sediment | place: USA... | reverse complement strand
TCTTATCCATCGATCGTATTGAGGACGGGTAACTATCTGGTACCCTCCGGCTACTTCCATAATGCTTACCCCACGGTTATCACCGTTGTAATCGGCTATCAGCTCATTGAGAGCTTCATTTATTATCTTTTCTTCTGCTTCATCAATAACTTTGAACATCTGCTCCATAGAGATGGGTTCGGAAGAAAGGCAGAGAAGGGCCTCAATTATGGCTTTAAGCTCCCTCTTTTCCATTTACTTTGGCTCCCTTTTTCGCAGAGGGAAGTATAAATATTTCTTTAAATCTTTTGGTTTGATATAAGCGAATAAGCTGCTGGCGAACAAGCTCCAGCAGGGCTAAAAAAGTGACAATAAGCTCCTGCCGGGATTGCAGCTCCCGGACTAATTGAAAGAATTCCAATCTTTCTTTCTGATAAAGTCTCTCCATTATTTCTTCCATTTTATCCTCAACAGTGTAACGGTCTGGAATCAGGTGGAGGGGCTTCTCCTCTTTTCTGCTCTGCAGCACCTTATAAAAGGTGGCAACTATGTCGAATACTGTCGCCTCAAGGAGAATGTTCTCTTCCCCGGGAGGGGCTGCGGAAGTGAGTTCAGAGCGACTCCATAGAGAAGAGTGCTCCTTCTCTTTCTCCCTTAATAAATGGGCGGCTTGTTGGAATTTTTGATGCTCCAGCAGCTGGGTGGTCAGCTCCGTTCTGAGATACTCGAGTTCCTCCGTGTCTACCTCCGGGATGGGCTGAGGGACGAGCATCTTTGATTTCATGTAAATAAGGGTAGCTGCCATAAGGAGCAAATCGCTGGCGATATCGAGGTTGAGTTCCTTCATCATATTAATATAATCAAGATATTGCCGGGTAATGGAGGCTATGGGGATATCATAAATATCTATCTGCTCGGTGTGAATAATATGAAGCAGGAGGTCTAATGGTCCCTCAAAAGCGGGCAGTCTTACTTTAAACTCGGTTTCTACCTCTCGCTCCATTTAAATTCCCATCGCCTCTTTTACCTCTGCCATAGTGGCACTGGCTACAGCTCTGGCTTTCTTCGCCCCTTGAGAGAGGACTTCGTGAACCAGGTCGGGCTGGGAGAGATATCGTCTCCTTTTTTCCTGGTAGGGGGATAGAGCATCTGTCAACTGCCTGGCGAGATGTTCCTTACAGTCAGTGCAACCGATTATCCCTTTCTGGCAGTCGCTCTCTATCTGTTTGAGCTTAGCATCAGGTGCGAAGAGCTTATGATAAGAGAAGAGATTGCACAGATGGGGTCTTCCAGGGTCGTTCTTTCTTATCCTTTGAGGGTCGGTGAACATTGACATCACTTTGTGGTGTATCACCTCGGGCTCGTCGGATATGTTGATGAAATTCTCATAGGTTTTGCTCATTTTTCTCCCATCCAGACCCAGCAGCCTGGGGGTTTTGGTCAATAGAACTTCTGGCTCAGGGAAAACTGGCCTAAAGAAGTTATTGAACCGTCTCACTATCTCGCGAGCTAACTCCACATGCGGAACCTGGTCCTCGCCTACCGGAACATAATTGGCTTTGTAGATAATTATATCTGCAGTCTGGAGCAGGGGATAGCCAAGAAATCCGTAAGTAGAGAGGTCTCTGTCAGTTAGCTCTCGCTGCTGCTCTTTATATGAGGGGACTCTCTCCAGCCAGGGAATAGGGACTATCATAGAGAGGAGAAGATGCAGCTCCGCATGCTCCAGGACATGGGATTGGATAAAGAGGGTGCTCCTGTTAGGGTCCAGACCAACTGAGAGCCAGTCCACTGCCACCTCGAATACATACTCTTTGATCCTTGAGGTGTCGGCGTAGTCGGTGGTCAGGGCGTGGTAGTCGACTATAGTGTAGAAACAATCATAATCATCCTGGAGCTTGACCCAGTTGAGCAATACCCCTACCAGATGCCCCAGGTGAATTTTACCTGTGGGACGCAGCCCGCTCAAAATGCGCTTCTTTTCCATCAGGTTACCATCAGATAAGGAGGTTGACAATAAAGCTCACTATGGGGAAGATGATTAAGCCGAATATTCCTGCAAACATCAGTATATAAAGGATAAATATGCCGAAGGGGCTCAGGCGCTGATATTTTCTGGCTGCCTCATCGGAGAGCAATCCCATCAAGACCCCGCTTCCATCAAGTGGAGGGATGGGTATCAGGTTGAAAACAGCCAACAGGACATTAAGCAGGACGCCGAAGTAAAGGAAGCGAAAGAAAGGGGTGAAGAGAGGATTACCTATGGGGAGGCTCACCCGCGAGATGTGAAACACCAGAGAAAAACCGACTGCCATCATCAGATTGCTGACCGGTCCGGAAGCGGATATGTACATGTAATCGCGCTTGGGGTCTCTCAGATTCAAGGGATTGACGGGCACCGGCTTTGCCCAACCAATAAGCGGCCATCCTGATATAGCCGCCAGGATAGGGAAGATAACCGTACCCAACAGGTCAATATGGACTATAGGATTAAGAGATATCCTCCCCAGCATGCGGGCGGTGGAATCCCCCTTTCTATACGCCAGCCAGGCATGAGCGCTTTCGTGAATGGTCAGGGAGAGGAGGATTACAATATACATAATGATGAAGTCTCCTATTGAATAGCGCATTATATCTCCCTTAATAATTAGGATTTTTATCCTAACACACAGCCGACCTGCCTGTCAATAAGATGTTACTAACCTTGTTTGACCAGTGGCGCCCGAGGTTTCAAAGATTGATTTCCGGCGATAACTTGCTAATTTCTTTACTATTTTTCCTTTGTGCTTTGTATTTTGGAAATAAGGGCTGAATGACCCTCTTGAAGGTCAAAGGGAGTTGGGTGACATCTTTTCCTCTTCACATTTCCATACTAAGGCAATTTATTGATTTCTCACGAGTTATAGATAAACGACCAAATTGAAAAAAACTCTTGACAGAATTGATAACATTTATTATAATATTGATAGCTATTGAATATAATTAAATGAGCTTAAAATTAAAAAAGAGATGTTAATAAACATAGAAAGTAGTTAATGAAAGATGGATAAAATTGACGAAGAAAAAAGCAGACGCTATAAGCCCAGCATAATGACCTTGCCGGAGCTGGCCAAGTATATCAGGGTTCACAAATCCACTGTGTACAGAATGTTAAAACAAAATCGAATACCCGCCATAAAGGTTGGCAACCAGTGGAGATTTAAGAAGGAGAGGATAGACCAGTGGTTGGAGACCAATGGGATGAAAACGAGCTCTGATATTGCGGAAGAAAGACAATAACCTGCTCCTTCTTAAAATGGCGAAGTCGTCAGCTGTAAAAGGATAACCCACATTAGCAAAGCTTCATTCCTCTTTTTTCACTTCTTTTCCAATGTGTATACACAGAATTTTAATCTGCCGTCATAGGGGCTTAGGGTAGGGGAGAGGGGCTACTGCTCACAGGCGAGAAGACCAATCTGCGGAAAGCCCTCCAGCACCGTATTCAAGGTGGGTGCAGCGTTCTCGAGTTTTCCTTCTATTATTCCTCAGAGGGAGAATAATTTTAATTTCGCCTGTTTTTAGGTTAGAGACGGAGCAATAATCATTCCCATTATTACTACGCTAAAATGGAAAGGGGATCGCGGGGAGCGGAGAAGGAGGCGGCATCTCAATGTTAAATCTCCCGGATAATTAAAAAAACTCTTGGTGAATTATTGACAAACAGGCTGACTTCGGTAAAATATGAATATTAACTTATCGGACTAAGGAATATGGTTGTTAAATCTTCAAAGGACTTCTTCCCTCCAGTAGTGGTCCTGGCAGCCGGCAAAGGGAAGAGGTTAGAGCCGCTCACTCATAAGCTCCCCAAAGCTCTGGCACCAGTAGTAAATATGCCCATAATTGAGAGAATCATAAGAGATTATATCGAAGCAGGAGCTGGGGAATTTATCGTTGTAGTCAGCTATCCAGATGGCCCCATTAGGGATTACCTCACCCAGGAGGCACATCTTGGCGTCACTCTTCGCTTCGCATACCAAAAGGAGAAACTCGGCATGGCTCATGCCCTATTAGCAGCGCGAGATATGCTCACTTCTCCCTGGTTTATCGTGGCTGCATGCGATAACCTTTACCCTCTGGAGCATCTGAAAGAGATTGCCGACCACTGGAGAAGGTCAGAGAGTGACGCTGTGCTCAGTCTGATGAAAGTTCCCCTCGCTGAGGTCTATCCCAATGCCATTGTTAAGATTGAAAAAGGTCGGATAAGGAAAATAGTGGAAAAACCGAATAAAGAGGAGGTCTTCTCCCGTATAATCAGCCTCCCCTTTTACCTGTTTCCCTGGGAAATCCTCAGCTTCATTCTTCAGACCCCGCTCTCGCCCCGGGGGGAATTCGAGCTTCAAGATGCCATACAGTGGCTTATAGATTCGGGTTTCAATGTGCAGGGTGTTCTCACCGCCGAACGCCACAATCTGACCACTCTAAACGATTTAATCTTAATAAACAAAATATACATGGAAAAATACCATCAAAACCTTTCACCTGACAGAAGGAGATGGAAAAAGGTTACCATAATTGACCCTGTCTACATCGCCCCCGAGGTTGAGATTGGTGAGGGATCTGAGATCGGTCCCTGGGTAGTGGTGGGGAGAGGCTGTGGTATAGGGCGAAGGGTTAAGCTCTCCGAGTCGGTGGTAATACCCGGAGCAGTGGTTGGAGACGACCTTGAAGTAGTGCATAAGGTGGTAATATGAGAAAAGATGCTTTCCGTTCTTTTAAATTGCCCTTGGCTTTAACCGTATCTTGTAATATAGTATAAGGCAACAGGGTGATTGTATGGTTTTTTTATAATATAAAGCTCGCATTTCAAGGAGGGTAAAAATGGGAGACCTAAGCCGCCGCGATTTTTTTAAGAACGCTGCTGGAGTGGGATTAGGAATTTCTTTCTTTGAGCCTATTCTTTTCAAAAAAAGAGCCACGACCGGTGTTTCAGCGGGTCTGCCGGTGATAATCTCCAGCGGGGGACATGGCATCAAAGCCAATGAAGCTGCTTGGCAAATCCTTGGCAAAGGCGGGAATTCCCTCGATGCCGTAGAGAAAGGGGCAAATGTCATTGAGAGCGACCCCGAGGATATGAGTGTGGGAATCGGGGGCCTGCCCAACGAGGAAGGGGAGGTGGAGCTTGACGCCTCTATAATGTCCGGACGCGACAGGAACGCCGGGGCAGTGGGAGGCATCAAATATATTGAAAACCCCTGCTCAGTAGCCAGGTTGGTGATGGAGCGCACCGACCATGTGATGATTGTGGGGGAGGGAGCGCTGAGGTTTGCCCTCGCCCACGGCTTTCAAAAGAAAAACCTTCTCACCGACAGGGCCAGGGAGAGATGGCTCCGTTGGAAGGAGACCATGAGCGATGAGGACGACTGGTTTCCCCCGAAAGAGCTGAAAGAGGAGGAGAAGGATTTAGCCCAAACTTACGGCACCATAAATGTCCTGGCTGTTGATGTCAATGGGAACATAAGCGGAATTACCACCACCAGTGGGCTTGCGTTCAAGATACCCGGCAGACTGGGGGATTCCCCGATTATCGGTGCGGGATTATATGTAGATAACGATGTAGGAGCTGCTGGAGCTACCGGAAGAGGAGAGGAGGTTATTAAGACCTGCGGGAGCTTTATGGTGGTAGAGAATATGCGCCGGGGGATGTCGCCCCAGCAAGCTTGCGAGGATGTGGTCAAGCGCATCATAAATTGGCACGGGGGAAAGGCAGACTTTCAGGACAATTTTGTCGCCATTAACAAGAAAGGGGAAACAGGCGCCGCTTCTATCCAAAAGGGTTTCAGATACGCCGTATACAACGAGAAAGGGAACAACCTGTACGATGGGGCTTATCTGTTAGATTAAGGATACCGTTTTTTATCTATAAGTCCCTGTGAATATAAAAAAGGTGTAAATATCTCCAAACCCTCGCCCTCTTCTATTATTTCATGAGGCGGAGAAATGCTGCTGACGCCGAAAGAGGAGGTCTACCATCGCATAGGTAGGCTCCAGAAAGAGCTTAACTCTGCGAATGTTGACGGCTTCCTTATCTTACAAAATGTCAACCTCTTCTATTTCTCGGGGACGATGCAGAACTCCGTTATGTTCGTCCCCCGAAAAGGTGAGCCTCTCCTGTTGGTGAAAAGGAGCTTAACCAGAGCTCAGATAGAGTCTCCTCTGGCTAATATCGTTCCCTACACACATTTGACAGAACTTCCCCACGCCTTATCTACCTTGCTGGAAAAGCCTTTGACCAAGCTCTATTTAGAGCTGGATGTATTGCCTGCTCGGCTCTATCTTTGGTTGAAGGAACTATTTTCTGGAGTCGAGTTTGTCAATGGCTCGGAGCCGGTCAGAAAGCTGCGGATGATTAAGTCAAGGTTTGAAATTGAGCAAATGCAGAAAGCGGCAGAAATAGCAAGGGCGGTGTACTCCGAAATTCCCTCCCTTATTCAGCCTGGGATGCGAGAGATAGATTTATCTGCCGAGCTGGAAGCAAGGTTTAGAAAAATGGGCCATCAGGGATTGGTGAGAGCGCATCGGTGGGACCTGGAGCTGTATTATGGAGCGGTGATTTCGGGGGCTAATATGTCGTATCCGGTCCCTTTTGAGGGACCCGATGGCGGGATGGGGCTCTCAGCGGCAGTTCCTCAGGGAGCAGGGGAGAAGCCGATACAAGAAGGGGAACCCATTATGGTTGATATGGTGGTGGGTTATAATGGGTACATGATAGATAAAACGAGGGTATACGCTCTGGGGCGTCTCCCAGAAGATTTACTGAAGGCACATCGCTTTGCGCTGGAGGTGCAGAAGGAGATGACCGAGCTGCTCCGCCCCGGAAATAGCTCCCGACGCATTTATCAAACTGTGATGAAAAAGGTAGAGCAGTCCCCCTACCGGGATTATTTTATGGGTTACGGTGATAACAAGGTCAGGTTTGTAGCTCACGGGATAGGATGTGAGATCGACGAGCTGCCCCTTATTGCCGAAAAGCCAGACCTGGAGCTGCAGCCCGGAATGACCCTGGCAGTAGAGCCCAAGATATTCTTTCCCCAGAAGGGTGGAGTGGGAATAGAAAACACCTGGTTGATAACCGAAGATAGACCAAAGAAGCTGACCGACTTCCCCGATGACCTTCATTTTTTGTAATCTTTTCTTTAAATTCTGATTGAACTACGGCGATATTTTTGCTATTATTATATTGAAAGAGAGGCAAACTGAGATGCCAGTTTTCGATGAGAAGAGGTTAAATCTTACTAAAAGCAGCGCCGATGCTATCGTAACTCCCTGCGCTCATTTTCATCATAAAGAGCAGCTTTTTGATGAAAAGAAAAACGAGAAGCACACGCATGAGGTTACCCTTACCAAAGAGGGCTGCCAGCACAATTGTACCTCGCAAGGGCGAACAGGACGGTTTGCTTGCCAGGTTGCCCAAAAAGGGAAGGCGCTCAACCGCTATTTTGAGCACTGGGAGAGAAAAAAATCCTTGAATTCCGCTATATCCAAAATGCAGGAGTAGAGCAGCCTGTTAAAATAATAGGGTTCATCCCCTCCTTCTCTAACAAACCTCTTCTCAAAGGAAATCCTGTAATCTTCTTATGGAACCTTTAGAGAAGCTATATCGCCGTCATATGAGGGAGATATTTCTCCACTCGCTGGCGGCGGTGGACCCCACCGAGCTCGCTGCGGGCTCCCTCCGGTTGATCGATGAGCTGCTAAGGGTCGGTGAAAAAGAATATAACCTCTCTCAATATGATAGCATTTATGTCATAGGGGTAGGGAAGGCTTCTGCCAAAATGGCTTTTGCCCTGGAGCAGGTGCTGGGGCAGAGGATAAAAGAGGGACTGGTCCTTACCCCCTATCAGACTCAGATGGAGCTGAAGAGAATAGAAATCCATATAGGTGGACATCCCATTCCCAATGAGGCTGGGATGAAAGGAACCCAAAAGATGGTGAGTCTGTTAAAGGGATTAACCAAAAGGGACCTGGTTTTCGCCTTGATCTCCGGAGGGGGCTCTGCTATGCTCACCCTTCCTGCTCCTCCTGTAACTCTGGAGGATAAGCGTCAACTGACCCGTCTCATGCTGGAGTGCGGGGCAAATATAGATGAAATCAACACCTTAAGAAAGCATCTATCTCAATCCAAGGGGGGTCAATTGGCAAAATATGCCTCACCTGCTGCTCTGGTAAGCTTGATTCTGTCCGATGTTGTCGGCGATAGGCTTGATAGCATTGCCTCGGGACCGACTGTGCCCGATGACACAACATTTGCCGATTGCCTGGACATAATAGAGAAATATAGACTCAGGGATAAGGTTCCTCACCGGGTGCTCCAGTATCTACAAATGGGATTAGAGGAAAGGGTAGGGGAGACTCCCAAGAGAGGGGACCCTATTTTTGAAAACTGCTACCATGTGGTTATAGGCAATAATCGTCTGGCTCTTAGGGCAGCGGCAGCGAAAGCCGAGGAGTTGGGCTATCGGCCCTTTATCCTCTCCTCTTCTATTGAGGGCGAAGCCAGAGAAGTAGCCCGCTTCCACAGTGCTATAGTTAAGGAGATTTTAAACACAAGTAACCCTATCTCCGCACCAGCCTGCCTCATATCGGGAGGGGAGACAACGGTTACGGTGAAAGGGAGCGGTATCGGAGGACGCAATCTCGAATTTGTGCTGCAATTAGCGCTGGAGATTGATGAATTGCTTCAGGTCACCGTATTGAGCGCCGGCACCGATGGAATTGATGGCAACTCTGACGCCGCCGGCGCGCTGGCTGATGGGGAGACAATCTCCAGAGCAACTGACTTTGGGTTAAACCCACGAAGTTTTTTGGATAATAACGATTCCTATACCTTCTTCAGAAAATTAGGGGACTTGATAATCACAGGCCCCACGGAGACGAATGTGCTGGATGTCAGAATAATTGCGATAGGGGAGGAAAACTGCAAATGACATTATGCACATAATCCTTTTATATTCAATAAGTTAAAAGTAGAATATGTTTCATCTCGCTTTTAATAAAAAGGTTGACAAATCGGCGAGGAAATGGTATCTTTATACAAAAAAGATAGCTAAGATTTACAAAAACATGAGTAGTGGAATATAAAAAAGAAAATGTCACAGGAGAAAAAAGATCTGGATTTCAAGAAGAAGCTAATAGCGCTTCTTAAGGACAACTTTTTCGATCAAAGCTCGATCTCGTCACGGTTGGAAGAGATATATGAGAAGACCGGGGGAGAGGTTTACTCAGAGCTTCTTTACCTGTTAACGAATAAAAAATTCAGCGAGGAGGAGTCTCTGAGACACTGGCTATCTATCATGGAACATCGATTGGAGCTAAATAACAAGCTGGGAAGAGATGTGGGGCTTAGAGTTGCGCTGCTGGATTACTTCTTTAATGTTAAATCTTATATGAAGAGCCCCAAGTTGATAGAGATAAACGATTTTTTGCAGATAGAGCACTCTGCGAACACGGATGGGCTGACCGGTCTGTTCAATCAAAGCTTCTTCAAGCTCAGTCTCAAGCGCGAAATCGAGCGTTCCAAGAGGCATAATCTGAGAACCTCCCTTATATTCTTCGATTTGGACAATTTCAAAAGGGTCAACAATGTCTTCGGTCACCTGGAAGGGGACTATGTACTATCGGATGTCGGCAATATAATCAGAAGCAATGTCCGAGAATTCGACCTCCCCGCTCGCTACGGTGGGGATGAATTCTCCATCATATTGCCCGATACCAATAAGGAGGAGGCCTTTAAGGTTGCTTCCCGTATTACCAGCGACATAGACCAATACTGCTCTTCTTCTCAAAAACTCAAGGAGAAATCCTTGCGGCTGACCATAAGCTGCGGCATAGCGTCCTATCCCGACGATGTGCATTCAGCAGAAGAGCTTCTCAATTTTGCCGATAAAGCCCTGTACAAAGCGAAATTCTTAGATAAAGTGGGCTCTCCTATTATCCCCTTTAAGGAAAGAAGGAAATTCCCCCGATATCAAATCAGAAACTCCCTGAGATACAGGAGAATCAACTCTGGCGATCCCGTAGAAGAGGCTCTGCAATCTACATTCACTAAAAATATCAGCCAGGTAGGCGTACTTTTCGAATCCTCGTTAGCCATCGGGGTGGATACCGAACTGGAGCTTTACCTCAGGTCTACCACTCTGGAAAAGGACCAGAAGATTATGGGGAAAGTGGTCAGGTTCCAGCAGATTAATAACCCAGATGTTGATGGGAAAAGATACGATATCGGAGTCTGTTTCCTTAACGAAGGGGAAGAGGAGAAACTCCGCATCTTTTAAAGGGGAGCGCTCCTCTAATTAAAACCTATCTCACATTTCACCTTATCAGTCTTTTCCCAGCTCCAAAAAGAAGTAGTTGACATTTTTCCCCTATGCTAATAATATGATTTTTCAGAAAAATAGCTCACAGGAGGACAATAGGTGCAAATGGAGGAGGGGAGCAGTAAGGGGACTAGGGGGCTCATTATAATCTTTACCGGCGATGGGAAGGGAAAGACCACCGCCGCTCTGGGGACTGCGCTTCGGGCTGTTGGCTTTAATTTTAAAGTGCTGATGATTCAGTTTGTCAAGGGGAAGTATCCCTATGGTGAGCGCACCTCGGCTAAGAGGCTGGCACCACACTTTGAGATAATAATCAAAGGGAAAGGCTACTATAAGCTTCCTGGAGACAACACTCCCGAAGAGGAACACAGAAGAGCAGCTCAGGAGGGTCTGGCTCTGGCCAGGGAGCGAATGCATAGCGGAGATTACCACCTTATAATTCTTGATGAGATAAATATTGCCATCCACACCGGCTTGTTGAATGTAAAAGAGGTTCTCAATTTGTTGGAAGAGAAACCCCCTTCCCTCCATTTGATCTTAACAGGGCGAAACGCTCATCCTGAGCTGATTGCTAAAGCGGACCTGGTTACGGAGATGAAGGAGATAAAACACCCTTTCAAGGAGGATATCTTAGCTCAAAAGGGAATAGACTTTTGACCCTTTTCATCCTTTTTCCAGAGCCAATTCCAGAGCCCATTTTTGCTAAGAAGCTCAATTTCGTAACCTGTTAAGGTGTGACCCGATAATATCTTGACAAAAGTAGCAAAAGATATTAAAAATTAAGATGAGCTTTCCAGAAAAGGTGGGCGGTTAGCTCAGTTGGGAGAGCGCTGCCTTCGCACGGCAGAGGTCGCCGGTTCAAGTCCGGTACCGTCCACCAATTTTGTTTTTTATACAGGTTTAAGAGGCTATGGCGGGTATTTTTCCTGAAGATTATAGAGGAGGGAGATATGAAAATAGTGCCCTATTGGGAGGTAACTGCGGAGAGCATAGAAGACCCTACAGCTAGCGGAGTAAAAATGAGGTGGGTCATCAGCCAGAAGGATGGGGCGGAGAACTTCGCCATGCGAGTGGTAGAGATATCCCCTGGAGGACATTCTCCTTTGCATCAGCATCCCCATGAGCATGAGGTTTTTATCCTCAAGGGAAAAGGGATTCTCACCTGTGAGGGTGAGAAAACCCCTTTGGTTCCGGGGGATGTGGCTTTCATCCTTCCCAATGAGGAGCATCAATTTCGCAATACCGGGCAGGATAAATTGGAGTTCCTGTGTCTGATACCGATCAAGAAATAATTTCCTTCCTACCTGCCCCTGGAGAGGGATTAGTGCGACTTACAAAAGCGGGGATATTATAAATGAAAGCGGAAGAGCTTAAATGCCCTGAATGCGGCGCTGTTATGGCAAAAAAGAGGCAAAATCCTGTTCCCACGGTTGACATAATAATAGAGCACGAAGATGGTGGGATTATCTTAATTGAGCGCAGAAATTATCCTTATGGCTGGGCGATACCCGGGGGGTTTCATGAATACGGCGAGACTGCCGAGGAGTGTGCTCTGCGGGAAGCCAGGGAAGAGACCTCTCTCGATGTTACCCTCACCCGGCAATTTCATACCTACTCCGACCCAACGCGTGACCCTCGGGGTCATACCGTTACCACCGTCTTTATAGCCACAGGGAAGGGGATACCCCGGGCAGCCGATGATGCCAAAGGGATTGGAGTATTCACCAGAGAAAATCTTCCCTCCCCGATAGCTTTTGACCACCGCCAGATTCTTGATGATTATTTCTCAGAGAGATATTAAATTTCACCAGTCTATTCTTGCACCTAAAAAAGGCCCATTTAGGTGGTCTTAATAGGCTTTAGAAGATAGAGGGAGGGGAAATCGGTCCACCGGGAATATGAAATAACTTGTTTATCAATGCTGAGAGCTTTTCTTATAATCACACTCCGAAAGGATTTATTTTATACCCCCGGGGCTAAGCGCGGAGGCGCTGGGGCTCGCCTGAAATTTTGCTCTATTAGCCTGCCACCATTTTCGCCATCCATTGAGCTTAGCATCAAAGGGAATATTCTCTCCTGTTATACATTTCAGAATCTCGTTCAGTTGATTTTGTCTCTCCTGCATACTGCCAGAGAGTAACTCCGCATAGGCTAAAGTTCCAATAATAACATCCGGATTCTCTGATGCCATTTCCAATAATCTATCGATAAAGGCAATTAGGTCTTCGTTAGCTTTTTGCTGTTCACCCATATGCAGATATACTATACCCCGAGAAAAATAAAAGGCGGGATGGGCTTTGTCAGCTCCAAAAGCTCGTGTGTGGCTAATAATAGCGCGCGAAATCCGTTCCACAGCTTTCTCGTTTTCTCCAATCTCTCCGTAAACAACCCCTTGCCAATAGTTCATCCACTCCCAGGTGGATTCCTTGACGGCAAGGATTTTCAGGCGAGCTTCCTTCTCGTCTCCCTGATAAGCGGTGTGGTTGGGATCAATGAGAACTTCATCAACTTTAGCAGGTGTTCGATAGGTAAAGGTAACCTCCTCGCCCTCAGGCACTCGAAAGATTTCCTCCTGCGCTTCGCTTCCCATTCTAAGCTCCAGCGGACAGCGGACAATCCCCTTGCCATCGTTGCGAATGGTGACCGATGTCTCCCAACCATCTTTACTGGAGCTTGATGCAAAGCTCACCACACGATAGATGGGGTAGCCTTCCTGGTAACACCATTGAAAGAAGAAGGGCATCCAATCCCTTTGAGATACTTCATTGCAGACAGAGACGAAGTCGGAGAAGGTGGCGTGAGAATCTTTAAACTTGGTTGCAAAACTCTTAAGGCATTTAAAGAATACATCATCACCCATCTCCTCTCGGAGTATATCCAGAACGAAAGGACCTTTTTGGTAGGCTAACCCTTCACTATCGCTGTCGGGATTAAATAGCCGATTTTGTGCACTTCCTCTCATGAACAGAAGCGCTATATACTCTGCATATCTATTTATGCCGAAGACCTCTCGGGCTAAATGCCCGGTAGAGAAGTTACACAGCGATTCTCGCAGGAATTTCGTGCCGCGACCATAGGAAGATATTGAATTTCCCCACCATGAATGAGCCAATTCATGGGCACCGGTTTCGTAAAAGAATCTGGAGGGTGATAATTCACTCTCATCCATTTGCTGTTGAAATACGGATGCATCCAGAGTCATTCCAAGAAAAGCTCCATGTCCGCCTATATCGGCTGAACTTGCGGCGATATGCATCTCGTTCCCGTTGAGAGAACCAAATAAATTGCTGTAAAAGTTATAAGCGCGGACCATGAAATTCCCTATTGCTTCCACCACATTCTGCTGATAGGCTCCTTTGGGTAGAAGGAACACCACGGATGCCCCCTCACCTTTAACCTCAACTTTATCTGAATACCCTATAAATACTTGAGGAAGCCCCGGAGTGCAATATGCCCATTGAGAGACCTTTTCCTTTCCCGCTTGTTCGGTCTTCTCCAATCTTCCATCCATGACCATGGCTTCATAACTTGACGGAATAGTGATAGAGATTTTCCAGGTAGGTTTTGTGTACCTTGGGAAAAAATTGCCCCTGTACAACTCCGTCAGTTTCTCAAAATCCCCAGAGACTCGCGGTATCCAGCTGAAATCGGAAAGAAGACATACCTCTTTTGAGCCATCAGGGAGAGCAGCCAGGATGCGATACGGCAAATCTCTCCTATGGGGGTCAATTTCGGTGAAGCTATATTCAAACTGCAATATGCTCTCTTGCCCTTCTTCCAATCCGGGAGACAATGTGACCCGAGTGATTTTGGGAAATTCCATGCTTCCCTGCAGAGAGGGGTCTTCCGGCTCAGGCACACAGCTGTGAGAGAACTGTTGCGCAATTGACTTCCCGCTGATGAGCTGGCTTATACTGGCAATATTTACCTTTACCCCGTAGAACTTTTCCCTGGCAAAAATATCAAAGTCCGCTTGCTCAATTGCTTTAGGTCCCTTATTGAGAAGCACACATATAACTCGCAGGCTAAGTGTGTTGTTATCAAAATCGGAACTAAGGGATACATCAAAATCGGTTATGGCCAGTGTCTCTGATATTTCTGTAGCCACGGCAATTTCCTGAGAGAAGTTCCTGATTACCAGCGCTTCACTGAGCAGAGTAGTGAAAAATAGTACTACCACCGCTAAGAGGATAATATTGATTGATGAATATTTAGGCATTTTCTCTTCTCCTTATATATTACCTCAGGCTGATATTCCCCTTTTGCTTATATAGACGAATTGTAAGAGAAAAAGGTTCGTCGAACTCTTATGATTCATATTAAATTATTTGCTGCTTGAGTTTGACTTATGGAATTACTATTATCCGTTATTTTCAGTTTTTATTCCAAATTGAGGCGTTGATAAGAATTTTTATCTTGAATAGAGGATATATTTTATCTTAGCGTTTTTTAAATTTGAATTTTAGCTTAGGGTGAGCTGGGTTAGCATAGCAGTAGAGACAAGCATGGTAGCAGGGCATGTGCTTATAGCTCCCAATGTCCCTGCTTTTGCTGCAGCCGCAATCAGGTCGCTGCCCGTCGTCCTTTTTCAGAGTGCAGGGCTCTTTAGCCAAGGATAAGAGAATCCTTCCGTCTATACAGCAGGCTTTTTGTATGCCGTTGACTCCCACCAGCTCATCGCTGCAGCAGGCAAAAAGGGTGATGCTATAGTTTCGGGCAATGTCAGCCAGGTTTCCTGCGATCTCACGTCGCTGCTCAAGGGGAGGCTGGTACAGCGGGAAACCAGACCGCTGCAAGCGGGCACTTACTTTGGGGTACCAGGTGGCAAAGGAGAAGTAGCACTTGCTCACCCCTAGTAGGGAGACTATCTCTGCCAGAGGCTCAAATCCATCGAGATTGCTCTTCCTACCTCCTTCCCATAAGACAACAGGGTCAAATCGCCACTGCACCCTGTCTACTCCATAAATGGCGGTAAGCTCTCTCATTTGAGCCAATCTTTCTTTGAGAGATGGGAGCTTTGGCTCCAGCTGAGGACAGATATTGAAGGTGAAGTTAAAAAAGAGGTGATAGTGCTTAAAATATTCCCGGTGGGTTAAGAAAGGACGGAAATTCTTTGACCACAGGACAATGGTGTGGACATCATCGGGCCTCAGGCTGACCCTATGCCACCGATTGTTATGCCAGTTGAAGACATCGGCATAGCCCCTTTTTAGGCACTTTATCAGCCAGGGAAGATAAAAGGCGGGCACATCGGTCCGTCGGGAACAGGATATAATCTGCTTCATTCTGTCTGAAAAAGCCCTCTTAGAATGGTGTTGTAAGGAATAGGCAGTCTAATCAGTTGCAACTGCGAAAAGAGGGTATGACCTGATAAATTCTATCATTAAAAGCTGGCAAAAGGTGATTCATGGTTAATCTATTGAGTAAGCTTGGAAGCTATCATGGCGACATGTTTTCCCTGAAACCGAGCTGCTTCCAACTCATTTTCGCTGGGCATACGCTCCCCCCTGGGACCCGCAATGGTCGCTGCCCCATAGGGAGACCCTCCGGTAATCTCGTCGATGCGCATTTGACCTTGAAAGCTATAGGGCAAACCCACAATGACCATCCCATGATGGAGAAGCGTAATGTGGAAACTGAGGATGGTAGACTCTTGCCCTCCATGCTGCGTGGCGGAGCCAGTAAATACACTTCCCACTTTGCCCACCAGTGCTCCTTTAGCCCATAGCTGGCCAGTGGCGTCGAAGAACTGGCGCATCTGTCCACACATATTCCCAAACCGCGTTGGTGTGCCAAAAATAATCGCATCGGCAGAAGCCAACTCATCTACAGTACATATGGGAACATGAGAAAACGCTTTCTGAGCTTCAAGAGCTCCTGTTTTTACGAGCACCTCTTTGGGCAATGTCTCTGGAACACGACGCATCTCTACCGCTGCACCTTCAACTTCCTTGGCACCTTCGGCAATCGCCTCTGCCAGACGATGGACATGCCCATGCATTGAATAATAAACGACTAACACCTTCATGATTTATTCCCCCCTTTTTTCGATAGTTTCCTGTAATATAGAAGTAGTTACTAATTTTAAAGACACAGCGAGCAACATCGGGGTGGAAACAGAAGGCGGTAATCGCATATACTGCCTTAGCAGTGAGTGGTCTTTTTAATACCCCCTTTTTGCTTCTAAAATAAACCAATCTGTGAGATACCTATGGTGCATACCACAAAATAAATGACAGAATAATCCGCTCTCACTCTCGGCTACAGTATCATTTGCAATAAGAATTACAAAAAAGCTCGCTACAAGACTATGTTGCTGAAGAACATAAATATCATAAATAGTGAATATAAAACGATAAATATTATGCCTTCTATGCGTCTGATTTCCCACTGACTTTTTATAAAGACTAAAAGCAAAACACTCTCAAATATCATGAAGGGTGTTGATAACAATAAAGTAGATTTTATAACGGATAAAGGAAAAATTAATGCTGAAGCTCCTAAGATCAAAAATATGTTGGCAATATTTGAGCCAATGATATTGCCAACAGCTATGTCACCATAACCTTTTCTTGCTGCGGATACTGATACGCTTAGCTCCGGTAACGAGGTGCCCACTGCTACAAGGCTAATACCTATCAACGACTTAGGGACATTGAAAAAATCTGCAAAAAATATGGCTTCATCAACAAGATATTTGGCACCAAAGATAACAGCAAATCCGCTTATAATTAAGATTACCAGGTCCTTAGTAAGACCTACTTTGGATAATTGCTTGGTTTGTCTTTCTTCTCTTACGGTTATTCTCCTCTTCTCTACTTTGTTTAAATTTGAAGCTTTCTCGCTTTTTGCTGCTATTAAATACTTAAATCCAAAAAAGTGTTTGATGAAATCTGCAAATTTGTATTTGCCTTTCAATTTCGGTTTAGTGCTAAACAAAAACATCACATACGCAAAGTACAGGAAGATAAATATTATTGCTTCTGTTCTTGAGATTGTCCTGTTGAAGCTGAAGGCAAAAAATAACAATGCGGCAAAGAGCATTATATATCCATCTCTTTTCAGCATTTCCTGTCGCGTTCTTATTGACCTTAAGGCTGCTGCGAGGCCCAGTATAAATCCTATATTGACTATATTGGAGCCGACTACATTGCCTATCGCTATGTCACTTTGCTGCTTTATGGAAGCCAGCATAGAGGTGATAAGCTCTGGTATTGATGTGCCTACAGCAACCAATGTCAAGCCAATAACAAATTCTGAAACTCCTAATTTCCTTGCTATTGATGCTGCATATTTGACAAAAAAATCCGAGCCTTTTACGAGTAAAGCTAATCCAGCTGCTAATATCAGTATGCTAAGTAATACTTCCTGATACATTATTTTAATTTTTGAACAGGATTATACGACTCACGCCTGAGCGAGAGCTTTTATAACCAATCCTTTTTTCTGAAATAGAACAACATCAGACTTACAATAACTGCCATGCCCAGCAAGACCACTGGATAGCCCCAATGCCATTCAAGTTCGGGCATAAATCTAAAATTCATCCCATAAATACCCACTATGAATGTCAGGGGGATGAATATGGTGGCGATGATAGTTAAAACTTTCATTATCGCATTCATTCTATTGCTGATACTAGAGAGATAAATATCAAGCATCCCGGACAGCATGTCTCGGAATGTCTCTATGGTGTCAATCACCTGAAAGGTGTGATCGTACACATCTCTTAGGTATATTGAGGTGGTCTTCTCAATCAGGGGAGATTCTGCTCTTTCTAACACACTGACTACTTCCCTTAACGGCCAGACTGATTTACGCAAAACTATCATCTCCCTTTTCAAGATGTGAATAGCCTGTAAGGTCTCGGAGGTAGGATTTTTTACCAATTCTTCTTCCGTATTCTCTATTTCTTCTCCAAGCTGTTCAAGAATAACGAAATAGCTATCCACAATTGCATCCATTAACGAGTAGGCGAGGTAGTCAGCTCCCATTGTTCTTATGCGACCTTTTCCATTTTTGATTCTATCTCTGACAGGATTAAAAACATCTCCTTCACTCTCCTGAAAAGAAATAACGAAATTTGAAGCAAGAATTAAACTGACCTGCTCAGATTTTATTTCGCTTTCTTCTTTGTCATAATAGAGCATTTTTAACACAATAAAGAGATAATTCCCAAAATCTTCAATTTTGGGGCGCTGCCCTGTATTTACAATATCCTCCAGCAGAAGCGGGTGCAGGTCAAAGTGACTCCCGATGCTCTCTATAACCTCTACCTCATGAATACCGTCTATGTTTATCCAGGTTACCGTTGGCGTATCTTTGAAAGGAAAACATTCCTCAAGCTCTTTAGCTTCGCACTGCTGAAATTGAGCCTTATCATAGTCGATAATGGTAATCTTGGTTTTTTCAACCTTTTTCTCCCCTATATGAACAGGAGTCCCCGGTGGAAGGCCAGTCTTTTTTGATACTCTCTTAATTAGTCTCAGCATTATTTTTCACCCTCCTTCGAATACAATAATGGATAATAGATGCTAATCTCATCTTCTCAAAAATTGTTTAGTGTTCGCCTCTCTTGTATGATAGATATATTAATATACTAATTTATAGCATACAATTAGTTTTCAAATCAATATTAAAATACACCAGAGATTAACGCCAGGGCTCTCCTAATTCAGAATGCCAAGCAAATGCTTTTAGGATTGTTCATAGAATCAGGCAGATTTCTGTGAATTATAAACTCATTAGATTCAAAAAAAGCTTAAAATAAATCCCGGGTTACCCCTACTTTTGCTCCTTAAATCTTAAGGGGACTTTTAAAAATGCCTGGATTTCCTGCCAGGGAAGGTCTCCCTCGCGGAGGATGGTCGGCTCATCGCCCGATAGGTCAAGGATGGTGGAGCCTTTCACTCCTGTGGTGGTTCCTCCGTCAATTATGAGGTCGATTTTAGTGCCAAACTGCTTCATAACCTCTCCGACATGGGAGGAGGGGGGCTGTCCGGAGATATTGGCACTGCTCCCGGTGATGGGGAACCCGCATTGCCTCACTATCTCTCTGGCGATTTCTGCTTGGGGAAGACGAAAGCCGAGAGTGTGACCCCCTGCTTTCAAATTGGCAGGAAAGCGATCTGCTACTTTAACCACGATTGTCAAAGCTCCCGGCCAAAAGTGGTGGGCAAGAGGGGAAAAGCTCGGCGTAGGCTCAATGGGAATCTGTTTAAGGTCTTCTACATCGCTTATAAGGAGCAGCATGGGGAGGATTGCCTTCCTTCTTTTGAGCTGATAAACCTTAGCTACTGCCTGAGGGTCATAAGGGTTCACGCCCAAGGCATAGAAGGTGTCGGTAGGAAAGACGATGGCCCCTCCCGCTCGCACTATGTGGGCTGCTCTTTTTATCTCCGCTTTATCTATGTGCTTAGGGTCAATTATAATTATTTGATTCATAAGCTTACTGAAAATTATAGCATAATAAATTACTCGATTTAAAGAAAGATAGGATTGACAATTGAATAACAAAGGGTCAGGACTTAGCAAGGGGAGGGGAGAGACTTAACCCTTTTTTATCAGGTAGACTCTTTGGGTTCATCCTTTTCATCGGGAGAGGGAGAGGGAGCAAAGCTCTCTTCCAGCTTCTCCTTTATCATGGAGCCAGACACTATACGATTCCTGCCCGCCTGTTTTGCCTGATACATCCTCTTGTCGGCCTCCTGAATGAGTCGGTAGCTATCTCTTCCGTCCATGGGGTAGGTGGCAATCCCCCCGCTGACGGTTATCTTTCCCAATAGTTGACTCTCCTCTTTGGCAAAGCGGAACTTCTCAATATTTTCTCTTACTCTCTCTGCCAGAATATAAGCTCCCTTTTCGGGTGTATTAGGAAGAATAAAGAGGAACTCCTCTCCTCCATAGCGTACTGCGATATCATCTTCACGGATGGTCTCTCTTATAATCTGTCCGACAGTAGATAAAACCTCGTCACCAGCTAAATGACCATGAGAATCATTGTAATGTTTGAAACTATCTATGTCGAAGATGCACACCGAAATAGGACTACCTCTTTTTTCTGCTCGGATAATCTCGTCTCCCATGAGGAACATAGCATACCTGCGATTAAACAATCTGGTGAGCCCATCAAAATTTGCCAGATACTCCCTTTGTCTGAAAATTCTGGTGTTGGTAATAGCAACGCTCCCCAGATCGGCAATCATCTTCAATATCATTTTCTCATTTTTAAAGTGTTTTGTTGGCCCACCAATGCTGATAACTCCCAGGATTTCGTCCCTGGATATTATGGGAGAGCACAGTTCAGAGGTAAAGAAGGGAAGCGTGGTCTTTTGCAGCATTTCCTTTACCAATCGAGTCTCCGTTTGGAAATCATCATTACTCATAGTCATCTTTTTCTGAGCTACCAATCCTATTCTACCTTCTCCTACTGCAATCTTATAACCTAAATTGACCTCTTTAATAAGCCCCTTAGCGGCGGTAAGGATGAGAGTTTGCCGGTCTTTGGAACTGAAGAATATCAGAATCTGCTTGGGGGCAAAAATATGCTCAATTATCTTACATAAAATTTCTGATATTTTCCTACCATAAAGATCCAGATTGAGCTGTTTGACAAATGAGGGAAGGAATATGAGTAAGTTGGAAAGCTCACGGTTTTCCTCTGAGAGTTCTCTAACTGTATTTTGGAGCTGACCTATTTGCGATTGGTCTTCCACGCTCTCCTGCCAATGATCAGATTCTAATTTGCTTTTGAGGGTTAGCATACGATGTCGGTGGAAGAAGATAAAAAAGACTACAAGAATTCCACAAGCTATGATTATTAGCATAAATATTTCCATTATATTAGCTCCATAAGGGGTAAATGGGTTTTACCTTCTGCCTTTGTATTTTCTTAAGCAAAAGTCTGTAAGTTATTAAATTCTTTGATGATGCCTGAAAAAGTGATATAATTAATGAGAAATTTACTATTGCTCCTTGATGGGCAGGGATGATGCTTGAAATTCGTCCATTGGGAAAAGTTCTTATCTTTGCCGGCATAATTTTCATCTTCATAGGCATTCTTATCCTCTGGGGAGGGGAAATGCCCCTGTTAGGGAAACTGCCGGGTGATATTCACATTAAAAGGGATAATTATCAATTTTATTTCCCCCTGGCTACTTGCCTTTTGTTAAGTCTTCTCATTACCATTATAATAGCTCTGATTCGACGGTAAGATAACCTCTACCCATTCATTCCACACCTTCAGATGAGGAAGGGAAAGTTTCTTTATTCCGTTTGATGGGGCTCTCTTGAGGACTCAATTTTCTGTCTTGCTCAAGTATATCAATAAAGATGTCCACCAATTCCTTTTTCCATTTCTTGCCCGCTCCTTCTTTGAGAACTTGCAAGGCTTGATCGAAGGTGAGGGCTTTTCTATAAGGGCGTTGGCTGGTGAGAGCGTGGAACACATCTGCCAATGAAATTATCTGAGCTCCAAGAAGGATGTCATCCTCCTTCAGTCCGTCTGGATAGCCACTGCCATCCCAGTTTTCGTGATGATGCTTTACCAGAGGCAATATCTCCCTGAAAGCATGAATGGGCTCCAGAATTTTAACTCCTATCACGGGGTGTTGCTCCACCAGCGACCGCTCATTTTGGTTTAGTCTCTTTGAAGTGAGAAGAGCACTTTCAGGGACGCCGATCTTACCGATGTCATGGAGCGAAGCAGCCAGTCCAATCTTCTCCACCTCTGGTGCCGGCAATCGCAATCGGTTAGCTATTGCTACAGCATATTCTACCACCTTATGAGAATGTCCATGGGTGTAATGGTCTTTAGCATCAACGGCAGCTACCAGAGAGGCTACTGTTGAATAAATCTCCTTAGGGATCCTCTCCTCGTTAAAAACCCCTCTGAGCTTTTCCCGCACCCTATCGGCTAATTCCTCACCGGTCTGAAAGTGCCGCTTGGACATCACCGATATAAAGGCTTCCAGCGTTTTTAAATTCCAGCTCTTCAGATCCTTTATCTCGTCGATTTCTATCGATTTTACCTGATTCCCCCCGTTATGTTTGGCCAAATACATTGCCTGGTCGACCAAGCGGATGAGGTCGCTGGGATTATTGGTAGAAGCGGGAAAAGTGGCTACGCCAATACTGGCGGTGATATTGTAGAATGTATTTTTGAACTCCCGATGGATATCTATACACAACCGACTGGCAACTTTATATGCTTCCCTTAATCCAGCATTGGGGAGCAAACAAATAAATTCATCACCGCCGTATCTGGCATGGATATCGGAATAGCGCGTTGCTTTGACCAGAAGACTACCCACCCTCTGTAATACCGTATCCCCTGAAGCATGACCGAAGTTATCATTGACCAGTTTTAGATTATCAATGTCTATCATAAAAATTGAAAGCGGCTGATCATTCCTTTTTGACCGTTCAACTTCTGCTTTTAAAAGGCTCTGAAAGTGGCGATGGTTATAAAGACCGGTGAGTTCGTCGGTAATTGATTGCTGCTTTGCTTCTTCAAATATCTGGGCGTTCTTCAAGGCACTGGCAGCGGAGTTTGCCACTACTTGATAGAAACTAATCTCCCTGGGAGTTACAAAGGAGGGATGGTTGATCGACTTTAGATACAATGCCCCCATAACCCTGTCTTCAAACATGAGGGGAATTACCAGCAGGGAGACTACCTTTTCCTTGGTTAATCTGTCGCTAACATCCACTAATAAAGGGCTCTGATAAACATCGGGTATCCGCAGGAGCTTTCTCTCGCTGAGTGCTTTCTCTAACTCTGGATAGTCAGAAAGGTTTACTATGGAATATTCTACTTCCTCCTTTCCCTTCCCCTGTACCAGGTAAGGCTCGTTATTGTCTTTTCTGAAAAGTAGAATAGAGCAGTCAATTCCTTTAATGTTCTCTTTAATCTTTTCCATTATCACTGCAAGAATATGTCGCATCTCTAAGGTAGAGGCTATAGTCTGAGATATTGCCAGGATGTTCTCCATATCTGTCTTCTCCTCGGCTAATCTCCGGGCGGTCAACTGCTCTCGTTTGACTTTCTCTACAAAGGTCCCATAGAAAAAGGCGATTATAAATATAAAGGGGATTCGCAGCAGAAGGAATGCTCCATAACTGCCGCTTATATCTTCAGCCTTCAGGAAAAGGATTCCATAAACTATGCATATAATGATGGCGTTTCCTACGATTTCTATGAGGTTTCTTCCCAGGGTGGCCAGAATGATAATCAGGAAATAAACCAGGTAAAAATCGGTCCTTGCCTGGCCTGTCAGAAAGAGCCCCAGAGATATCAAAGCCGTATCGGCAATGAGCATCAGGTAGTCGAAGTTAGGGCTCATAAAGAATCTTTTCGGGAGAAAGTAAAAGAAGATGTTAGAGGCGATGAACATGAAAATCAGCAAGCTGCTGCCTGAAAATAAAAGTATAGAAGATCGACCGAATATAATAAGATAAGATATTATGATAATTATTAACCAACGCAGGGTAATTATTAGTTTTTTCTTAGGCCATAAATCGCTTCCTATCATCTCGCTCTCCTTGAAAATTAGCTATTATCTATTCCATGGATATCGGTCCAGGCTTCGATATTGAATAGCCTCGGATATGTGGTTTGCTTCGATACAAGATGCCCCCTCCAGGTCGGCAATTGTGCGAGCAACTTTTAATATGCGGTCATGAGCACGAGCACTAAATCCCAGCCTGTCGATAGCCATCTCCAGAAGGTTTGCCGAATCCTCGCTGATGAAACAATACTTTCTTATCTTCTGCGAACCCATCTGGGCATTGCAATAAATCTTCTCACCCTTAAGGCGTTCAAGCTGGATTTCTCTTGCTTTGGCTACCCGCTCCCTGATCACCTCAGAGTTCTCTGAGGGATGCTGACTTGCCAATTCCCGATATTTAACGGAAGGGACCTCTATATGAATATCGATTCTGTCCATTAGAGGACCCGAAATCTTCGACAGATAACGCTGAACCTGCAGTGGGGTGCAGGTACATTCTTTGAATTGGTCGGTAAAGTAGCCGCAAGGACAAGGGTTCATCGCCGCTGCCAGCATAAAACGAGCTGGATAGGTCAACGAGTGAGACGCTCGGGATATGGTGACCAATCCATCTTCCATCGGTTGCCTCAGAACATCAAGCACATTTCGCTGGAATTCGAGGAGTTCATCCAGGAAAAGAACTCCATTGTGAGCCAAGCTTATCTCTCCGGGCATAGGATAGGTTCCTCCACCTACCAGCCCTGCATTAGATATAGTGTGATGAGGAGCTCTGAAAGGACGAACTGCGGTTAAGCCCTTCTTGCTATTGAACACTCCGGCAATGCTGTTGATTTTGGTGGTCTCAATAGCTTCCTCAAAGGTCATCGGCGGCAGTATGGTGGGGAGGCGCTTTGCCAGCATAGTCTTACCCGAACCCGGCGGTCCTATCATGATAATGTTGTGCCCTCCAGCTACCGCCACCTCCAAAGCTCTCTTGACATGTGTCTGCCCCTTTACATCCTGAAAGCCTATATCATATCGGCTTCTCTCCAGAAACAAATTCATGGGATCAACTTTATAAGGGGTTATGGGTCGGCGCCCATTCAAAAACTCCACTGCTTCAGGGAGATTACTTACAGGATAGATGTCCACCCCTTCCACAATGGCGGCTTCTCGGGAGTTATCTTGGGAGAGAATAAATCCCTTTAACTTAGCCTCTCTCGCCTTTACCGACATAGATAGGGCACCCTTGATCGGACGGATGCTCCCATCTAAAGATAGCTCCCCCATGATTAAAAAATCATCTATCTCTTTTCGGCTTATTACTCCGGTAGCGGATAAGATGCCAATTGCCATAGGAAGGTCGAAATAGGGTCCTTCTTTTTTAATATCGGCAGGTGCCAAATTAATGGTGATTTGCTTTACCGGGAATTGATAGCCGCAATTCTTGATGGCAGATTTTATTCGCTCCCGACTTTCTTTGACAGAGATGTCGGGCAATCCAACTATAAGGAAGGTGGGTAACCCTGCTGTGACATCTACTTCAACTTTTACCAATAGAGCTTCTAACCCGTATATGGACGAACTAAGAATCTTGGCTAACATTAAGGCTCAACCGAATTCGAAGAATTATTAAAATTTTTAACAATACTAACAGAATAATTAGTTGTTGTCAATGTTTTGACTTGTTATGGCTCTATATATCAGCTTATGCGCCATCAGGGAAAAAGCAGGGGTCATTTTTCATCCTCGTCCCTGCCATGTGTTGAGCTGGCATCAAATCCTTGAGTCTTTCCTAAAAAATTAAGATTATACTCAACGGTGCTAAAATCGAAGGGGAACTCAAGGACGGCGATAGATAGTTAGCTCATCACCGGGATAAATAGTATCCCTTGGCGAGAGACTATTCCATTGGCAGATATCCTTGACTGTTGTTCTAAAGTCGCTGGCTATACGATAGAGGGTATCCCCCTGTTTTACTCTATAAGTTATAACGGCCGAGGCACCACTGCCTACCGGTGTCTTGTTATCTACATCTATCTTTGTGCCAACCCATAAAGAGAGTTTCTGTCCGGGGTAAATTTTATCGTTGGGAGATAAGCCATTCCAGCTCATCAGGCTCTCCACAGTTGTGCCATAGCGTAGGGCAATCCTATAGATGGTGTCCCCTCGACGGACCTTGTAAGTAATTCGTTGTCCTTTCTGGTAAGGAGTGGGTGTTTTTTTATTGGATTGTAAGTCTTTTACAACTGAGGCATATTCATATTTAGTATTACCTTTTGGGATAACAATCAGGCTTCCCTTGCGGATGAAGTGACTGTTCCGAATGTTGTTAGCCTGGCATATGGCTGATACTGTGGTTCGATAGCGCCGCGCTATCTGGGAAAGAGTCTCTCCACTGCGTACTTGGTGCCTAAGCCAGGAAACCCTTTCATCCGGAGGTACTTGGGAATAATTAGCCAGAAAAACCTCATCACTCCCTGCTGGTAACTTTATCTGGTAATGGGGATGATCGGGTGGAGTGGTCAGCCTCCTAAGATCCGGATTCAGCTCAAGAATGGTCTGCAGAGAGGTCTGAGCACAGTCGGCGATCAACTGCAGGTCAGTGCAGCTGGGGATGGGCGCCTTAGTATAGAGTATCGGCTCTTCCCTTTCAGTGGAGAATCCGTATAGCTCAGGATTTTTGGCAATATGAATGGCAGCCAGGATAGCAGGGATATAGTTTCTGGTTTCCCGCTTCAAATAGCGTGTAGAGGCGATTTTCCAGAAGTCTTTTGTTTTGAGACTCCTGACAGCTCTCAGTACTCTATTTTCTCCTGCATTATAGGCGGCCATGGCCAGATACCAATCGCCGAACATATTATAAAGGTCTTTTAGATAGCGGGCAGCCGCCAGGCACGATTTCTCCGGATCAGCCCTTTCGTCAATCCACCAATCGATGCGTAATCCATATTTTAATGCAGTGCCCACTATGAATTGCCATATTCCCTTGGCACGAGCTCGTGAGTAAGCCAGCGGCTTGAAAGAGCTCTCTATAAGAGGAATGTAAGCCAGGTCCTTAGGAAGCCCTTCTTTTTCGAAGATTTGGCGGAAAAGGGGGAGATATTTACCCGAACGCTTTAGGCTCTCCTGCATCTTCTCCCGCCGATCGGTTTGGAATAGCTTTATGAAGGCTTGAATTTTAGGGTGAGAACTCATAGGTATATCGTAGGTAATTTCTTCGGGTTCCTCGGCTTTATCTTCCTCTAATAAAGGCTGCTCACCCTGAGGGTGTTCGGGGTCGATTATTTCCAACTCATCTTTGATATCGGTTTTAATATAAGGTTCTAATTCCGGCTCATTGATTATGGTCAGCTCTGCAACACAGCTTGATATGTCATCAAACAGACCCTTTAATTGGGGTGAATCTTCCAGGTTCACTCCTGAGTGGGTGATAATATCGATAGCCTCGCCAAATTTAAGGAGAGCTTCCTCGAAGTTGCCCATATGTTGGGCTTTGCTACCATGACGGAAGCAATTCTTCGCTCTTTGTAAGATGTCTTTGAGGTCGTCATCTTGCTGGTGGGTGGCAGAAGGAGATGATACAATCCTTGGTTGAGGGGCCTCTTTTTTATGAATTGTGCTACATCCTGAAATAAGACCCAATACTATAAATATTATGATGACTTCAGGAACTTTTCTCCAGCGCATTCATTCTCCCTCTTCAGTAGTATCTGCGATATCAAGGAGTAATTTATTATTTATCACAACTTATAGGAGTAAGTCAACA
>Ga0224501_10000622_pt1 | contig 27595 bp, 46 predicted proteins | sample SF_Oct11_sed_USG_4_FD_169105 | JGI IMG/M metagenome (GOLD analysis project Ga0224501, IMG submission 169105) | Sediment microbial communities from San Francisco Bay, California, United States - SF_Oct11_sed_USGS_8_1 | ecosystem: Environmental > Aquatic > Marine > Sediment | place: USA... | reverse complement strand
GATCAAGGATGTCCCCGCCCCAGGTGATATCGTCGAAGCCCTGGTATTCTGCGATCTGCAGCGCAAGATCCAAAACGCGGCGGTCGTGGAACGGAACAATCTCCCCGGTGTGAACCTTGCGCCTGAATCCAGTCTGCGGATCGGCAATAAATAACGACCGTTGGACGCCCTTGCGGGTGCGTTTCACCGGTCGCGGTATGGCTGGGGATATACTTATCGGCTGGATGGTCGGGAATAGCGCCTGCAGTTCTTTGCGCCTCAGCCAGGCTTTGACTTGGTATAGTGGATGGATTTTTATTTCATTCTGTGAGTCCTTTGCCCCGACTTCCCACTTGTTCACCACGTACCGCTCCACCTCCCAGGTTTCAAGGTCGACATGTGCCGCCTCGAGCAGCTGATCAAGCGTTTTTATCCGGGGGTGCTTTGTGCTTACCTCCCTGGTGTTTGCCGCTTCATCGTCTATGATGTATTCAATCTCTAGCGCCGCTTTGCGCAGGTCGGCGATTGATATCCCCATCTTTGCAAAACCACGCGACAACGATGTAGGCGGTATGCCAATCATCGGCGCCAGTTCTGATAGCATCGGCGCGCATTGCTTTGTTCTGACCAGGTCCAGGCATTTTTCGACTACGGCAGGCCAGTCGTATTGATCTTTAGCAGCCATTGGTTATTTTTTATTAATTGCAACGCCGATCATCGTACCGATACCAGCAAACGCCGCTGATATAATGGTTACGATGATATCGGATAACCGGAACTGCCCGCGAAGGTTCTCAATTTCCTTGCTGTCCTCTTCTTGTTTTGTTGCAATACCCCTGATATCCGTTCTCAGTTCCCCAATCGCCTTGCCGTTGTCGTCGATCTTGCGAACCAATCTTTCCTCGATGCCTACCAGTGTTTCGTAAAGTTGTCGCTGGGTTACTCTTCCGCTGTCGTCTGCCATTGCTGCCGTCCTGTTGTAATGATATGGATAATTTAGCTTCTCAGGTTGCTTATATCTGTTTTTGCCTGCGCGATAATTTCTTCGGCGCGTGCAACGCCGGCATCAAACCCCATGTAAAAGTACTCTTTGCCTTCGTCGGGATCGTCCGGGCCGGTGGTTTCATCCATACCAAGCCAGTCCCGCATTTCCTCGACCGTGCCGTTGTAAACGTTTAGATCGACATAGTCACTGCCGACCCCGTAGGCGTCCCCATCGCCATTTTTAGTATACTGGTATATTCTCCATTCAGACCGTTTCATCTTTGCCATGCCAGGGTTTTTCTCCGGGGAAGGTAACCACCAGTATTGAGCGATCCAAAGGGGGAGATCAGACATCCAAACGCCGTAAGGCAAAAGCCAGTTAACATACACATCCGGGTTTGTGTACAGCATGACCCGCTTCCCGGTTTGCCTGGCGATCTCCTCGATCCACAGCCTGGCGCCGCTCGCAAACCCAGCCGACTTTTTATTATAATATTTCTCAATATCCAGGGCATAAAAATCAAACTCGCCAAGCCGGTCAACCAGGGATAAAAAGTGCGCGGCCTGCTGCTGCCAATTGGCCGCCGAACTGAAATAATGATATGCCCCCCGGATAGGGATTTCTTTGATCTGGGTATGTAGCTCCATGAGGCGTTCATCTGGCATTAGGCCATAACTCAGCCGCTGAATTGCAAAGTCAACCGGTAAGGGGGTTTCCTTCGGCTTATTGAAACTCACGTTCCACTTGCTTAGATCGATACCGTGCGCTCTAATCATTGGGTTTGCGTCCTTTGCTAGGGTGCGACGTATGCCGACCAAGCCGCATTTGCAGCCGGGAGATAATTATCATACCAGTCAGCGGCCCAGGCTGCGCTCCCATTGCATGAATACACGATTGGCTCAAAGTGGTTAGGCGTACAATAAAATCTTTCGGCCACTAATTCCAAATCAGAATGATAGAAAGCAACAGGCTCCCAAATCTCCTCCATTATCCGGTCCATTTTCATCACCGCAAATTTTGTGTTTCGGGTGGGGCCGGTCAGGTAATAACGATTGTCTATCGGGTCGCCATATGAATCGTTGTACAATGCCCAGGGCCGAAAACCACAAATCTGGAACAAGCCTATATAGTTGCCATTCATTAAGTATCGGCTGCCCCCCGATAGTTTCGCGGCCAGCGCTATAAATATCGGTTCACGCGCCCCAACGCCAATAAACCTCGTCAACGTCATATAGGTCATTACACCGTAATTCATCTCACCATCACTCAAGGCAGTTGATATTTTGGTAACATAGGCCATTGTCGCATTTATGTCATCTTGCACCGTTTCGGCCGGGGCTGGTTGCGGCGCCGCCATTGTAATCGGTACACTGCCCACCAACAAAAACATAATTATCAAGATCTTTATTGCTTTCATTTCACTGCTCCTTTTTATATCCATCTTTCGTACCCCTGTAAATATATTACCGCATTTTGCAGGCTTGCTAAATCAACTGTGTATTCGAAAACTTGCCCGCTGTCTAGGGGAATTATAGTACTGATTTCCGCCGATTCTGTGGCCGATACAATGGTTATTTTTTTTGCCGCCGCAACTGTCCATGCTGAACCGTTCGGCCTTACCGCAAAATTCGACGTCGCTGCATTATATCGGACGTGTATCATGATATCCGCAGCAAACGCCAATGCGTGAGTATTGGTAGTCACATCTATATCGGTCCACCCGGCAAGGGAACCGTCCGCCAGCAATTCGACCGGGGTTCCCAAAGCTACATACCGCTTACGCCTTGGCTCAAATGGGATTGGGGTTGGGCCTACGTTAAAAACGGGGTTTGTAATAGCAACACTCACGGCACTTGCGGACGCCGACACCGCCACTATTGCAAATGTTGTTTTGGTGGTCCCAACGGTCACATTTTTGACCTCAAGGTAAACCCACGACCCGGTGACAGATGTGGCCGATGAACCTATTACCGTTCCAGCGCCATTTTTAATTTGTAAGGTGGCGCTATCGATTCCAGATTCAAGGTATACCCATACTCCCCCCGATACAACAGTATCACTGTCAAGCAATAATGGTTCATCGGTATGCACAAACTCCTGTGATAGATCACCATACATAGAAACGCCGCCGGGAGATAGAGTCAACTCGAATCCCTCATCATTTATTGACAACGGGGCTCCGCTGTCGGTAAATCCACCGCTGCGGTAATATGTTGCTAACGACCCATCCGTTGAGACTGCCCACCAGTTAATATTCGCAGCCGTTTTCCAAGAATCATACTGCGGAAAGTTTTTGACTAGATTCCCGCCCCTATAAATATCCCTCACCCTGGCGCTCAATGCGTCCTCAAGCAGGTTATTGTATTGGGCTGCAGAGGCTTGATCGTTTACCGCTACTTCTGAAGCATTTGCAACAACTGTATTATCAACTATAGCCATTTCAAATCACTCCTTTAACCAATCGTAAGTTCATAATCAAAGGTAAGATCTTTCAACCCGCCGCTGTTGTCATAAGACTGCAAATAATGAGAGAACAGCGTACCGCTGCCGGCTGTAGCAGATGCAGCCGCCCCGCCAAATACGCCGGCTTCTTTGATATTATAGGTCGATTCGGCCGCCGTGTAAAATACCGACAACGTGACTATATTCCCGGTGTAGCCGCGATAGGTAAAGATTTTACGCGCCGATTCCGTACCAAGCGCCGTATTGCCTATCACCGGCGCGGTCGCGCTCGTGCCGATAGCATGATAAGTCAGGCCGGTGGTTTCGTCGTCAATGGCCCAAGCTGCAACCATCCCTTTACCAACCGTGACTACCAAGTTTTCAACGTGATGTTCTTCGAGTAGATAACCGCGGTCAAATGCCGCTTTCTGGGCCTGCGCCATTGTCATACCCCGCAGCATAAAAGCCTGGATCGCTCCCGGCTCCCATACCCGCAGAATCGAACGGCCGCTCAACTCTAGCGGCGTATCCCCAAATATCCTTACTACTACATCATCCATATCAACTCCATTTCCCAAAGCCCCAATTAAAATCATTGGATCCGCCAACGCCCCAGGTATAGGGCGCGGCCGTATTTGCTACGGTCGGGGTTCCTTCGGTTAGCGCCATAGTTTCGGCTTGATTAAATATTTCGTCCAATACTTCATCATCACGCCAGATTGATTTCGGTCTGGCATTGCGCGCCAGGCTGACTATAAGGTCAACCAGGTCGCCAGAATACACACCTAAGGATACATTATTAACCGTCAATCCGCCAGCTGATACCGTGGTCGTTACTTTCTGGATCAGGTAATCTTCATCAATGCCGTGCAGGCTGTTTACCAGCCGGATCTTCTCACCAGACCTCAATCCCGGCTGCTGGCAGATAAGCTCAATCGCCGTCTTGGCCATTGCAGACTGCGCCAACTGCACCCGCCCCCGCATCTTGGCAACCGATTTATCAACGATCTCGGCGTCTACTATGACACCATCCATCCAGCGGCCATAGTGTGTATAACTGGCTTCATCCCGCACGCGTGACCGCAACGGCACATCATACCGCCCGACAACTTTTACCGCGTTGGGCAGGTTGGGCCAATTATTGACCTGCTCAATCACCCGTTCCTGGAAGTAGTGCAGTACTTCCGTGGTCAAGCTGATTGTATCAATATATCCCACCTTTACGGTCAACTGTGTCCAGGTTGGCGAGGCTTCCGTATTGTCATTGCGGTACACCTTCAGCCCGCCGCCTGCTTCCGGCTCATACATGTTAAACGGCATGATGATGCGGTTATCCTGTCCAGTCCCCTCCAGGTAAAATGTCTGGTCCTCTGATAGGTAATCGCCCCCTACTATTTCAATCCGGTTAATCACCCCGGAACCGTCACGGGTGATCATAAGCCCATCATAGGGAAACGACGCGGACAAATCCGGGGCATCACTCAACGAAAACGATGCAAAATTTTCTTCATTGACAAAAAAGTGCAGATTCTTGTTATAGTCGATATACCAGTCGGCATTACCCAGATCTGCAAGCAGATCCAGCGCCTGGCGCAGCGACACCCGGTTGAATCGTATCTTGGGGATCGTATTCGTGGTTGAAACGTAGGTGGTCGCGTTGATCTCGCTCAGGTAATCAGTAAACAAAGAGTTTAATATCTGGGCATCCGTCTGGTTTGTGAACTCTTCCCGGACGAACGCCTTTTCAAGAAGAATAGCATAATCGGATCCTGATATTCGGTAATCAATGTCAAGGTCTGCCCCCAGGACCTCTTCCACGTTGACCACATACCCGGCAAATATGCGCGTGCCGGCATCCGTGATTATGATTTCGTCCCAATCGCTGGGAGGTGTTGCGCTTGCCCCCTCAATCGTAAATGTGCAGGTATCGATCTGCCTGGTCAGTACGTTCGTGATATTCAATGACCCCGGGATAATCTTGGTCGTGAATGTGGTACCTCCGACCGTGACGGCCAGGGTTAGGGTGTCTGGATATGTCATGCGAAAACTCCCTGTTGTTTCAACTTGCGAATTACCTCACGTGATACGGCATCGGGGTTCTGGGCATCATATATATTTATGGTGATTGGCGATCCTGCGCCGCGTGCAAACGATTGACCACCGCCGTAGATCTCATCATTGGGGATGATGTTACCATTAGATGGGGGTACAAAAATCTCAGGCCCTTCCTCACCGACAAGAATTGCACGCCCGCCCCGAACAAATCCACCGCGTGCGTGGCCTGGATGGGTGCTGCCATATTTTGTGCCACTGCCGCCACCGCCAGTTCCACCGCCGCCACCCGTCCCGCTGCCACCCCCGCCGGTTTTGGGTAACTCACCGTCAACGTTAATTGTGAAATTGATTTCGTAATCACCGGCAACGTCCTCGATTTCACCCCTCAGCCGTTCCACATTACCTTTTAACCCCTCGACTTTTTCGGTTGTCTTGACCATGCTGCCCTGCGCTTCGGTCAATGCGGTAACCATCCCCTCACCCCCAACAATCGCATCCTTTGTTACCGTGATCCCCTCTTTCATGGCATAAACCGACGTAACGAACCCACCTTCATCAGATATTGATCCAGTGGCGTCGCTGACCTTCCCTGTCATATCTCCTAATGATTGCTCAACGTCGCCAATATTTTGATCTGTGTTTGAGATTGCACCCTGTGCTGTTAATAATGTCCCGGTAAATATGTCCGACTGATCACCGGCCTGGCCTAGCTGCTCGGCAGCTATTCCAATCGTTGAAATTAGCGCCTGTCCGGCCTCGTCTACCAACCCCATACCTTCGGGACCTGCCAGATTAGCCAACGCCTGGATTTCTTCGTTTGTGTAGCCGTCTGCCGCAAGGGCAGCCTGTGCCAGGTCAAATATCATACGCTTGGTATACTCATCCCAGGCGGCTTGTGTGTCTGCGATTTCGGTCTGTACCTCTATCAGCTTGCCGTTGACCTCATCGTATTTTTTAGTACCTGGTTTGAGGTTCTCAAGCTGGTCCATCAATAGGGCTTCTTCTACCCTCAGATCAGCGACTTTTGTTTTTGTTTCCTGGAATCCTTTGGTTAGCCCGATATCAATAGATTGCTTGAGCGCATCAACCTGCGCTTTCCCATCGGCTACGGTCTGGCTCCAAATATCCAACTCGTCGGTCACTTCGGCCAGGGTTGTCTTAAATGCGGTTCCTGACGCGGCATTATTCAGCAATGCTTGATCGAATGATATTGCTTGCTGCGCGCCTTCGTACTGTGCCCGGGTTACGCCAACGTATCGTTTTTCGAGCCCCTCCAGGGTCATACCGGCCGCCTTCATGCTGCTGGTCAGCTCACCGGTCATAATACTTGTTTTCTGCGATTCGCCTGTAAGCCGTCCTTGCTCTTCTCGCAAGGCTATCACTTTTTCTACATAATCTTCATAAGATTGGCTGTTTACCAATATAAGCTTTGATTGCTCGGCGATCACCCTGTTAGTTTCTTTCCATCCATTATTGATACTGTTATCATCCACCAGGTCAGTAAGGGTTTCCAGCAATTCAATCCATTCCAGCTTCAGCTTTACCGACGTCGGTAACAAGCGATCCCCCCAGGCTTTTTCAAGATCTAGTGTGGCCGCCTCTACCGACTTTGTGACGTTGGAATGACTATCCATTGTGCGGGCAAGGTCGCCTTGCGCGTCTGCCGTACTGTCCATGATAATTTCAAGCCGTCCCAACACCTTGGCATATTCCAATTCGGCGCCGGTAAGATCCTGCATGCCCTGCTTTGCAAGTTCGGCTTTTAGTCGATTTTCGGAGATAACAACGCCCCAGCTGCGGGCCGCTTCATGGTTGCCGACAATCGTTGAAATTAGTTTTGCGAGTACCTCAGAATCGGCCTCGTTATTGAATGATGCCAGGTCAGTTGTCAGCTTCACCAGTTCCACAGAAAGATCGGCGGCTTCCTCGCGGGTAAACCCAAGGGGTATCAATGTGGCTTGGATTTCCGCGGCGTACTGCATCCATTCATATTTTGACCGCCCGACCGCTTCCGCTTCTCTGCCTAATATTTCCTCTGTTTTGTCGGCTTGATCTTTGAATACTTCCCGGAATTTTGACAAACTTTCGTTCAGATCGGAGGCGGTATCAATGCTTTTTTGCGTAAAGTCTACTAGCCGCTGACCAAGTTTTAGAAAAAAACCAGCAGCCAGCAATCCGCCGGCCATTTTTCCCAAAGATGATAATGCGGTTGTAAAGGTATTGGTACCCTTCATGGAAGATACGCTGGACGTTCCGACGCCTTTTAGATCCTGCTGAACATCCTTTAAGGCTTTTTTGTCCTCGTATCGCCCGCGGACGATGATATCAATTTCTTTCGTTGTCATTTTTTCGCATCTCGTCTATTGACTTTACGATCTCCCAATGTTCTGGATGATCTATTTTCCACTTGCTGCGCTTGCCTGTTTTCAATCCGTCTTTTATATATGACTGGTAAGCAGCTACAATCTGATATGTAGTTTCCATCCGGCGCACAAGCCCGGCGGGTTGCTCCATCCATCCGCCAGCATACGGCAAACCGTACGCCTGCAAATTCCTATACCAAATCAATTCCTGCGGAGGCGGTCCCTTTTTCTCCGCATATGCAACCGCCGCCAGCGTCAGGCTTTTGGGAAAATCTGCGCCTTACGCACAAAGGAATCCGTTTCAGTAGCCGCCCACGCAATCAATGCGGGATCTTTTTCGCCTACCTCTTTTTCGGATAAGCCCTTAATCCACCCAAGATGGATCCCGGTGCGCACAATAGCGCCGCGTATAACTGACAAAACATTGATATCACCTATCAAGTCGTTAAGGTGTACCTGGTATCCCTCAAGGTCGCGCTGTAAAAAGGGGTCAGGAAAAACAATCCTGACCCCTTCCATTTCCAGTTCATCTTTTGGCGTCTGTGCTTCTTCGCTCATGCCAATGCGCTCACTTGATTGGTAACCTGCGCTTTGCACCAATTGGCGAAGGTCGATTCGTAGGTATCTTCCAGGTTGATATCGACTGTAATTGTGCCGTCCTTGTCCGTGAAGATCTCCGGGGAATCAAGCATAGTACCCGCAAAATCTAACTGCAGGACGTGATTAGCGTCCAGGGTTGACTTAATTCTTACCAGCTTCTGGAATACGGCAGATGCGCCAACGATTGCATCCAGGTAAGCCTTGGATGTGGCGTCGAATTCCAACGTCATTTTGAGAGTGCCAGACCACCCATGCTCACGGTATCCGCTGGGGGTCAATGCGCCAAGCCCCAATTTTGTCGATCTCTCGTTTTTGATCGCCAATTCGAACGAATAAAAGATCGTGCTGATTGCGGTCGTGCCGATGGTCCCGCCAAAAGCATCAATATATAATACAACGTGGTCGCCCATTGCAATATTTACTGTACGATCTGACAGGCCCGCCAGCGTTCCAGTAGCGACATCCTGGCCGATAAAATCGGCGCTCATCTTTAGCGGTTGGCCGCTCTCGCCGCTGATCACCAGCTGGTTGATCAACCCGCCGGCCAGTTGGTATACACCATCCGGGCCGCCGCTCATAAGCGTCAAAATCCGGGGGGATGGGTTGCTCGTAAGCGGTGCCGCGTAATCATACACGTAGGGACCAACGCCGGAGGGTGTCGCCTGGCCGAATAGACAATCTAGCAGGTAACAAACGTCCTCGTAGGTCACGTACATATTCGGCAGGCTGCCGGATCCTCGCACCTCTGACAATACGGAATTATAGTGTATCGCATGGCTGCCGCGTTGCTCTGGCAGGTTCAGGGTCTTTACACCCGCCGTGAGTTTGGCAGGCTCGACCACCCCCATCAACTTAGCGGTCGGGGTTACAGGTGTACCCCAGGTGGTTTCTTTACCGACCTGGATTTCTAATAGTTGTTTTTCGCTCATTTCTCGTCAGTCTCCTTCGGCTTTACCGCCTTGATAAACTTATAAACGCCGGAGCTATTCACCGCCGCCTTTTTCTGCTCATCGGTGAGCGCATCCCAATCTTCCCTGGTCAAATCACGTGCGGGTACTCCCTGCACATAACCAGGCCCGGTATATTCTACATAAACATTAGACATCAAACACCTCCGCGACAATGCGCGTTATTTCTAGTTGATACGGGTTTCCACCTACGACTGCCGGTAATATCTGCGTGGGTGTATCATCAAAATCCAATGAGTGCCAATTGGCAGTATTGCGATTGTCCGCAATGACATCGGCAATCATTTTATCAATAAGGTCAAGTCGATCTTCCACCTCTTGTTCGGTCCATCCGGCGGCGGCGTCTGCCTCAGCAACAAAGGTCATAAGATCGAAATAAAACGGGTTGCGATATTTCGTATCGCTTAGCCCTCTACGCTTGCGATCACTGCCCGCGCTCGTCACCAGCAATACCGGCGACTCGGTGAACGTCCCTTTTTTGTAGCCGTAAACGGCTTGCACCACCGTTCCGGCCGTGAACGCCGCTGAAAACAGCGCCGTCAGGGCGTCCCGGACAGTTTCCCGATTCTTGGCATCTGCGGCCATTAGGACACCTCCACAAGGATGAAATCAACCGCACGGGATAACAGGGGATCTATATCATTCATGGCACGGTCAAAAAACGCATGCGATCCCCGCGCTCATGCTCATATACGCCATATTCGGCAGGGCGTTTCCCGCTCCTATTCACTGCGCGGGGGTCTATGTATACCTTGCCAAACATCTTGCTTAAATTGACCTCAAGCCTGATTGACGCTTTCATCGCTCCGGTGTCAACGTGAGCATAAGCAACCGCAAGCCGGTGCAGTCCGACTGTGACAAACTGAACCGCCCGCCCCAGGGCGCCTTTGGGCTTTAGGGCTGCCTGCGCTCGCAGGTTCCATTCTTGCGCCTTCTGTAATCCCCGGATGGTCATTGTATCCTGGCTCATCGTTTCAGCGCCTCTAAGATTAGATGTAAATACTTGCTTGATCTATAGGTCCAGTCCTCAGCGGCCCGGATCAAATACTCGGTTGAACCTACGACAAGAATATCACCGATCACGATATCAATACTCCCATCAACGTAGGTTTCGAGCACGGTATGCGCCGTCTCAAGCCGCAATGTTTCTTTCAGTTCCGGATCGACTGGGTCCAGCGGGGTGCAGGCAAGGCTCGCAATACTGGTTGTTGCTACACCCCGGGTACCGTCTTCCCCAATCGCAGGTACCCGCTTTGTGCTGGCCGTGACGGTCGCCATTTTTGCAAAGCTATCAGCCACGGTTGAGCTTCCTCATCACAATCTGCCCGCCGCCGCTTTGTCCGCCGCCGCTGCCTGGTAACATTTCACCGATTGATTTCCCGATCTGGGATAAACTCTCACGGCGCGGACCAACTGACAGATCAACCTCAGTTGCATAATCACGCTGCAGGAATTGGAGCATCTCGGTGAGTACAGCATCAAGCGTGCCGTTGACGTCTTGCGGGTCAATGTATCGCACGTCGGGGGTACCCGTCTCCGGGTTGATTGCGCCCAGCGACCGCAAGCCGGCATCAATTGCATATGTGAAATCGCCTTCCGTCTGTGCACCGGAGGCAACCGTGCTAAGACTTCGATCAGTGGATAACCGGCCAAGGTTGGTATTGACGCGTGACGCTATTTCTGCCCTTGTGAGGGGGACATACCAAAGCCAGACATCATCAATCTTGATATCCTCACCCGCTGAATTATTGATAATCTTGATATTGTAGGTGGTGCCAGGAGCAAGCCCAAGTGTGTAAGAGTTTTCTGTCCAGGTGGCCGCCGTGATTGCGATGTTCTTTGTCGCGACTGTGTTACCGTCGCCGTCCGTGATAATAATCTGGACCTCGGTGCTGGCAAAACCGGAGGCTGCATAGGCCGATACATGCAAGGTGTGCAGGCGGGTATCCAGTACCGCAAAAGCCTGCTGGATGTATTCTGTATCCGCAAGCACGGCCACGCCATAATGCTCGTCACCATCTCCGGCGCTATACGCAGCGCCGGAGATGGTCCAGCCGTTCAAATTGTGTAAAAATCGGCCATTGATCAGCCGGTTACGCTCTGCCAAGGATTACTCCTGCGGTTCGTCGTCGTCGGGGTATTCATCCCCGGGATCGTCCTGCGGTTCAGGATCGGGTTCGGGATTGCGCTTTGGTTCGGGATCGTTCACATCTGCGAATAGCTCATCCATGTCAAACCCTTCGGGGGACGGCATCCAGGGTTCCCCAATCGGACGGTCAAACCGCTGGACGGCAACCTTTTTAAGTTCAATATTTCCATCTTTGTCCCTAACCTTGCGGGTCATATTAGGCGTCTTATACGCTTTGACCTGCTCTTTGGTCGCTGGACGGTAGCCGGGCCGTTTGAGTAATTCGGCGGCGTGCGCTTTGGTTACCTCGTGGATCGCTCCGGCTGGGTTCTGGATAAAATAATGCTTTTCGTCAGACATAATTTTCCTTTCGATTAGGCGAACGTGATTGCGCCTGATACCTGCAATTTGCCGTCTGGCATAACCAAGACCAGGTAAAAGGTCGGGGTACCGGTATCGGTGAGGGTGATATCAATATCACCATCGATTTCGGATATTACCAGCCCGGACAGGTTGGCGGTCCACTCAATCAGCGCGCCATCTGTCCCAATAGCTGCGCCCCCGGTCGGGGCAACTGAAGAAGGCGTATCCCCGTTGGCATCGTTTGCAAGATACCATGCAAGAGATACACGTTCTGCAATTTCGTTTCCATTTTCACGGTCAAGCAGTTGAATTGCAACGTTGATTGCGTTGGTAGCTTCGGCGCCGACCGTAAAATTGGCATCAATTTTTAAATCAGGGTGTGAGTTGAATTTACTTCCCATTTTGGTAGCTCCTAAAAGGGCGGGGATCACTCCCCGCCCTGGCTATGGTTCGGTTTAGATCTCGGTGGTGCTGACTACGACGCCGTGGTTATCGCGCAGCTCTGCGACACCGTAAAGCACGTCAATGGTCACTTTTACGCCCAGGTGATCATGGTCGTAGGACACAGTTACCCGGAGGCCCATGCCGTCCTCATCCATAACACGCTGGATCACGCCAGCCCCTTCCGGTGCGCTCGGCAACGGGCGGGTAGCGATCACGAACGCGTCACGATGAAAGAACAGGTTTTTAGCCTGGGTTGCGGCAACGGTGACTTTTTGATCCAGGAAGATATCAAATCCGTATGCCCGATTCACATAGGAATCTGCAGCCATGCTACCCAGGCTTTCAGCATAATCACGGTTGATAATGCGGTCGATCCCCAGGGCCTCGAATTCAGCATCCTCATGCAATACTGCCCGGCGGTTGGCCATAGGCGCCTTTGCAGCGTTCAGCAACCGGCGGGCTTCCCGGAAATCATCTTCTCCCAGCCCAAGGGTTGCATCAATGGTCTGGGAAAGACCAGAATACAGGGCGGTGAGATCTCCGTCAATCTGCTCGGCCAGCACCCCCATGCCGTCCAGCAAATAGCGCTCGATCCAGTCGGGCCGTGCAAGGGCCTTACCGATATCCTCAATCAGGAAAGAAACTTCCTTGTGTTTGTTGAGGGTCACGGTATAAGCGGCATCGGACGGGGTCTGCAGGGTGATGACAGTGTCGGCGGCCTTATCGTTGGCGCTCAACGCACCACCATAAGGGATCTTAATCGTTTGCCCGTGGGTTGCGACTTCATTGTCCCAGTCTCGATTGACCAGGCGTGACATTACAGTATTTGCTTTGAGATATCCCAATGCTTCGGCGGCGACAATCGTTGCGATAGAGTTGCTAAGTTCGCCAGTTCCAATATTAACCATGATTTATTTCTCCTATTTTTTGTATTGGCTGTCTGGCCTCTTCGTTTTTTTCGTGCAACGCCACGATCCGCCGTGCTTGATTAATTGTGAAATGTTACCTTTCCATCCTGGCGCGCCTTCCGAATTTCCTCAGGCGTCGCCTTGCTTACGTCAAATGGCACCGGCGCTCCCCCAGCACCTACCGGAGGCACCCCCGGCACCTTTCCCGGCGCTTTTACAAACGCCAGTAATTTATCAGCGTCCGCTTCCAGTTCTTCTTTGGTTGTGCCCTTTAAGCGATCAACCAATTCGGCCGGCAAATTCTTTGCCTGTGCGACCTGCAGCCGGGTATTTTCCATTTTGAGATTATCCAGCTCTTTTTGGGTTTGGGCCAGCAATTCATTAATCTTGCCGTCCTCTTCCATTTTCTTTTTCTTCCGCTCATTTTCGGCGGCTTCCAGCTGGGCCAATCTGTCCTGCGTTTCCTTCAGCTTTGTGTTGGCCTCGTCAAACCTGGCTTTCGGTATCATCACATCATCGTTGCCAGGCTTGGGCGGGGCGGCGGCGGGCGGTTCGGGTGGCGCAGCTTGCGGGGCTGGCGGTTGTGCGCCGCCCCCCGGGTCCCCTTGTGAATAAAACAGTGGTGCTTTGAAAGACATCCTTTCTCCTTTCGTTTTTATCGTGCAACGCCACGAGGATAAAAAAACCGGGATCCTGATACATCAATCGTTGAAATTGATTTCTCAGGACCCCGGCCGGTTCTTGTTTCCGGTCACGCGGCACCCCAACGTTATTATTGAGTTGTCATTGCCATATTAGCACAAGTAAATTTTGTGCGCAAGTGTTAATTTAGTTGAAACACACTATTATAGCGGTCAATTACCCGTTTACCGTATCCCTCGGCGTCCCGCTTTCTACGAAATGATAGGCGTAACGGCCTGGACCGCTTGCCGGCATCCTTTACCATCGGGACATATACCTTTGATTTCACATGCGGGTTTGGGTGCTTCAGCTTACCAATCAAAATATACATGTTTCACCTTCCACTGGTTGAATCCGCCGGGTGTATTTCAACTCTGAATCCCGTCTTGGCCCTGGCGTTTATTTCGGCCCTCGCCGCTTCCCGCATCTGCGGGGTAGTTACGCCAATCCCCTCCATCGCTTCATGGTACAGGGCAATGGAGGTCCTGCACCGCCAGTGGAAGGGGGTATGCATCATGCGATCCGCAAATCGGGGGGTGCCGAATAACTGAAACGGCTTTCCCACGGGCTGGATCTGCCCATGCGCCCTCAAACAGCAATCGGTTGTGTTTTCATCAATCGCGGCTATCACCTGGCGGCTCCAAGGCGTGCCGCTGGTTTCCTGACCAGTTACAAAGTACATTCCCATCAACCCAGCCGCCACCGACCACAGGTCAAGCCCTGACTGCAATTCCCCGTTATTCTTGGCCTTGCGCCAGGTGGACGCTCTGCCGTCCGTGATTTTGGTTGAAAGTAACCTATTGACCGCCGCGGCCTCTTCTTCATCGGAATTCTGCAGGCGGTTTAGCTCCCCAATCAGGGCGGCATAATAGGCGCCCAACCAAACGGGCGTTTCTTCCAGCACGGCCAGCTTCTTGCGCCGCTCCGGTTCGGTGCGGTTATGCACCATTCCGAACTGTGGGACGGTCTTGATATAAGCCCGCATCTTGTCAAATTCAATCTGCCCGTATTTCTTGGTGTAGGTGATCACTTTACGCTGTTGATCACGGCCTACATTCTGCAATTCCACGCCCATCTGATCAACCACCCGCTTTATTTGGCTTTTGAGCATCGGCGATTTAATGCCGTAAAATGTGACAATATCAAGCAGCTCCCGCCGGGCGTCCTTGTGTACCCGCCTGACCTCCGCCGTGTATTGATCTTCGACCGCCCCGATTTTGTTCGAAAACGTCAGGGCTGGACCGATATCAGGCATTAACGCCCTCGCTTATTCCCATGCCGCGCTCACGTTCAAGCGCTATTTCCTGCATTTCCAACTCCATCATGGTTTTGGGGTCAAGGGGTAATACCGGCCGCTCGTCGTTCAGGGATAATTCATCATCATCCAGTACGGATATCTCAGGTATACCCATTTCAACGGCCATTTTTCCGGCCATGCGCAAGGCGTCGACCAACCCGGCGTCATAATTCGGGCGCACCCTCATGATCTTTAGCGTCAGTTCCATCAACTGGATCTGTAATGTAGCCGTTGCAATCTGTGTTTTTTCTCGCAGTTCATCAAACGCCAATTCCGGCAGGCTGTCCTTTAGATCCTTTTTGACGTCCTTCACAAAGGCCAAAATGCCCTCGATATTGATACCAGGTACAAGCATTTCAACCCGCCCCCGTGGATCTGGCACAAACCAAACCGTATCTTTCCCCTTTGACAATTCCCCCGGTTCTGCACCAAAGATAACGACCTGCGGGTCCTTGTTATCCTTGATCACATCTGCAAGGTCGGTTGCGAGCTCATTGGCTTCGTCAAGAATTGCCATTGCTTTCTCGTAGGTGGCTTCACCCCAACGCTTGCCGGTTTTCATATGGACGGCCTCGACAAACGGCACGAAGCCGTTTTCGTTGGTATATTCTGGATCTCTCAAATCAAAGCCTTGCGGCTCCCCGTTTTTATAGGTCAATATCGTTGAATCGGTGATCACTTCCGCGTATTCGTATTCGGCCCCTTCGTCGTCCATCTTTACCTGCACCATGATTGACATAGCCGGCCCGGCGTCATATTGGCTTTTAGGTATCAATAAAAAGGTGGTCGGATCTACCGGCTGCAGAATGATTTTTCCCTCTTGACGCAGATCTGCCACCCTCAGGCCAGTGATGCCGTATTGCGCTCCATAATGCACGTATAAAACACCTTCGGTTTTCCACTTTGACCAGGAAAACAGTTTGTCCCTTGCCGGCGCCCATGTGTCCGGCGCACCGTCTGGGAACGCCCACCCGCCCGGAATAATACCGGCATCGACATCGACCGCACGGGACAGCGGGTTATATAATGACTTGATCTGCCCGGCGACCTGCGGGATCGCTCGATAAAACGACCGCAGCACGTTTATGCCGCTTTCGTTGCGGCCGTACCTGCTCCCGTCGTAATAGCTCGACCGGCGGGTCAGTTCCTTAACACGCGCTTCCCAAAGCGGTTTGTATGGCTTGTAAGCGGGTAAATCATATACAGATTTTCTTTCGTCAGTCATTGTGTTCAGCCTCTCTTAGTAACTTGTCTATTTCTGCTTGCGTTCTATAATCCGGCTCATAGGAATCAACCGGCCGTTTTCCACGCCAATCTACCTCAGCTGAAACGGCTTTAGATTTTGCGGCCGCTTCCATGATACCGTATCTCGCACAATCTACAAAGTCATCGCCGCCGTTCCCGTCCTCATCTACATCGACTTTCAGGACATCTTCCGGGCGATTCGGGTTATGCTCCATCATTGGCAAGGTCCTAGCCAGCCCGATACAGGTATCGAATATTCGCCACCGCGGCGGTATCTTTGCTTCGACATCTCCCAGCCTTCCAAGCATTTCGGCCCATCCATTGACCCGGTCCATCTTGGCGGGACGCAACCGGATCCCCTGCCGCTTATATTGGTCAGCGATTGTAGGCCCTTCATCTTTTCGGGCGAATACATCACTGCCGGCCACGAATTTATAAATGCGATCCGCGTCTATCCCCCAACGCGCTATCATTGCCTGTATTGACGCCGCATGCTGTGATACCTGCGTGCGGCTTCCGTAGTACTCATCAAGTGTATAAACGTTTCCATCCCCATCCATTGCCCACAAATGCACCACGGTATAATGCACGAATCCATAATCCATCGATAGCCAAACCCGCCAATCCTTGGGGATCCGGAAGGGCTTGATCACATGGATATCGTTGCGGAAGGTCGAGAAAAATTGCCCGGCCGCAATGTCCCAATCACCGAACCGGTATGCCCGCAGCCGCCAGCCGGTGTTCTCTTCCAGCTTGCGCTTATAACCCGGCTTTATATAGGCGTTATCGTCAACGGTCGCGGGTATGAACCGTGTAAAGGTTTCGGTCTTGGTTCGATAGGGATCTATGAATCGATCTTTATACCAGGCATGGCCAACCCCGCCCGGGTTCGTGCTGTTGTACATCCTTTCCCGGAATCCGGGCATGCTTGACCGGTTACTATCCCTCAGCGCTTTATATTTCGTCACCGTCAGGGTGGTCGTTTCCTCAATCGCGATGATATCGTACTCAATCCCCAGGTAATTATCAATGTCCGATTCGTTCCGAAAGTGCCCAACAATAATTCTGGACCCGTTCCCGAACTCAATAACCCCGCTGTTTCGGTTGTACTTGTGGGGTACATGATAGAGGACCTTGCGGCGCAGGTCATCTATCTGCTCCCGTGCCTGCTTTCCGACCTTGCGCAGATATAGGGCTTTTAGCCCCGGGTACCGCTGACAGTCATCAAGCGCAACCTGTGCAAAGATTGCATGCGATTTACCAGGCCCGCGGGATCCCCCAAATCCAATCTGGTCCGGCCCATTAGGGTGGTCGGCCTGCCTGGCCAGCGCATGGAATAACAGCTGCTTAGGCTGGGCAATGTACCCGCCGCGGTAAAAGTTCTCAAGTTGATCACGCGGGCAACCCGTTTCCCTGGCTGCTATAGCATATTTATACACCGCTCCGGCGTCAATCTTCTGGGCTGTCGCTTCCATAAGCCTTTTGTAGTCCCCGGATTATCGCCTCGTCCAGCCCCTTACCCTTGGTTGTCATGTCAATCGCGGCGGGCGCATCAAGTCCTTGCAGTTTGGCGCGTCGCTCCATGATCTTTATACATCGATCAACCGCGCCCATTGTGCCGGCCATTGCCTTTTGATACATCAAAAAAAACAACTTATCAAGCCTTTGTAGCTCAAGCTCCCGCATTTCCTCTACATTTTCGCTCGTCTTTTTATCGTTGATCGATATCGCACGCGATACCATCTTATAGGCCGCCTGCGGCGTCACACCCAAGGCGTCGCCTATTTCCTGGTAGGTCGCGCCGGCCTTGCGCAAATGCGTCGCCTTTACCCTGCGCTCTGCTGCCGTTATCTTACGACTAGATGTTTTGTCTACCATTTATGCGTTTACCAATTCCGGCATTTTCCCGGTCATCTCGTGCCAGCGCTCCAGTGTTACGGCCACGTATTTTGGTTCAATCTCTACCCCGTAGCACTTGCGGGATAGCTTCTCACAGGCGATTAGGGTTGTGCCCGTCCCTATAAATGGCTCAACGACGCCGCCCCCGTGCAGCGTATGTATATTTATCATCCATACGGCCAACGACACCGGCATCCCCGCGCCATGCGTTTCTTTCCCAACGTCTACACCATCTAGTTTTGACGTATCTACCCATCCCAAATAGCTGTTATATTCGCCCGCCGTCCTACCTGTTATCTGATCGTCACTATTAACAAACGTCCATATATGCTCAAAGTCACTCGCGGCCCTGCTAGATGATGCCGTCCAGGGCGCAGCAACGCGTGCGTGCGGCTTTACCCAAATCCTCCTTGACCACAATCTGAACCCGCCCGCCGAAAATGGGCCGTAATACTCCAATGCCATTGGGTATTCCTCCGGATATTTACCATTGGTTACAGTGCGCCCGGTAATAATATCGCCGAAATTTAACACGCAATACCCCCCACGGATTATATATTTATTGGCAATCCTAACTACCGCAGGTATTAATTCTCTGAGGTTATCTATATTATCCTCATATATCCCATAATCAACACCAACACCATATGGGGGGGATGTAAATAAGCAGTCAACCTTTTCTTTATCCATCAACCTATCAACCACCGCCGCATCCGTGCAGTCGCCGCATATCACCCGATGATTTCCAAGCTGCCACAGTTGCCCGCTTTCAACGCCCCATTTCTCTCTTAGCTCTTCGGCTTTGTCTATGCTTGCTCCGGGATCTTCTAATTCCTCAGGTTGATCGCCAAAATAGAGATTATTGTCCTCCGCAAAATCACTCAGGAATTGGGTAAGTTCTTCATTCGTTGTGTCTACATTTTGCAATAGCTCATCTAGTTTCTCTTTGTCCGTGGCCGCCAGTGCGCTTATGGGGTCAAATGTGGAAAGTATCAGGGCCTCTTCTTCCGGGGACAAATCCACGAACTTGGCCGGTACTGTTTTCTCCCCCCGCCTCAATGCTAGTTTCACGCGCAAATGCCCATCAATCAGGGTATTGGTTCTGGCGTTTACAATCACATCTTGAACCCAACCGACCTCATCCAGCACACCCAATAAAGCATCTTGCTGGTTCTTGGGATGGATGCGGAAGTTTAGCGGGTTAGCCAATATCTGCTCAGGGTCAATTTCGCCCACGTCAATGATTCTGTTTCGCCACTTCTGGCCAACCTGATTATTGCCTGCTTTATTTTCTGCCATTTATCAACCTGCTATATGTCAACCTTTTGGTAATATTTCTCATAATAAATAGATATTAGCATGTATACCGCGCATAATCAAACGGTTTTGCGGTCGACTTAAACAAAAAACCCGCCACATTGCAGCATATCCTACAAAGGGGATAGAGGCTTGGCGGGTATATTAGCTTGATCTTAGCTTATTTATCGACGGGTGTCAATTCATGGCTTGCTTCGCGAGTTCTTTTAGCGTCAACTGCGTCAATTCGTGGCCCGCTTCTTCTCCATGTCTGTATAATCTCCCAATCACATCCGACCATTGCGATGAGCGGTATATTGTGATCCTACTCAGATATTCCGCCTCGTGTGGTAATAAAACGCGCAAGGGAAATATACCAAGCGCTTTCATTTCGTCCGCAGCTGCCCAGGGGTTGCATTGCTTTCCAAGTGAAATTTCTATAATCATCTGTGCGCATTCCATAGGGTCTACAAACATATTCATTTAATTTATCCTGTCATCTTCCGGGCGTCCGTCGCTCATAATCTGGCGCGTGCCCTCACAATTCGGATAATCAACGCATCCCCAAAACGTGCTCCATTTCTGGCCGAGTTTGGGCCTACGCAGTTTCATCCTGCCGCCGCATTCCGGGCAATACGGTTCGGGCTTCGTTCTTATTGGCTTATCCATCGGCCAAATCCTCAATCGCTGCAAAGATACATTTTTCCGAGTGCATTTCGCGAGTGAAATACCATTCACGATCACCCGCGCCGCTTGTGCGCTCTTCCGCTTCTCGGTAGCACCATTCGCACCGATACGGTTGATACATCTTTGAAAATACTGGCGCAATCTTCAGCATGATTGCATATAACGCTTTAATAATTGTCTTTGTCGGTTCGCTCATTACTTAACCTTTCTTAGCTCCGGGAATTTCCACTGTATTCTAAAAACGCCATAAAATATCAAGATGGTGATACTAAACACAAGCCCGTTCTCCCACTTCCCAGCAAATGAGAACTCAATCAGCTTAAAGTTATTCACATCAACCCCAAACACACCCTCATAATATACGCCTCTAAATATAAAGCGCAAGACTACATCGTTTTCCATCTTTCTGATTTTCATCCTCTCACCCCCTTCCACCGCTGCACCATATCCAAATACCTCTCGGCTTCCACCTCGTCATCAAATCCGGTTGCCAGGCTGAATCTGACAACCTCGCCGGCGCTGTCACGCTCGACCCCCAAGACTGACCACGATCCAAGAAACTCGCGTGTAATTTTGTATGTCATGAGTTCACCACCTTAGGCTTCCCATCAATCCAATCCTGCTTGAATTCAAGCCCTTGCAGCTTCGCCAGGGCCTCCGCGGGTGTAAATACTCTACCGCCACCGATCCACTCGCCAAAAACAACAATATCAGCACCGTTTTCTGACATTTTGTAGCGCCCAATTACGACCAAGGGGTCACCCTTTTCAAACTTTTTATTTTCTGCCACAATCACACCTCACCACGCCAGCATCGCGCCAGCCTCTATTTGTTTTTCAATCTGGTACTTACACCGGGGGAAATGGTTGCCGCCCCGTTCCTGCGCTTCCGCCGCTGTCTTGGCGGTTTGCTCTTTCATGCATTCTAAGCATATCACGATCCCGTTTTTACGCTGATAATAAACGCCGTCCGCCTCAAAGTAGGCAATCATGCGGCGCGCCCTGGCCCGTGAATCTCTTATATACGCGTCTCGATAGTTCATCGCCCGCCCCCAATGATCAACCTGCACCAGCTTGGCACGCTTGCGCCGTCATGGATCTTGTCGGGGTCAAGCTCGCAATACACACCCGCCCTATTTATCACCCATTTCCCCTTCGGGCATTCAAAGCAGCTTGACCAGACCGCGCCAGCCCGCGGCGATTTCACCGCGGACCGGAATACAAACGCATCGCCAAATAAAAACTCAGTCACCTTATAAAGATCTTCCATCGTTACACCTCCGGGGGTATATGGTTCTTTTTCAGCGCCTCAAGCGCCACTTTGTAATCCTGGCCACACTCGGACAATAGTTCTTTGGCCTCTCCAATGCTCAGCGCCGTCTTTCGCTGCGCCGACCAAAAATCATCAATCTCCTGGCGATCCACTCCCGGCGCTGGCTTTTTTTCCTTGGCTGGTGGCGGTGCTGCCGGTGGCGCTGCAGGCGCCGGTTCCTGATCGTGGAATTCGGCTTCGATGTAATCATCCTGGTCCGCTGGATGATCATCGCCGGCGGCGATCTCAGGGCCAAAATCGATCCGCACATCATCATTGTCTGATACCAGGAATTCAACGTCGAACCTCTGTTTGATTGCATGGGCTTCCGCCCGCTTCATTGCACATTCGTGCGGGTTCATCTTGGTTTTTTCACCCTGGCGGTAAATTCCAGTGCCGATCGTCTTGGGTGAGGGGCCGACCTCGGCTCTTGCCTCATCCCGTGCATACCCTAATTTGATATACCTCTCGAGGCGGGCCGCGTGCGCTTCCAGCGTTTCGCTGTCCCGCAAGTACGCGCGGTATACAATATCATTCGGGCCGGCGCCGACCTCTTCCGGCCTGGCTTCCATTTCAAATTCCACCCAGAACGCCGCATCCGGGCCAGCGGTTTTCTTCAGCTGCTTCTTGGCAGACTTGCGCAACCCCTTTATTCCGACCATGACGCCAGAACCGGGAATATACCAAGCTTCGCCGTTGAATGGATCCAGGCCATGCATTACGCTAATCTGTGCCAGCGTTGCCGCCTCAGAATTTGATAATTTACGCGTGCCGACCATCATCTTAAGGATGCGGTTGGTCATGTCATGCAGTACGGCCTTTTCGCCGTACATCGCTATTGCCTTGCCTGTGCCTTCACTCATTATTTATTCTCCATGTTCTTTTTGATTTTTAGATATTCAGCCGGTACCCGGTCGATCATCAACGTGCGGGCAAGTTCCGCCGCCGTGACTTTCTCATCCTTCAGTGCGGCTTCATTTTTTACCCGGTCGGCTTTTTCGCCAACCATTGCAACAACTTTCCACCAGTCACCCGGAATTACAAAATTATCTTTTGCTTTGCGCTCGGCAATATATTTATAATATCCTGGCATTACCTGGCCGTGGGAATCGACAACCTCAGTCCAGTTCATCAAACAGTCTTGTTTTTTCTCCCAATCCTTTTGAGGCGATCCAATCAATGCCACCCCCATCATTTCATCTTCAATGCCCGGTGTGTAAAGATGCCGGGTGACGGTGATCTCCCAGGAATATAAATTCTCAAAATCCCATCCGGCGTATTTTTCGTTGACATCGAATTTATAAGCAAATTCGCCGTCGACCTGGGCCAACCGTAGGCGGGCGTGTCCCCGATTATGAACCGCCCGACCCAATATCTTGACGGCGTGGTATGCCTGGCTGGGGATCGTGTTTGCCGTGGCGTAGTTATTCCACGCCTGGCGGATCTCGACAAGTTCCTCAAGGGTGAAATCTGTTTTGGCGCTCATCTCGGCATCGTCCTTTCCTGGTTATGATCTTCCCACTCTTGCCGGAATTGTAACTCTTCACGCGGCAGCCTATCAGGCTGCCGTAATCCGCCGGGGTAATATGCCATTACCGTCATAATCGCTTCACGATACCCGCGGGCGATCAATGACCCGACCTGCTCGTGAAATCGTTTCTCGGCTTCGATTGCAGTCTTGAATACTGCAGTGTCAACGGTTTCCCGTCCGACGATCCGGCCACCCTCGATAAAGTGGCGGAATATTGCCAGTGCTTTATCGGTGCGCACCAGCTCGATCGCCTCATTACCTCTTACCAAGACTTTATTTGTTTTCATTTCGTGCCTCCTGTGTTTTTGATATGCTTTATTTTATAACATTCCGGTCAACATGTCAATAGTCAGTTTTATAATCTACTTGACAGATATATTTATTTCGTGTATGATTTTCAGCAGGAGCAAATCTCAAATGGACAAAAACAAAGGATTATTGATTAATAAAGTCCCCGCCTTGCTAAAAGCACGCGGCGAGACTGCCGAAGATCTTCACTACGGCGCCCGGATATCCCCCACCACCGCCAAGGCGTGGGCAAAAAACACTTTTGCGCCAGGGTACATAAGCACAAAAGTATTGATTTCGTTGTGTAACTATTTCCAATGCCCCATCACGGGCATTATTGAGATCGTCACGCCATCATAAATAACATACCTCCTGTAGCTTATTAGTTTGCTAGATCCCCGCTGTGTGATGGCAGTGGGGCAAGCCGGGCAAGCTCAACTGGTCGAGCGTTTGTCTTGTAATCAAAAGGTAGCCGGTTCGAGTCCGGCGCCCGGCTCAGGTTCAATTTTTGGGAATATCTTTTCTGTTCCCCCTCCAGGAAGGCGATGCAGATCGGGTACCTGGTAAGCCCCGATCACAAGACACCCAAAAACGATCTGCCCGCGCATGGAACGTGCCTTAATGGTTGGCAGATACGGTCAAAATCAATTGGTGACTTTGGGCCATAATGTGTTGCCCAACGACGCGGGGATGAGCGCTGGTGCGCTCGCCGGTCTCATAATCCGGAAACAGCGGGTTCGATTCCCGCCCCCGCTACAGGCCGTTTAGTAAATTTGTGCCGCGCAGCATGGTGAATGTTCGGAGCGCGGCGCAAGGTTGCCCGGCATCTTATCAACCGGCCGGGGTAGTAACGATCTTCTCAATTTCCTACCCCGGCCACCTTTTATACCTTTACACAGGAGGTACAAATGTCCAAGATGAAACCCACAAAGGCGCAAATGTATACGATCAAGAAAATATTGCTTGATCACACAGGCGCCGAAAACACAATTTCTCGGAAATCCCTATTTGCCCAGGCAAATCACAGCTTAGGCGTGCGCGGTGAAACTTTACTGGTCAATGACCGCGATATGCGCAATGCGATATACCATCTGCGTTGCTCGACCCTTGGCTTTGATATCTGCCACGTATTCCCCAGCAAAAACAACCCTGGCGGGTATTTTAAGGCCCGCAACCTGGCAGAGCTTGAAGCGCACCTAAAATCGGATATCAACCGGGCGATCAGCACCAATCAAAGGATCAACGCGCAACTACGGCACGCTAAGTCTGATATCAGCCCGCAGTTAAAGTTAGATTTACCGTTGGGGACAGGAGGACAAAATGCAATATAACCTGGACGAATTCAAGCAATATTTAACCGTCCGTGAATTTCAGGTATTTGAGTTTATTGTCAGGCACATGGCACAATCAGGGGGGACATCACCCACAATAAATGAAATAATAAACAACACCGATACCACCTCTAGCTCAGTAGCTAGATATTATCTCGAGCGATTAGAGGCCAAGGGCCTGATTTTGTCCCGCGAAAAGAGACTCGCTCGCGGGATTCAGTTATTGGGTGGAAGTTGGGTATACTCCGCTGATGATGTTTTGTATTACCTACGCCAAAAAGCCCGTGGGGGTGTTTAGTCGGTGTTGAATTCGAATGGAATCAATCCACACGATATAAGATGGTTGCGTAATGCGCTGAACCTCTCGCAGGCCGATTTCGGCAGTAGGCTGTCCATTGCCGCCGGGAAGGGCCAGCCATATTCCCGCAGCTATATATCAAGCCTTGAATCCGGACGGCATCCAATCTCCCCGGAGATCCACGGCGCGGTACTGGCTCTATACGCACAATCCAACTCGGATGATGCGCCGCCGTTTGTCGAAGCCAGTATCAAAGCGCACCCCGGGCAGGTCAAGCCCGGCGCGCTATTTGACGGCGCATCGGCAGTCTGCAGGTGGTCAGACTGCGGCAGGCCGTTTATCAAAACCAGCCCCAACCAGGGGCAATGCCCGCAGTGCAAGCGGGAAAGGAGAAAATAATCATGCGTGACTATCAACCCCTGATCGACGCCCTGGCATATTTGATAAAAGCTATCCCGGTGCTGATCGCCGGCTATCTGTTGTTTATCAAAAAAATAATATGAGCATAAAAGTAATGTCCAAAATCTGGCAGTCCTCCCGCCGCAAAGGCAGCGAATTGCTCTTGCTGCTGGCGATTGCCGACAATGCCAATGATAGCGGTTATGCATACCCGGGTATCGAATACCTGGCACGCAAATCACGCCTATCAGAACGCCAGGTAAGGCGCATTATTCAATCACTCGAGGAATCCGGGGAGCTGTCCGTGGACAGAAACCATAAAAATAACCGTTACCAGATAAATCTATACGCCCTAACGATACCGGACATTATGTCCTATGACTTTGATGATGAGGACGTCCAGGGCGCGATGCCGGACATTTCCGGCACAATAGAGGACATCCAGGGCACGATAGAGGACATAGATGTCCCCCTAACCGTTTTAAACGCTTTTAATCATTATGAACCAAAAGAAGGTTCTTTAAAACTTTGGGAACTCATAAGGAATCAGCTAAAATCAGAAATGGCCAAGGTATCCTTTGACCAATTTGTGTTGCCCGTTGTACCCGTATCGCTGGATGGTGATAGGTTGGTTTTGGCATGTTCTGATGATTATAACCGCCAGTGGTTGGAAGACCGCACAAAAACCACCGTGCGCAACATCGCACGCGGCTGCACCAACCGAGAAATATCAATTGATTTTGTAGTATTGGAAAAGGAGATTTAGCTATGTCAGAGTACAAGCAACTCGTGTTCGAAAAAAATATCAAAGGCTATTTGATTATGATACATATAACCTACTGGCCAATCAATCTAAAACAAATTGTCGGGCTGTCTTTGTCGTTTGACTATTACGTTTTGGCTCACGTTTGGATATTTGGTATTGGCGCTCAGCTGCAGGTGTTCAACCTCAATAAGGATGACACCGCGATCGAAGCGATCAAGGAAGTCGCAAATGGATGACGTAAAAGATCTAAGACCGGTGATAAAGGACATTCTCGCAGTCTTTGAGAAACACGGCTTCACAAACCCTGCCGTAGCCGTGGCGTTCACGGCAGATCAAGATCACCATCAAGTACACTGGATGACAAACGTCAGCCGCGGCGACGGTATAAGGTTGCTTGTAGAAACCGCTGCCAAGATGACGGCAAAAGCAAATTAAGGAGAACAAAATGGACACAGGAAAAGGTGAATTTGTACAAGCAGACACAGGGATCGCAGAAATGTCTCAAGAGGACATCGATAGGGCTAAGGAATTGTTAGAGGTCAAACATCCTGATCACGGCGGATGGTTTCGGGAGGACGAAATCATCGTTATCCGCGGCAGTCGTTTTAGGGTGAAAAGCGTGAAGCCAACCGAATTACGGCTCAGATTATTGCCAAAAGAGTAAACACCCATGACCGGCGACCTGTCCCCCGACGAACGCATCGAACGGCTACGCGATGAACTGCGCGCCAAGATGCGGGAGAATCCGATCACGTCTACTAACTTTGAATTTGAGGTTATAGATCGGCCAAAGTGTGACCCCGCCTGCGAGTATTGCGGCGGCACGGGCCTGGTCCCTGTGACGGTCACGGAAACGGATTGGGACGGGAGCGAATACCAGGCGCAGCGCACCGCCGTCTGCCCTAGCAAAAAGACGCCGGCGCCAACCCAGGCGGATATCAAGCCGGATAAAGAATTACCGGATTATTTACACGAATAGGAGAATGACCAATGACTGAACCAAACACTGTATATTCACATCCCGGAGAATTTATTAAAGCTGAAATAGAACAACGAAATTGGTCATTTTACCAATTCGTTAATAAAACTGGCCTTGATTATGATCATGCAAGCGCCATTATTGATGGCAGGTCCCCAATCACTAACCATAATGCATGGAGAATAGCCAACGCCTTTGGTACAAGTGCGAAATTGTGGCTCAATCTACAGCGCGCATATGACGTGCTGGAAGAAAGTAAAAACGACCGTGAGGCGGAGGTAAAATAAAATGGCTCAAACAACGATTGAATGGACGGCTACAAAACTACCGGATGGAACTATGGCACCCGGGT
>Ga0224501_10000621_pt1 | contig 27676 bp, 15 predicted proteins | sample SF_Oct11_sed_USG_4_FD_169105 | JGI IMG/M metagenome (GOLD analysis project Ga0224501, IMG submission 169105) | Sediment microbial communities from San Francisco Bay, California, United States - SF_Oct11_sed_USGS_8_1 | ecosystem: Environmental > Aquatic > Marine > Sediment | place: USA... | reverse complement strand
CCTACATTTGCTTTTACAATGGCCATATGTATCTGACACGGCTGCAATCCTGGATTGTTGGTCTTGGAAATTATTGTGCCCTGCAGACGCTTAGTTTGCCTTTCGCAGACAACTCCTTCCGAGCCAGGAACCTGGCTCTTCGACATGTGGCGGGTAGTCGACAATCAGTAAAAATTTACAGTTATAAATTACTTTTTTTGGATATTTAGATTAGGTATGCACTTTTTCCTGATCGTTATGACTTTCTGTCCAGTCTGCGGGCTTTTCTCCACTAAACTTGGGTTTTTCTATAATCCTGGTGTAATCTAATATCGTGCGCACCGGACTGCCCATGTGACTGATTATACATGTATATACACCAGCTCATTGGTTATTTTACCTTCTACAATCTACATGGTCAAGCACTTCATTGTGACCTCGGTGTCCTCGTAGCTTCAGCACTATTCTCTCTATTGAAGTCTGAGAACAAGCTGTGAGTGTTTGGATACCGTCAACTATACACACTTATTCGCACCAAGCACGGCCTTGCTGTGACACGGTAAGGCCCATCACAGTGCTGTAATCCTGGTAGTTTTATCCTCAATATTAATTATCAAGTAGCTGGTATGCGGTTTTGGTGATAATCGACTGTAAAATATGACTGATGAGAGTGCCTCATATAATTGTTTTGACTAGACTGGAACAGTTGTTACCAGTTGGTGAGAAATCCTCCGCTTAATGATATGTTCTCAACTTTGCGTCTTCTGGGTCTTTATCTGCCAAAACCTGCCAGGTCGACTTGCGTTCCTGTGTTTAGACCTATCTTCCATCTGTCCTTTTTGATAATTGTCACTTATTGACATATTGTTGAGAGTTATCTGGCAAAAACCCATTGAGGTTGTAAAGCTATTTGGCTTATGAAGATTCATAACATTTAAAACATGGATAATCATCTTCATCCGTAATTTGCAAAATTCGGAGTCCGGCGCAATTTGTAATAACTAGTTGATCAGCAATGGACAGTGAAAAACTTGAGAGATACCAAGTTCCTCTGTCTGAACCTGAGTAACAAACAAAAAAGAACAACACTGGGTATCCTTAAGTTGATAGAAGGGTCTAGTTTTAAGTTCTTTTGCCTCGTATAGGGATAGGCTGACAGCTTTAATCAGACGAGCGGGCTTGCCAAAAGGAACTGATCCAAAGCTTCGCAGAGGAAAGCTTCATACTAAACCATCTGTATCACAGGTATGATGCATGCTGCCAGACAAATTATATTGTGTGCTTGCCACTAGAAAGAAATTGAACAATCCAGGGTTGCCAATGAATTGAAATTTCTAATGGTTGGTCCAAACGAGGAACGTTCTTTGTCAACGGTTGAAGAACTGTCTTTCAGGGCTAATCACTCTTCCTACCCAAATAACCTAGCCCAGCGTGTGATTGTTGTTGCTAATAATGTGATGGCTGTTGCTTACTCACATGATCGCTGTTGCCAGTGCCACCTAAAAGAAATATGGCGACCTGACTGGAAATAGCTTGCATGGACAATACGGTGCGCTCTTTGCAGTTGTTGGTGTCTCTTTGAAACAGCGTCCGAAGCTTTATTGTTTTTAACGTCCAAAGAGCAATCCAAAAGCGCGTTCTTTAGCATTCTTTTGCGATTATTGCAGGTCCGACCTACAATAAGCGCAAAATAACGCTCTTGCTAGTCACCTTTGATGTTAGCTCGTGCTTTGCCCGGAGAACGATCGAGCTTACAAAAAACATTCCTAGTTTGAACTGACCATAACTAACCATCCTTCGTGTTTTCCTAAGAGACATCACAGCGAAAAATCCCAGTCAATTGACTCTAATCTAATATACACTGAGTTGTATTTTCTTGAACACATTCATGGGCTGTTTTTGTTGCACCAGTTTTGTAGCAGAACATTCGCTCATTCGAAAACGCCTGTGGTGTGCCGTGTTGAGAGCAGAATCATGGTGGCTATACGCTTTTAAATATTTGAAGATGAATTCCAGGTACAATAACCTAGGACAGAGCAGTGCCCATTTTAAGACAGATCTGAGCTTTTGGTTTTTTTTCAGGTTATGGCCGCCTGGACCAATTCTATGACCTTGACCTTTCTAGGAACAGGATCGGCCTATCCTTCACCGCACAGGGCCTGCTCTAGTATGGTACTCAAGTAAGTGCATATGTGCTCGCTGTCGTATTCCTCCTAAAATTATATAAAATGTGTGCCACTCATTGATTGAAGGGTTTGTGCTATTGGGTAGGTACTCTTTTGGGCACCTGGCCATCCTTTTTAATGGACATTCCAAGCCTGAGGCTTATTGGAAAATCAGGGTCTAGGAATCATGTGAGTAGCTCATTTTCACAGCAGGCACCTGGCATGCCTATGTCTTCAACCCAGCATCTTTCCTTCTTGACCCATGCAAGTGTTTTTATAACTGAGCTGGGTGAGGTGACACTGTCAAAAGGCTCTATGTATGCATATTCAGATTTGCCCTCCCTTACCTTCTACCTATCCTCTGTTGTGGAGTTGTTTTCTTTCTGATGAAGTCTTGTATAAATATAATTACATTTGCGTGGTTAAAGTGGAAAATTGGAAGTGTGGGGACTGCTACAGTTAAGACAGTCAGTACGACCGGTGTGACATAGAGTCACGGTACGCCGCTTACCAGACAGCTGGGGGTTTACAGGGAAAACATGGCGATTTTTCAAGCAGTGGAGTGCTTAGGGAATACAAGGCATTAGGTGTTGTTGGACTGAACTGGGATGTGTTGATGGTCGGAAAATCGCAATGAGCATTCTCTAAGTATGCTGTTTTGGGTTCAGTAGGCCTAGCTATAGCAAGAAGTTTTTGAGACACTGTTACAGCAATGTCTATAGGCTAACAATAACTTACATGTATCGGTAATTCTTTTTTGGATTTTCCAAATCAATCGGTTCATCTGCTTGGGAAACCCATTAGCTCATAATCTGTGATTCATTTATTGATCTGTGATTCATTTATTGATCTGTGATTCATTTATTATCTTTTATTCTACAATATCTCTATTGTTCTATTATTGTTTGGAGATACGATGATGTAACTTCAAAAAATCCCTGCATTTTTTGTCTTTGTTTTTCCTTTCATGCGGCCTCAGTGCCATAAATTTATATATAGAGGATAACCCTATGCTCAGTACTAGCTTAGTGTGTAGGTAAGGTTTAATTTTATGATCGAATGCTCTTCCTAACCTCAGCGGTCTTTTTCCACTTGGAATGGACACACTAACTTGATGTATCGATGCTCCACCTTATTGGAGGCTCGTTTTTGTTTTGAGCCCACCTTGATCTGGATTCGATCTGGATTCTCACGATTGTGAGCCCAGTGCTTTACCACTGACCTATCCATGTCAGGAAAATGTCAAACCATATTCAAGAAATGTCTGTAGCACACGAGATCATGTGGCAGTATGGGTGCCATTTCTTTCCTCATCATCCATTTCTCTATGGGGCATACCATACACAATACACAATAGTGGAAAAAAAGTAGCTTACTTCGCACTATACACGCTTAACATACATACAGGAAGTGTATACGAATTGGTACGGATTTATAATGTGAAAAACCTGCGCTAAGTCAGCCATACGTATCTTATTAATTTAGTGACACTGGTTAAATGCACCTGTAATTTCATCATAGCGTGGGGAAATTGCTAGTAAAAGTACAAAATACCTCTCCTGCCTATGCACCGATGAGATTCTAAGCTGCAACGCGCAGTATAATTCTAACCTTGGAGGTTTTTTCAACTAGTCGGCACTTGGCTATCCAATAACAGACCTCCTAAGTCTGAGGCCTGTTGGAGCGGTAGGAGCTAAGATAAATGTCGCATGGTCCTCATGGTTGCGAGTCCAGTGTTTTTACCACTGAGCTATTCCTAAGTTCCTAACTGAGTCCACCTTGCCGGCCTTGATCTGGATTCGAGCCCAGATTCTACTGATTGGGAGCCCAGTATTTTACCATTGACCTATCCAGCTATCCCTGCTGGCATGTAGAAAGGGCATTGAATTCGAGAGCTAATATTTTTGAGTTTTAACCACTACACCATTTTTGTGCAGTTGTCTCGCATAAAGAAATTAAGGCTTCATATGATCGTAAGAGTTTTATTGGTTGACTGACTACCACTACGTGATAGATAATCAGTAATTTCCGCACACACACTCGCGGATCAGGTAGACCTTTCTGGTACTTGCATCTTGCCGAGTTTCATAGTGACACTCTGATGATAGGTGTACTTCCTGGTAGTTGCTAGGAAACTCCCCGCAGTTGCACCGCCTTTTCAGAATATACTGTTGGCGCCAACCATCCCTTTAAGGAGAGTTATACAGAACTAATATATATGCGTGAAGTTATCCTATGTTAACTGTGTGATCGCAACGTTGACAGCCTAAGAATATGACCATAGGCTCCCCATGACTGTTACACAAAATGGCACTTGTATATTATCTAGGCGACTATATGGATGTTGCATTGTGGCCTATCTAGACTTATAAAAAGGTGACAAAGCTAGTTAGTTCATGCAGCAAGGGCCGATGTGTACTCACCAATGTGGGTGTCTCTCATAGCAGCACTCGATGTTACGATGAGGTTCCTCTATTCTCGTGACACGAGCATCTGATCCATCCACAAGATCAGTGCTAGGATTCTTGCGCTGCCGCCCTGGTCCTTGTCTAGACATTCTAAAGAAATGAAGGCTATTACTTGGAGGCTAGACATATAATGCCATAGGTATGGAACAGGCATATAGATGTATTACCATAGATACAGGCATAGGGAATTTATATGTTCCAATAGGTATAGACATATAATACCATAGGTGGGGCAGAAATGTGCTACAGCAGGTATAGGATATACATATAGTACCACAGGTTTAGTTATTAGAAAACATAATGCCATAGTACACATACAGCGGTAAGAATGTAAAATTTGTTGGACAGCTAAAACAATTGTAATGGTGTGCGGGATAAACTAATAGGACTGTTTCGATAGATTTCAATCTCATTAAGGTTTTTTACTCATGAACTATTGCAATAAGTGATATCGGCAGCTTAATTTTTGGACTTCCAGTTTGTACACTTCCTGCACTGGATATCAGTTAAAATTTCAACTGCCATGCTAATTCTTGAATTAGAAGCTGGTAAGTATCTGTGATTGGTGTTAATTCTGATAGTTCATACTCCTAATGCTCAGCTCGAATGTCAAGTTTACTCGGCAAGAAAGCTCGACATCTAGGTCAAGTTTGTTTTTCGGCGAGAAAACTCGACGTTTAGGTCAAGTTTGTTTCTCGGCGAGAAAACTCGATGTTTGGGTCGAGTCCGGATTTGCCGGCGTGTTACACGGCTAGGGTAGGGTCATTTTCATGTGCTACAACAGGTATAGGATACACATATAATACCACCGGTCTAGTTATTAGAAAACATAATGCCATAGTTATAGTTATTACTTGTTACTTGTTACTAGTTATTATTTGGTAAGATCATTTTCGTTTAGGTCTTAAGCGACACCAAACCAACAGCGTATTATGGTTTCTGGGCTGTCTCATTGAACAGATGTGACTAACTCATGGGTGAACCTCATTTATTTATTTAACATCGCAGTCTGAATATAAACTTAACGCTTTAATTTAATTCGGTAGATAAATTACTACTTAAAAATTATTCAGTAAATTAAGCTGAACTAATTTTTGGGCTAGTTTTTCTCCTATCAAAAACTAGGTCATAACCACAATTGTGTTCATAGAGAAATGAATCAGAAATTTGACAACAAATCGATGATATTATTAAGAGGAATTAACTCAGTTTGGTTGTTGCGCTAGTGTGTAAACACTAACGTACTACGCAATAGGGTGACCTAGATGTCCGTACTTACATGGTATTTGTTGGTGCTGTCTTGCCTGCTTGCTGTGTTGTAGCGTTCCGAAGGTATGAATAACAGATTCAGTGCGCCATGGCAGCGACTTGTCTTTTATAGTCTCATCTCTGGGTTTCCCCGAATAATGATTCACTTCCATATAAAGAAATGTATTGTTGGTGTTCTCTCGACTGGAAAATCGGAAAAGCCAGTTATTACGTTGATGTACACTGGGCTGGGTTTTGATTGGCTCTGCAATAGATTGCCCCGCCTCTCCAAATAGACAGTATTAGAACCCGTGAGGTTTTGATTTGATTTGATTTGATAGTTTTATTTTACATGGATAGCTTAAATAAGACGATAAGTCTTTTTTACATTAAGATCCATGAAGTGAAGAAAGCATTGATCAAAGACATTGGGCCGGTAAACAGAGTCCATTTGACAGTCCTGGTCAGCATTGAAAAAATCTATATTTTCGGCATTGGGTAATTACGTAACCGAGTCTTGAAATTATATAAAGTTTTTGCATTTAAAAGGTCTTGATTAAGAGCGTTCCAGAGTCTAGCTGCTGTGACACTAAAAGCTAAACCTTCAGTCCGATTGAGTGTCCTGGGAATGTCACGAGAGTTTCTCATATTTGACCTCGTTTAGTAAGCTAATGTTGAGGCGGATACAATCAGGTTCGTCAGATATGATGGCGCGTCTCCAGTAACAGTCATATACATCAATATACACATATGAGATTGTTTCCGAATTGCCAGATCAGCCCATCCAGTCTGTAAGTGTCTAATTCAATATCGTGCCGGTCACAAATATCTTCTTTTTATATAGTTATTACATATGCTTGGGAGGATAACCCTTTGTCTAATTCAATTGATCAATCAATCAAGCTAGACTGCCGAAGGCAGGTTGCTCATCACCCGTGCTCTCCTTTAATTCTTTTGTAGAGTTGTCTTCGTTTTGGTTAGGTGTCGACCAGCTCAAATACAGGGGTTAGAATGTAAAATTTGTTATAAGTTAGACGGCTAAAACAATTTTAATGGTGTGCGGGATAAACTAATAGGACTGTTTCGATAGATTTCAATCTCATTACGGTTTTTTTCTCATGAACTATTGCAATAAGTGATATCGGCAGCTTAATTTTTGGACTTCCAGTTTGTACACTACCTGCACTGGATATCAGTTAAAATTTCAACTGCCATGCTAATTCTTGAATTAGAAGCTGGTAAGTATCTGTGATTGGTGTTAATTCTGATACTTCATACTCCTAATGCTCAGCTCAAATGTCAAGTTTACTCGGCGAGAAAACTCGACGTCTAGGTCAAGTTTGTTTTTCGGCCAGGAAACTCAATGTTTGGGTCGAGTCCGGATTTGCCGGCGTGTTACACGGCTAGGGTCATTTTCGACTGCCGGGCAAGTTTTCTCTGATGTCCGAGCTGGATTCTCCACATTGAGAACCCTATCATCAGAGACTCAATGCACGCTTACAGTTATTACGTGAGTGTACACCCTATTCTGATTGGCTCTCCGATAGAATGTCTTGCCTCTCCAAATAGGCTGTATTGGTACTTGTATGGTGGATTGTAGGTGTCACATTTAATGCCCAAAAATACATCAGATATCTGTTACACCGATCTTTAAGTTGAGTTCAGGGAGGTTAAGGAGTCTTTTGGTAAGGTGTTTATGACGGGATGTTCTTCCTACCCACAGCATTTTTACTCGGCTTAGGAATGACACTGAGTTGTGCTAGCTTGTAGGAAGCTATGATGATTCACAGATCACTGGTAAAACAGAGGATAGTAGGCTCAGTGTGTCAAGCCGCGAATACTTTTCAACATCTTAACGATTACACCATTTCTGTACTGAAATGTCTGCCATGAAGAAATGCCTTTTATAATTGTAAGAATTTTATTTGTTGACTGATGACATAATAGTTATCAGTATTTTCCGCACTTACACTCGCGGATCAGGTAGACCTTTCTGGTATTTGCATCTTGCCGAGTTACATAGTGACACGCTGATGATAGGTGTACTTCCTGGCCGTTGCTAGGAAACTTCCCGCAGTAGCACCGCCTTGTCAGAATATACTGTTGGAAACTACCAACCCTGTAAGGAGAGTTATACAGAACTAATATATATGCGTGAAGTTATCCTATGTTAACTGTGTGATCGCAACGCTGACAGCCTCAGAATATGACCATAGGCTCCCCATGACTGTTACACAATACGGCCGCATGTGCCTACCTTCAGGGGAGGATTACTCAATTGATTGAAATTTGGGAAACCCGTTTCCCTGTATGGAACATCCAGAGGCTGCATTGTGCTAGGATTTGTTCCTACGGTATGTTACCCGGTTTATCCCATCTGGTTTTCCTTGATTTTTCCTGTAGATTGTTATTCTTTTTGCATGGTTTGAGGTCTCAGAAATCTTCATGCAATTAAAAAGTTTTGCTGGTGCCCTTGTGGGTTAAACGCTAAAATTGTCAATTTTCATTCAACTGAAAACACCCCCGGGTTGCAAATTTCCTGTACTTTTTTTAAATCAAACTGTTCAAGATAGCTTTGTTTTTCGGGTTCATGTCGGTATCGTTAAATTTGCTAAAGATGCATACCACAACCGCTGGCTGCCTGATCGTGCGATATTTCCATGTCATGTTGCCAATATTAGGGGTTATTCTGAAGACACAAGTCAATTAAATAATGACGCTAGTTGATCCAGTCTGTAAAAGGGCGACACTAGTTGGTCCATGCGACGAGGGATGGGATGCACTTACTGTTTCTCATAGCAGCACTCAATTTTATTATGCGGTTCCTCTATTCTCGTGACACGAGCATCTGATCCATCCACACGATCCTTGCTAGGATTCTTGCGCGGTCGCCCTGGTCCTTGTCTAGACATTCTAAAAAAATTAAGGATATTAGTTGAAGGATAGACATACTATAATATAGGTGTAGGATAAACATATAAGACCATATAGGTGTAGGTATAGTAAAGGATAGACATATGTCGTAGGTATATGTATGGATGACCGTACAAGACTATATAGGTGTAAGTATAGAATAGACAAATATGATACTATATATTTATGTTCCATGTAATATCATAGTTAAAGGTATTTTGTATGTCTATGATTTGATAAAATCATTTTCAATTAGGCCTTTAGTGACACCAAACCAACAGGGTAATTTTCCCATTCAGCCGATATGACGAACTCATGGGTCTTTTATTTATTAAATATTGCGGTCCGAATATAAACTTTACGCATTAATTTAATTCGGTAGATAGGTTACTATAATAAATTATTTATGAAATAAACTGAACTTTGTAGCAGAGTGAGCTTTTCTCTCGATAACCCACAAATGGTTGCGTATACAAACAAAATCAAAACTGACAAAAGTAATTAAATTCTAGACGTGAAAGATTTACTTCCATTTGGTTGTTGTGCGAGTGTGTAGACACTTACATTCTAGTCAATTGGTTGACATAGACGTCCGTACTTACGTGGTATTTCTTTGCCCTGTCTTGCTTGCTTACTGAGTAGTTTTCTGAAGCTGTGTTTACAAACGTTGAAAACTCAATGCACACTTACAGTTATTACGTGAGTGTACACCCTGTTCTGATTGGCTCTCCGATAGAATGTCCCGCCTCTCCAAATAGGTTGCATTGGTACTTGCATGGTCGATTGGAGGTGTCACATTTATTACCCAAAAACACATCAGGTATCTGTGACACCGATATTTAAGTTGAGTTTAGGGAGGTTAAGGAGTCATCGGCGTGAAAAAAAGCGTCTTGATCTACCCGTAGACAAAATTTAACTACTATGGCTGGAGAAGTTAAGGCATTAGAGAGTTTGTGGAGTTGTCCACCCCGCTACAGAACGGGAGTTTTAGCGATTCCACCTACTAAAGTATAATGACTCGCTTGGGAAGCCGTTCACTCACTCAGTGAAAACATTGCTCACTTTGAATCGGTATTACATTAGCTAGTCAGTGCACTGTGCACAATATGCGTGCAAATATATGAAAATGTCTGGTATATAAGTTCATAAGATCAGTGATTGCCTACAAACTGTGGCAGACTTGTTTGATTGTCTTATAAAAAGGAACATGTATTAGGTATCATCCTACAAAGTTCTAAAGAAAATTCGTACAAACGTACAGTAACTCGTCTGCGTTTGCTTTCCATTTACATATATACGGAAACGCAACTCCGCAAACTCTATTAAGTGCGTTTGCGTGGTGGGTTTATTTGAGTAACTGAACCGGTTTTTAACCGTTGCGACTGGAAGTGATTTGGATCTTGCGAACCGAATCTCGTGGTTCTCAAGCCCAGCACTATACCACTGAGCTATAGATCCTGCTATCTCGTGTGAAGACCTTATAAAGCCCTGCGCATATTATCTGTTGTATGCTGTCTAGAGCTTGGTTCCCTTCATCAGAGATCTTACGGGTGTGTTCTCTTGGCGTTTGAATTGGAACATCTGCATGCCGCATACAAACATGAACCGTGAACTGAAAACAAAGTATCGCTAGAATTGCCAGGAGGAGAAATTATAATACTGAGGTGAATCGTTTTGCCTGTGCCACACTTGGCAATCTGAGCCTGAGACTTCTTCTTCTAGCGGTAGATGCTCAGACTCGGGTGTTACGAAAGTACCTGCCTTCCGATGTTCCTACCCTCACCTAGAAACCCGTCTGCCATTCAATTTGAAACTACCTGCCATCTATTTTGAAGCTACAGCTCTGCCAATATGGCACGCCTTGGAGGCCACTAGAGGAAGTACTTCCAACGCCTTATTGTCCCAGAATATATTCATACTAATACTATTAGCAAAACTTAATACTTACTTTTAGATTCGTTTAGATGGGCTGGCATCTACAGCAAGGGGACCGGGACACGGGGCATTGAATTCCTATCATCAAAGTGCTGAATCTTACTGGAGCACCAGACTTGGGTTTACGCTTTGTATATGGAAGGCGTTTATTACTCTATTGGAAAACTATAGCTATAATAGCTCTGGAACTACTCCCTCCAGCATTGTTAGTAGCCCCTAAAGCGTCGGCGGGTAGTTTTGAAACAAATAGCAGGTAGTGTGAAGGGCAGGTAGCGTCAAACCCCTCAGAATTAGACCCTTCAAACTCTCTAAACGAGTAAAGTTTTGGTACTAGAAGGTTTTCTAATCATACGAATTTTGTTAGTCGTGTGTCCATGGTGAATACAGGAGTGTAAACATACTCGTACGAAGTTAAACATCGCTTCAGTAGTTATGGCGGATTGCGGTATAGCTCAGTGGTAGAGCGCGGAGCTCACAACCATGAGAACCTGGGTTCGAATCCTGGCCATGGCAACGTCCCCATTCAATCATCAAGAATATTTAAATTAAATCCATGGTTTCTGTATGGTGTATGATACCATAAGGATCAGATGCTAGCATTTATTCCTCTTTACTGGCAAACATTTTGAGGACACCATGGTATTTGAATATTTTTAAATTAAATAAATTTTAAATCAATGCAACATTTGTCACACTTGACCAAGCATATACTTCTGAAAATACTAGTGCCAGTTACAATTATATAGCGCAAATTCTATGCCGATATGTTTTACACGGTTTATATACCAGATTCATATTTCTCAACGATTCCACAAATCAGAGACTGTATATTGTTTATGTGATCAGTGCAATCTTGTTCTGGCCATAGTTAATCATAATCTCGTGCTTGTGCCTGTTTTATAAATATGTACGGGGACAGGGGTTAGTAAACCGAAAGTGGTGAGTTACTTAGAAGTGTGGTTTGAGCAAGGTAAGGCAAGGCAATCAACTCCCATGTAGTTTTATAGAAAGGTGATGCGAGAAGACTACTCTTCAATTGATGGTCCCAGCTGAGCGGCCCGCCTTTCCGGCTAACAAGGCCATGCGACTCTTTTTCGCCCCACCAGAAAGCGAGTCCACTAGTCCATGGCTACAATTACCTGGCTAGTGGCTGACCTATAAACTCTTGAATAATGTCAGGTCTCCGCAGTGCTAACCTATGGATATTCATAAAGGGGTATGTATCTTATTTACCCCTATCTCCGTTTTAAGGGATCAAATAGAAGCTCTGTTGTTAATTAAAACCAATAAGATGTGTCAGGGTCCACAAACATTTGATCTAAATAAATCTGTGTGTTTAAAATTTTGCGTAAACTCTGGTGATATATTTCAAACTAGACAAAAACAGCTGTGCACTGAAATTGATAATTTTTGTCCATTTAGCATGGGACATGAAAAAATTAAGGCCTTTGCTTCCGCATTCCATAAATTACAAATAGGTTATGCAGCTGACTATTTTGCATTGCAGTTAGGAAGTCTTTCAAGTGGTTCTTTTCCCTTGTAACTGTCGGACACCATGAATGCAAAGATAAAAATGGCATCATTCAACAAGATGGCTTCATATCTTCTATCCTTATGTTGGTGTTCTTCATTTCTATCAGTCTGGCGATGATACTGAAACAGTGGTTAAACCGCGAGAGGGTTCTGTTCACTGCCATCACTCCATTTATGACTGAGTGTGGTTTGATCCTTTTGCTCGTGCCGGGGCTTATCTCTATCGATTTCTATTACCGCAATGATGTTACAATAGTCAGGATAGCCAGCGTGCCATTAAGAGGTCATGGTCACAGATTAGTCGAATTTATTGGTCTGTACACGTTTGGCGCAGGAAGCATATTTTTTGACATTTTCTCCTTAATATCGGAATGTATTCTGCTCTACGACTGCGGCGATTAACACAGTAAAAACATGAAACATCGGACGTTATTGGACATTGTGTTCTATCTGGTTAAGCCACTATTGACCCTCGCGCAGTGCCTTCTTGTAAAACATTTTTATCGCAATCGTTTTGACAACAAGCCCTTGCTACAAATACCCTTGGTTAGCATCATTGCTTCAAATCTTGTTATCTGGAATTATACCATAATCAATGATGACGCTGCCAATTTATTCAGTAGTTTATCAACCAGTCAGTCATAAGCCGCACCAACCGTCTGATCTTGCATGTTTGAGCAGACATGAGCATTTACTTTACCAAATGGAAGAGTATCGCAACTAGTTTTCACCATTCACTCAAGTTCTCGCTTCTTATTTTTGAGCAAATGGTCCAAATCTGGCAGAGTTATTGAAAAATACCTCACATAAACTGTATTTTGAGCCCCGGCCTTCGTATCTGGCAAGCTCTCTAACCACTCAGTCACAGCCCCTCTCTCGCGTATAAAGAAGTATAATTGGTGCGTTATAGAAAACAATTACCGAATAGACCAGTGCACGCATGCAGAAGCGGTGACATTATGTTACTGGCGAAAGGAAAATCTAAAGCGGCAAGCCCGGAGTAAAACCATGTATGCCACAGTCAAACAACGGAGGAGAGAATCTATAAATTGTACCAGAGATCAGTTGTGATGCAAGCTAACCCGGGGATAAGCCAAATGATGGCTCACGGATAGTTTTATTTGCAGAATGATAATTGAAATTATACGCGTTCCATGCGCACACGCTAGGTCCTTATCCCTTCATATTACAGCATTCTACAAGAAAATAATACCGTGACTTTTGTCCAACTCTTTGGTTTCTCAGGGTCCATCATCACTTTCTGCTTGCAACAGGTCCCCATGGAGACGGCCACACTATGGAGGGTGAGGATGAAAGATCAAGGTTGTGCTCAATGGGCTATGTATTAAGCTCTCGGCTTATCCTGCCACTGAGTCTCGTGTGCAAATTTCTGTTTCCGGTGTTTGTAGGTTTGATGCCGAGAGTTGGATGTTTGATTGCGGCGAGGGAACACAAATCCAGCTACAGAAAAGTAAACTGAAAGCGGGTAAAATCTCCAAGGTGTTTATAACTCATCTTCACGGTGACCATCTGTTTGGCTTGCCAGGACTCCTCTGCACCATCAGTCAGAATGACCAGCGGGATGAACCGGTGGATATCTACGGGCCAGAGGGAATCGGTACTTATCTCAATACGGCTCTGGGTGTGTCGCGGACACAGCTTAACTTTCAATATATCGTCCATGAACTGATACCAACCGCCGATATGTATGTGGAGCTACAGGAAGCAATGTGTAATGTTAGTTCTGAATATGAGCTGCTCGCGGAACGGCAGCCCGCAGCCACGAGGATCGAGAGTCAAATCCAAGATGGCATACCGGTTTGGGATTTGGGTCGGCGTGGCAGTATAATGGTGAAGGCCTGTCGTGTGGCTCATCGCGTGCCTTCATTTAGTTTTATCATCTGTGAGGATGACCAGCCTGGTAATATCAACAGTAAAAAGTGTATCTCGTTGGGACTCAAACCAGGTCCCGAGTACAGCCTATTAAAACGTGGAGAATCCGTGACGCTCACTAATGGCACTATGATACGCCCGGAAGATGTCTGCGAATCGGCAAAACCGGGACGAAGAGTCGTTATCAATGGTGACTCGTCAGACTCCAGCGAGGTCGCCACCGTAACCGGACATTGTAATCTGTTTGTGCATGAGGCGACCTTAGAGGAAGCCATGAAGGCAAAGTGTGTAGAGAAAGGTCACTCTACGCCAGCTATGGCGGCGAAATTCGCGCAACTAGCTAATGCAAAGTTTCTCTACCTGACTCATTTCAGTCAGAGGTATAGGAGTTTTGAGTCCGAAGCGTCTAAGAAACAGCAATGGTTCTTAGACACCATACTTAAAGAGGGTTTAGATGCTTTTGGTATGAATGTCGCATTGGCCAAGGATTTACTGTGTATTGATATAAAGCATGATAAGATAGCGCCTTTCATAGATAGCACTGACCCTTGATTGTCAAGCCTTTATCATGGACGTTGTTTTACATTCTTTGACAGAAATAATGGTCTGTAAAACATTATGGTACCAGTTGCTGAATTTTCATGTGTTGGGCATAGAATTTAACAGGTTTCACAGGGTTTAATCAGAATTTGTGTTTGTTCTTATTGAACAGGAGACCTATATCTCGTGGTTGAGCTATTGGAAATTGTGAGCTGTGACTGCCCCAGGAATGGAAAATACAGTACCCAGCCTGAATGTTTTTCCTAGGCTCCACGAGAAGTAAAAGATTTAGTTAGATCGGACAGCACGGAAAAAAATCAATTTATTTTGGCACTCGATCATTTCTGGTAACATAATGAGGTCATATTACTTGATCATGCTCGGAAGCTTGCCAATAACGAAAGAGTCGAAAACATGCTCAGGTTCGAAGAGAGATCGGAAATGTATCTTCATGCCTCAAACGCCATGCAAATTTTCTTCGCTCACTAATAAGATATAACACATTATAATTGAAAAAAGGAAATGCTTATAAAATAGAGAGTGGAGATACAGCCTAATGACAGAAAATGTTGAGGAACTTATTGCGTCATCATTTGTCAATGCGATGTTTTATTTTCCTCATCTCCAATGTCATATGACCGCATATAGGCGGGCTTAGATTGGTGAAGAATCCGATCTGATTTTCGTCTTTGACGAGAGGACAATGGCAGCATACTGTGTTGGGGAAAATGAGTCTAAAACAAGCCGAATACACAAATAGAGACCACGACTTACACTTTAGACAGATGCTTTTGAACATGCAAATACCGTACGTACATTGAAAAGTGCGATCATATAAAGCTGCCTTAGCTTGGGTTCTCTTTTGAATGTGCTATACCCCAATCTGCTAAATTTATGAGTCTTCTAGCACACGAAATCATGTGGCAGTATGGGTGCCATTTTCTTCCTCATCATCCATATTAAATTCGGAGCGCAGCTCCATCGAGGGAATATAACTTTCTCACACCATACACAATGCACAACACTGGAAAAAAGTAGCTTTCTTCGCACTATACACGCTTAACATACATACAGGAAGTGTATACGAATTGGCACAGATTTATAATGTGAAAAACCTGCGCTAAGTCAGCCATATGCATCTAATTAAATGCACCTGTGTTAAATTTCATCATAGCGTGGGGAGATCACTGGTTATGACACACGCTAGTAAAAATACAAAATACCTCTCCTGCCTATGCACCGATGAGATTCTAAGCTGCAACGCGCAGTATAATTCTAACCTTGGAGGTTTTTTCAACTAGTCGGCACTTGGCTATCCAATAACAGACCTCCTAAGTCTGAGGCCTGTTGGAGCGGTAGGAGCTAAGATAAATGTCGCATGGTCCTCACGGTTGCGAGTCCAGTGTTTTTACCACTGAGCTATTCCTAAGTTCCTAACTGAGTCTAACTAAATTTGGATTTCCTAGAGCGAATTCACCAACTGCTCAACAATAATCGTGGAACCACCTATTTTGATAACATCACAGAACGATAATTTTGCTCATGAAATTAAAGGCTCTTGATACAATCCTATATTGAGTTTTACTGTTGAATTCAGTCTAGTGATCCCGCGGACAATGTATTGTCAGTATCGGAAATGTGAGTGAAAATAGGAGTTGCGTTTTCTTTACTGTGACCTTAAAGGAGCAGACAACTCCAAATTTAAATATTACCCACATCACACTTACCGGTCTTGGCCACGGATTCTTATAATGAATTGCTAAAAAGAGAAAGTCATAGTTTATACATATGCGTATGCTTACGTTGCCATTGGTCAGTTTTTATAGGGTCCAGAGAACCTTTGACACATAAGGGGTCATAGTGAACAGAACATTTGGCTGGAGACTGTCACCCAAAGCATCTGCTCTGAGTGGAACTCTTCACAGAATTTCTAGCATCTGCTGCCTCGCTTACATGTCAGGAAAACGTCAAACCATATTCAAGAAATGTCCATAGCTGGCAGCAGGGTAGCTCACTAGTAAAAGCGCTGAGCCCAAGATCAAAAGATCATTGGTTTAAGTACTAGTCATGCTGAGTGCCCGCTATGAAAATGAGCTCCTCACATATATATCCTAGCTTTTACCGTTCCAGCAAGCCTCAAAGGTTTCGTTAACTAGGATGGCCCTCTGCCCGAGTAGAAAAGTAAATCAAGAAACCTAAAGTAGCTGGAACCCATACTTCTAACACAGTCTAGCATGATCAAGGCACCAAGGACCAAGGATCCCACTCCAGATACTCCTCCCAATGAACTTTCCCTATTTAGATGTGAATATATACAGATAGTCAATCGCCAATCTCATGGTCAACCAAACTCGTTCGCTTGTAACATCTTAAATAGATGTAAGCTACACACCGATTGCTACAATTGTACGTCGAATTGTCTAGCGTATATTCAATTTACGGAGTCATTTACCCTTTTTATAAAATTTACAGCGACCCCAATGATGTGACATTACAATTCAATGAAACTGTCCACGGTGTCAGCCTGGTACAATAGACTGATATCTGTCCATACATTCACATCAATGGCTACCTCCTGGTCCACAAAGTTCTATTTACCGATTTCTAGACGGCTCTCTGCCTCCTTCACACATTCCTGTATGGCTGTTGGTTCTGTAAGCTGCAATCATAGAAAGTAACCATTACACTAAGAGTTATTCTCGCCATGGAGTCATCCTTCTCATAGATGTGTGTAGGGGAGGATAACTCTGTACTGTGAAAACCCAATTCAAACATCGAGAATATTTAAACTAAATTCATGGTTTCTGTATGCCGTATGATACCGTGGGGATCAGATACTAGTAGTGTTTATTCCTCTTTATTGGCAAAATTTTGTGCCAACAACGATATAACAGAGGTGGAGTGCCACTCCTCTTCCTCGCTGCCTTTGTGCTCTAACCACTTAGCCGTGGCATCTACTGACCCCATAATCCAGTTGCCGAGTCCCGCAGAGTCTATCCTAATCATAGACATCTTTTAATCAATGCAACATCCGTCAAACTTGACCAAGCAATTATAACATGCATAAAGTTAGGGGAGATAACTCTTAAAACAGGGGAACATGCCAGCCCTTTTTCAAATAAAATGAAATGCTAAACTTTGCTTTCGGTGAGTTTTGCAAGATAGAGCCGGAGAAGTGTCTCAGAAACACGCTCCTACATGATTGTGGATGGGTTTAATGCTTTATAAGGACAATAAATTGAACGATGCAAGTTTTTGCAGACAATCACATCTACCAACCTGCTTACACAAGAGAAATCAACTTATTAATCAGCGGAGCAAGCACGGGGAAGAGGACCTGTGGAACTCTCCAGTTAGACATCAAGATGATATTATTATCATGCCATGAAATTGGATCACCTGTTGATTCTGCTTGAAGAGTTGTCTTGCCTCTTTAATAATATACGAGCGTTCCTTTTCGTTGTCGGCTGGGGTCAAGGACTGCCAAGACTTTCCCAAGCGAAGTATCTTCTTATATAGACTAAGCACTCTGGATCGAGTAGCCACCGCCATCTAGCTGTGTGTTACCTAGAAAGGGTAGGCACTGTTGGGTATGTACATATATATGCATCTTTAGATACACGCATGTATGCACTTTTATTGTGTCAAGCTTGACCAATACGAAATGGTTTTCTGCTGGTACGATATAAACAAAATATAGATAGATAAATTCAGTTTCAGGAGAAAAAGGAAGGGATCACAGTTAGCTGTTTATTTTTAGGGTTTGAATAGCCATAGCCCTGAAACAATGGAAACAATCTGTCGAATTGTTATCTGCAGGCGTATATTATTTCTGTACGAAATGCACACTGATAACTAACGGTAGTGGTTACCATGATTTCAGATAAGATTGAGTTGAGGTAACTCGTGGACCCCGCAGGCAAAAGAAATAGAGGTAGGCCAAAAAGTAGATCGGCAGGGGATCCAGTAAAGCTTGGCAGGAACAACTGCCATCAAGTGGCACAAGATACAGCGCAGAGGGAGGCAATAAAATGTGAACGGCTGATAATGATGATGAACTTATGCTTTATCGATATATTGAAGAGAGTCTGTGCGTGTATATTGATATTGTTCATTGAAACTGGTGTCACGGAACACGACACATTTTTACCAGTTAAATAGCAAAAGTTCAAGATGACAAAAAGTGATTATTCTTTAGAAAAACAGAAATATAAAACCAACTTGGTGGTCCAAGTCTAAAGGTATTTCGAATTCAGCCAGTTCTTATCACTGACAACTTCAAGCTGAAGAGGTTCTCTTCATATGAAAAGAGACCAGGGCCTCCTAGTCACCATTACCTAAAAAGGTAAAGGTTGCCCTTTAGGCAATGGTCGTGAGGACAAGTGGCTCTAAGAGAGCCAACCTTTAGTGGGAACTGTGTGACATAGGTGAGGTGCCACTTCTCCTCAGTGCTGCCATCACCTTCCCCAAGTCCGAACTGAGCAGGGTGCCCATCAGTTGTTGGCTGAATAACCCAGAACTTTCAGGTGCAGTGGCGAGCATTCTAACCACTTAGCCTCTCTGCTTGGTATCTACACACATCATATTTGAATTGGGACATAAAATCAAGTAGGCCCACCATTCACTCACAAAGTCAGCCTTCTCCGTGGACCATACTGGCCACAAATCCTTGGTTTAGTAGAAAAATTAGCCACATAAAAAAGCAGACAATCCTATCTTATCTAACTACCAGCCATGCCAGCATCGCTTATCGCAAGCAACTACCCCCCTCAAGGAACAGTGGGCACCATTGGCAGTGTGTGGCAAGGGAGCACCCCTTCGAAGGAAACTACGGGGCCAGCACAAACTAACACGCAAAGCGAAACTATGAAAACGAACTGTCGGAAATGGCAAACGGCGCACACGCGGCCTTTGCTTGAGCCCGCAGGCTTTAGCCAATTGGTTCTAGTCCTTGACCTCTAACTCAGACTGTTGTTACCATCGGCTGTCAGTAGCAACGGTGCTGCGTCCCTACAGCTATCAACGACCTCTAGCGGAGAAGGCCGCTGGCTGAATTTGCAAATTCAGCACTCGCGAAGAACTTTTTACGCAAACATCGCAACAACCGCTGGCTGGCTCACTCCGGTGTTGGACCTACTTCGAGCAAGCAGGCATTAACGACACACCAACTTTACGCCGTGATGCGCGAGATCTAACCGCTCGCGTGCAACCCCAGGTGTAGCGTAGTCTGTTTTCCCAGCCACTTCGCACATCGGACATTGGGGCACGCGCCCCTGTAGTCAGGTACGTCTCGCGAAAGGCTTAGCATGGGCTGGTTTTGACACCCCTGTAGAACTAGACCCCTTCTCAGAAACCAACTCCGTTACGTTTCCTTCGAAGGGATGATCATCTAAATACATTGTCAATCCTGTTACTGGTATAATGTGGATTAAACATATGAGTTTGACCGAGTTCATTCATACACAAGGTTTCAGGTGATACGGCAACCATGTCAGAACACATCAGGTGTGAAACATAATCTGACAACCTGCCAGTCACTGGATCACCTCTTATGCAGACCAGACAATCCAAGATTGCCACCAATGATTTTGGAGTCATTTTTCAGCTGTTTTGGTTAACCTACCCTGCATAACCCCTACCCCTGTAACTTATTTAACATTAGCTGTTCACTTTAGTTTCCATCAGTGGGGCCAGAGGTTGACATTGAGAATGACCTATCAATGAGTGTCAGTATCAGTGAGTGTAGTCAATTCAATTTCAATGCAACTGGGTAACAATCCATTAATGTATTGTACGTAAGTGTAACTCACTAACAGTAACGAGTAAGTGAGTAACACTAACAGTAACTCACTGCAACGTGCAACTGCAAGCACTACACTCAGTCTCACTCTCAGGCTCTAACTCTAGTCTAGTCTAAGTAAGTCTAACTTCTAAGTAGTGCCGAAGGATCGTTCTGCCTTCTAAATCTAAAATAATACATTCAATTTTAAGTGTTGGTCGTGATTAGTGATATTAATTAATATTTCACCACTGCCCACGTTACACTCTTCTCTTGTCAAGCCCATCAAGGTCTGGACTTGAGTTGAGGGTTGTGATTGTAAGAATCTGCACGGTGACGAAACGGAAATCAGTACGACTATGACTATGAGTATCATTCAGTATGCTATGGACTATCACTATGACTATGAGTATGACTCATTGACTGAGTAGTGAGTATCATAACCATGTGTATTGTGTACTCACTGTACTGTAGTGTATGACTATGAGTATGAGTATCAATTCAATGCCATTCTGTACAACTTAGTACTTACTTACTGTTGGTATTACTCTGTTATCGTGTAGGCCGTTTAAATTGAATACTGACGCAGGATAATATAATTCAAAATAGAGACGAGTCGTGATTTAAATGTAGAAATAAATGTGGCACAAACTGACCAGGTGGAAAGAAAGAGAAGAATTCCCACAGAAATAGGTCAGGGCCAAGACCTGGCCTGATTAATTGCTCGCTCATTGGGTCGGGATCGTGTTTTCCAAAACCGAAACTACGAGTGGTTTCGATTTTGTTTTGAAGTTATTTGGTGTAAGTTTCCGCTCCGGTGTTACCAACAAACCTCAAAAGTATGCTTATTGTTCCAGATTCTAATTTTTCATCCTTCAAATAGATCAACTCGTGCCATTTCTGTCCCAAAAAGCTAAAATAAAGCGGAAAAGACGGATTTAAGATGCTCCCGCCAAAAGTCGAAAACGAGGCCATTTGATTGACATCTCCGAGGAAACGAGCACTGGCTGATTTATGAAAGCGACGTTTGCTCCGCCATTTTGATTTAGCGAATCATCATCGTGTTGTTGTTATGGTTGATTTCTGAACAGTTGGATCATTAATTGACCGTTTCTTCGTGTACACTACGGGAAAAGATACCACCAGGTAGATTAAACACTCCGGTATTACTTGGACTACTGCAAGAGGAACATTACTTCTGGAAAATTCTACAAACTGCGAGCCAAAGTTGCGAGGTTTCAATCGCGCGCCAATTCTCCAGTGGAATTGAATAGATCGACCAGCTCGTGGATTTGTTATTGAACTTTGAACATCGGAAGATAACTCTCGGTGAGTGTTCTTTTTGCGCCCCTCTAACCCCACATCTCTCTTTGGTAAACATAAAGCATCTAGTTGTTTGTGTCTTGGTCGTAGGTTGGCGTGATATTCCCTTCAGCTTCAGAGTGGACTTGTCTGCTTTTCAATTGATTGAATTCCCAAATTCAGTTGGTTTGGTCTGGACCATCTGATCTGGATTTTGAAAAAAACGAACCAATGAATTCCTCGAACTACTAGTACTAGTAGTATCCTCCTGCTGTCAAGTCGAGTGGGTCGGTTGCAACTGGAACGTGGTCGATCAAGACCTCCACTCCAGTCACTAGACTAGTGTGACTGATTTGCCAAGTTCGCATTACCGATCTCAGCCTGGTACCCACCAACATCGTGAATCATCATAGCCTCTAAGTCTAACCTAGTCGTAGAACTAGACTAGTCTGAATTCTGAAACCTCTGATTTTGAATTCAAGTTCCGGTGAGTTAAATTGAATACTCACCCATTGGCCGGGGAGTCTCGCATGCTGACCATGCTGATGCTTGGGCGTTTACAACTAAAAACTAAGCAAAGATGATGGGGTGGGTTACCTACTAATACTATCACAAACTACCACTTGAGCAGACAGAAGCAGCAACTGTTCGCCAGATTGTGATTTTGCTGTTCCCTGCGATATAAGTTGAATCACATAAAATAAATATATCTCTTGTCATTCACCACCTGATGAACCAGCATTATCTGTTCCATGTTCTAGGCCGAACTTTCATTTGTCACTAGCATTCCATATCCCTTGTTTAAACCATTGAGTGCTGGCATCAGCCACTGCATAATCAGTTTTCATTCATCAAAAATGCTTTCTCTGGTTTTTCTCTGTTCTCATTATATTTGGCTTTGGGTGATTGCGCATTCCTCGAGTTTACATTCATAATGGCTTCTGAAAAGGTGATCAAAGGTTAAACAATGTAAGTGCAGTGTAGACTGCATGTAGTACCACTCAGCTGAGAGCTAATCAAGACAGAATCACATGACATTGTTTTGTGCCATTGATTGGTGCAAATGAACCTTAGCACTTGACATTCCAATCGGATAGAATGTCCACATTCATAAGAACGATTGACAGTACACTAGCCTATCCCAATAGATTAAAGAGCAGTGATGCTGTCTGTATCGAAACTCTAGGGGCTGGGCTTGCTACAGTTGATGCCACTACTGTGCCACTTATTAGTGAGTTAATCTGTGATTCATCCGAGGAGCGCTTATTATGAATCATTCAAACCAATGATACATCCATGCTGATGGTTCTAAAATTGAATGGCAGCATCCGTTGTTGGTACTTTGATAGTTGAAGGGAAGTCTACTACTAGTGTTATACATATCAATCGTATGGCCTGAGCTTCTACTGGCCAGCCCCCTAGCGTTATCACCTCACTCTTCATAGACACAATAGGACTGAATCTGGTAACACATCCCGCAGACACACATGCATATTCGCCTTGGCAGAAATGTCATTCAATGTTATTTTGATCAGTGTCCTCTCATCGCATCTGCCGTACTCGATATTGTCGTCATAGTGTTGTCGTCCCACCGCTTATCACGCGTATGTCCGCCATTGCAGATGCGTCGGAGCCTCTGAGGAGAAGACTCCCAATGGCTGGACTCCACAACGCCAGCGCATCCTTGCGGGCTCAGTACCGCGACCCGACGACAGCGCCCACCCGAAAACTCAGTGTTGATCTTATAAAGACTTATAAACAGATAAATGAGGTGAGCACTGTTTGGCCAACGTTGACTCGTGTGTTTGTACTAACCGACCATTCTTCCTCTGTCCTTTTGCCGAGGACAAGACATTCACATCTAAGGAAGACTGCCGTGCCCCGCGAACCCATGGCTCCCAGCAGGCAAATCCAGCTGTCTGCTCGTCTGTGGGCTATCCCTGGGGGTTTTTATGCCATCTTGACATGTCAGCAATTAGCTTGATTAATCCCGAGTACAATCATTCCTCGGTAGTCCTAGTAATGTTTTGACTGCTCTCTTTGACTCGGTCGATGTAATTAGCGATAGGAACGCCAGCAAATCCAAAATAATCCCACTCTACAAGTAACTTCAATAGCCCCGACGAGTGACAACGGATCAACCAGCAACTGCGAGTAAGAGCTGTAACCACTACAGTAGGGATAACTAGTCAGCTAAACTAACCAGTCAGACAGTGGCTAGCAGTCGATTGTGTAAACATTGTCTGGTGACATTGATCAGCTGCTGTGGCTGCTTGTATTCAGTGTTGCATTCCTGAATGAAGCCAGGCAGCTAAACTTGTAATGCAAACACCTGATTATAGAGAGGCCAACTGTATGGCAGTCATGAGAGTTCTCTTCTGAGCTTCTCTGGAAGTTTTTATGCGATGTTTATTCCCAATAAGTTACAAGCCTCAAAAGAATGCATCTCAATAATATAACTGACTGCAGCCGTTTATCAGGCCATTCACTGTTTTGTGAAGTTCTCGCCCTGACTTGCATAACCAGTGCTGTCATATCAACTCAGAGAGCTGTCAGTGAGAAATGATAACATTCAGCGTGTCAGGCCCACATTACATGGTGTGATGAAAGACGGGGCCCACTACCACTACCGGTGGTCAGATAGGCCCAGTCCCAACAGCTGCTATTTCACAGTGTCTTGTCAACCATTGTAGGTGTATTACGCTAAGAAGAAGAGACGGGCTCAGCAGCAACAGGGGGATGATTCAAGTAGCCATCATAAGAAGGAGCGGCGTCTGTATAATGAGGGTTACGATGATGAAAACTATGACTACATAGTGAAACCGGGCGAGAAGTGGATGGACAGATACGAAGTCGATTCGTTACTCGGCAAAGGCTCTTTCGGCCAGGTAACTGAGTGATGGTTCTCGCTAATATACCCCCTTTTTGTAATCCGAAGCTGGTTAGTCGTGCCCCCTGTGGTGTAATTGTTATCTTCCTGGCTTGAGGTTTTTCTGAATGGAGCGTCTATGTGCAATAGGTCAGAAATCACATGGTGGCGCTTATCTCCTACCAAGTGGCTCGCTAGCGACCCTATTGGCCAGTCCACTGCCTACATGTAAACATTGCGTACAGCATCGGAATGCGATAACCAAACAGAGATAATGACGGGTCTGGCATAAGCACTGGCCAGTGTGACTGGCTCGGTGGATTTCTCAATGGGCCAGGTGAATGAATCAGTCGCATACCTGCCTGAAGCTTAGCATTCATTCATCTCTATCTCCCCTATCATTTACATTCTGACAGAATGACAACCGTGCGCACGCCACGCCTGACTTGACTAGATTTATGTCCTTTAAATACCTCGCTTCAACTTTCTACTCCTTGGATTTTTAGGTGGTAAAAGCGTTCGACTTGGAGGAACAGGAGTACGTGGCAATAAAAATAATCAAGAACAAAAAGCCGTTTCTCAATCAGGCGCAGATCGAAGTCAAGTTGCTAGAGCTCATGAACCGTAATGATCAAGAGAACAAGTACTACATAGGTACGTACGGCCCTTCATGTCTCTCTTAACGCTGGTGACCGTATTAGACGATAGAATTGACAATTCAGTCTTCGTTTTTTGTTGTATGGCAGAATCACCGTTTTGGTGATGTTGCCGAGTTAGATACTGTTACTGCTTGATATGAAGCACCACATACTGATCAGTCCCTGTTTTTTGTGTATTGTCGGTTGATTTAAAGGCCTCGTTTTTGCAGTCAAGTTGAAACGGAACTTCATGTTTCGGAGTCATCTGTGCCTCGTGTTCGAGCTTCTCTCGTATAATCTGTACGATTTGCTGAGGAACACTAACTTCAGGGGTGTCTCTCTCAATCTGACGCGGAAGTTTGCCCAGCAGCTCTGTACCGCGCTGCTATTTCTCGCCACTCCAGAGCTCAGTATCATTCACTGCGATCTGAAGCCGGAAAATATTCTGCTCTGCAACCCGAAACGCAGCGCCATAAAAATTGTTGACTTCGGCAGCTCGTGTCAGCTCGGACATCGGGTAAGCACCATCGCCCTCTCAATGGCGTTTAGAATGTAGTTCCTGTCCCCTCTGACTAACACCGTACACGCATAGCACCTGTCCTGCCTCGGAGCATGGATCTAACCCGAGTTTGAGTGTTGTTATTTAGCCAGACAGGATAATTGATTCAGTCAGATAGTTTCAAGTTGCTAATCGGCTGATTATACTGACTGATAGTGCGCATTCAGTCTACAAACGGCAGCCTCGGCTAATTACGGGCTGACCGCTGGCCCGCCTAGCGCGCGTGGCTCTCATCATTCTAACGAGCGCAGACTGCGTACTTCAAAAGAATTATGGGTGCAGCCTTGATAAGAAGGTCGATGTCATTCAAGTGGCACCCATTCATGTAAAAGTGATTTTTCACGTAAATCCTCTTGTTCGTTGCGGGCTCGTCATACTTGAGAGTAATGTCAAACTGAACCTCTATTATCAGGTCGTGATGCCATCTCGCTTGTGGTGACACTGAAAGTGACTAGTATTCATCGGTTTATCGGTTACTACCTGTACACTACATTCTATCGTCTGACCGGGGTCTGTGTCTTTTCTCTAGATATACCAGTACATACAGAGCCGTTTCTATCGGTCACCAGAGGTGCTACTAGGCATCCCGTACGATCTAGCCATAGATATGTGGTCGTTAGGCTGCATCCTGGTTGAGATGCACACAGGAGAGGCATTGTTTGCCGGCTCCAACGAGGTAAGACCGCCACTACCATCCCCTAATACTGCAGTCGTTACAATGTCATCTAAGCGTTGTGTTGAAAAGCATCCCGGATATCTGTTTATAGTCAGTGTTGAGTTCATTGCTTCCTGGTCAGTCTGCCATCCGCTGAATAGTTCCTGAAAACCCTGACTCAGTCGACGTCAGCTTTGCAGTGTCACATCCCTCCTTTTCCGAGGCGGAGGAAGGGGTTATATACAGAATATAGGATTGTTCATAAGCCCCTGACTCGCATTGACCTCTCATTTCGGTTGTAGTTTGATCAGATGATGCGTATAGTGGAGGTGCTAGGCATCCCACCCGCACACATACTTGACCAGGCTCCCAAAACTAGGAAATTCTTTGAGCGGTTACCTGACAAAACATATGTGTGTAGGAAGAGCAAAGAAAACAATAAAAAGGTAAATCTAGCGCTGATATTTCTCCACTAATTCTCTCTTCGTTTCACAAGATCAGTCGCTTTCGTTAGTGTAACTTGTATGCGATCTGAGTTCTGTGATTTGTCTGTATGTAAATGACTGGAAGATCAGATGCAGTCTAGACTTGTCGATATGCGTGCCTCCGGTTGACTTGTGGTTTGACACAGTTATCGTCTGCCGTTGTAGTACCGAGCGCCCGGCACACGGAAACTCCACGACATGATCGGTGCGGAGAAAGGCGGCCCGGGTGGCCGGCGGCTGGGTGAAGCCGGACACGGCCTGCAAGACTACCTCAAGTTCAAAGATCTAATCACGCGTATGCTCGATCTCAACCCAAAGACCCGTATAACGCCCTACTATGCATTACAGGTGAGTAACTGGGTGGCTGAACGCCTCATTCAATTGTAACCTGGCCAGTTTAAGGGGTATACATAAATTCATCTACAAACTCTTTGACTCGACGAGTCATTAGAAGAATTGCTGCTTGCACCCCATAGAAAAGGTGACCGCCCGGAAACCGATGAGCGGGCTGTGGTGTATCTAAAGAGCTGACAGACTGAAATCAGCTGATTCAGTGTATCCGAGAGTGATTACAGCTGAGCAATAGGAATGCCAGAATGATTTCTCATTATCCCGGGATGTCAATATCCTGGCTACCCAATGGCGATTTGTTTGCTCAGTAAATCAACTGTGACTAGTACAACTGCACGGGGGGGGGGGGGGGGGTGATGGCACG
>Ga0224501_10000620_pt1 | contig 27704 bp, 23 predicted proteins | sample SF_Oct11_sed_USG_4_FD_169105 | JGI IMG/M metagenome (GOLD analysis project Ga0224501, IMG submission 169105) | Sediment microbial communities from San Francisco Bay, California, United States - SF_Oct11_sed_USGS_8_1 | ecosystem: Environmental > Aquatic > Marine > Sediment | place: USA... | reverse complement strand
ATACACATAAAAGTCGTTGCAGACCATGCGATCTCTTCTGTCACTGGAATTTGCAAATCCTGATAACCGTTGGCAATCTGTGAAAAGACAGGTGCATAATCAAGAGTACCAAAGACCATATAAACTGCCGCAATACCTAGCAAGAATCCGAAATCGCCAACACGGTTCACCAAAAAGGCCTTAAGATTTGCAAAAATGGCCGTGGGCTTTTTATACCAGAATCCAATCAATAAATAAGAAACCAACCCTACAGCTTCCCAACCAAAGAACAGTTGCAGGAAGTTATTGGACATAACCAGTGTCAGCATGGCGAAGGTGAAAAGTGAAATGTAGGCAAAAAATCTTTGATAACCCGGATCTTCTTTCATATAGCCAATGGTATAGATATGCACCATCAGGGATACAAAAGTAACCACAGCCATCATTGTTGTAGTTAGAGAATCAATAAGAAAACCAACTTGTAAAACCAGATCACCAAACACACCCCATGAATAAAGGGTATAGTTCATATCCTGCGCACTGCCCAAAGCAAACTTCAATGCAATATTTAAAGATAAAATACAGGATACAAAAACAGCACCTATAGTTAACCTGTGTGCCCAGTTTCTTCCGATTATATTACCTGCAAGTCCGCTGATCATTGCAGCAACCAGAGGTAACAAAACAATTGCCAATAGTTGATTTTGCATAAGTTTAATTCACCTGCTCAAACATCAGCCTTTTAGCTGATTAAGTTTTTCAACGTCAATTGTTGCCCTGTTTCTAAACAACACAACCACAATAGCCAAACCAATAGCAGCTTCAGCTGCGGCTACCGTGAGAATAAAAAACACAAAAACCTGACCCACGATATTCTCAAGATAATGAGAAAAAGCAATAAAATTGGTGTTAACCGCAAGGAGCATCAATTCAATACACATCAATAGTGTGATCACATTTTTTCGATTAATAATAATTCCCGCTACACTGATGGCGAAAATAATTGCACTTAATATCAGATAATCAGAAAGCCCTATCATTTACTTCTCCTCCGATTCTGATGATGATGTATCCTTAACAACAGGATCCATCTTGACAATTTTCAAGCGATTTTCCTTATTGGCCTGTAATTGCTTGTTAATATTTTGCGTTTTGCGGTTTCGTCGACCTCTGAAAGTCAATGCAATGGCCGCTATAATGGCAACAAAAAGGATAACTGCAGCTATTTCAAATGCCAACACATATTCTGTGTAGAGGACTCTTCCAATTTCCTTGATGTTGGAGTAATCGGCTGCTTTCGCTGCTGGCGCTGCATAGGCTTCTGAATCAAAACTACCATCAATAAAGCGATATAACATCAGGAAAAAACCAATAGAAATCAGCAAGGCCAAAGGTAATTTTTTCACAAAGCCCTGTTTCAACGCAGCGTAATCTACATCCAGCATCATCACAACAAAAAGCAGGAGCACCATTACAGCTCCAACATAGACTACTACTAAACTGATAGCTAGAAACTCGGCTTCCAATAACATCCAGATGCCAGCAGCACCCACAAAGCTAAGCACCAGGAACAGGGCGGCCTTGACAGAATTTTTACTACTGATCACCATCAAGGCTGAAAAAATCAACCAGGTGGCAAATCCATAAAAAACTATAACCTGAAAACTCATTTAATCATTCTCAATATGTCGTTGTTTAATTTCTTGTTCATGACTGACATTTTCATCTGCACTTTTCAATACTACCTGTATTTAGCATCAGCTGCTCTGTCAGCCGCAATTTGATCTTCATAAATCTGACCCATTTTTAATAACATTGGCTTGGTCATTACCTTCTCATTCTCGTTTTCAAAGTGATAATCGAAAACCCGCGTTTCCACAATAGAATCTACTGGGCAGGATTCTTCACAAAAACCACAAAAAATACACTTAAACAAATCAATTTCATACTTTGTAGTTCTCCTGGTACCATCACTTTCTCTCACTCCGGCCTCAATAGTAATGGCAGATGCAGGACAAACTGCTTCGCACAATTTACAGGCTATACATCTTTCTTCACCATTTGGGTAGGTTCTCAAAGCGTGAAGCCCCCTAAACCTTGGTGATAAAGGTGTTTTTTCTTCTGGATATTGAATCGTTGCCTTTCTGCGGAACATATTAACAAAGGTCACCTTCAAGCCTTTGAGCAGCTCATACAGCAAGAAACTGTTTAACCATCGTTTAAAAGTTTTCATTCAACTTCCTATACCTTTTGTGCCTTAATCCAAATCTATATTCTTTCTGTTTACAATTGCTTAACCATTAATTAAATGGCCATGCTTCAAATTTGATCCAGACTGCAAGTATTGGCAGCCAGACTAATGTTACCGGAATAAATATTTTCCAGCCCAATCTCATAACCTGATCATATCTGAACCGTGGGAATGTCGCTCTAATCCATAACAGGCCAAACAGAGATATAAATGCTTTCATCAACAGCCAGATTGTTCCTGGAACCCATGCTGTCCATTCTTCAAGTATTCCCAATCCTTCAAAAGGTGACAGCCAGCCACCCATAAACATTAAAGCTGTCAGGAATGAGATCAAAATCATATTGGCATATTCCGCCAGAAAGAAGAGAGCAAATGCTGTTCCGGCATATTCAACATGAAATCCGGCAACAATTTCCGACTCACCCTCTGCCATATCAAATGGTGCACGGTTAGTTTCAGCTACACCCGAAATCCAGTAAACAATAAGAAGTGGGAACAATGGTAACCAGAACCATGAAAAAATACCGCCAGATTGCGCATTCACAATCTCAGATAGATTCATACTTTGGGCGCACATCAACACACCAACCAAAGCAAAACCCATCGCTAATTCGTAGGAAACAATTTGTGCTGCTGAACGCATAGCACCTAAAAATGCATATTTTGAATTGGACGCCCAGCCCGCAATAATAACGCCATAGACACCAATTGATGTCATAGCCAACACAAACAGCAATCCTGCGTTAATATCTGCCAGAACCACTTCAGCATCAAAAGGAATGACAGCCCAGGCAGCAAATGCAGGTCCAATAAATAATACTGGCGCCAGGATAAACAAAGCTTTATTGGCTCCACGAGGAATAATAATTTCCTTCATCACCAGCTTGATAACGTCAGCAAAAGGCTGGAACCAACCCTTGGGTCCAACACGATTAGGGCCTAATCTCAGTTGCATATAACCAATGATTTTTCTCTCTGCGTATGTTGTATAAGCAACTGCCAGAACCAGAGGTAATAAAATGGCAACAATTTTAAGCAATATCCAGAAAACTGTTTCCAGCCATGCCATTAAATCTATACCCATAATAAACTCGTTCATGATGTTTTCACTCTCGAAATACTGATGGGGTGAGTTGATGCCTTGGGCGTCTGCTGCAATGCTTTTGCTCGCCTTACCATCGGATCAACCATATATAATCCAAGTGACTCTCTGGTCACATCCTTATCGCTGACCTTACCCAGTGCAGGCGGAACTTTTCTCGCGTTACGCCTATCACTCACAGCATCAAAGACTTCTCTTAACTCATCAATTACCTGTTTTGAAGACTCATACTCAAAACCTTTCAAATCCAGTAAATTGCCTAAAACTCTTAACACTTTCCAGCCTGGTCTTGCTTCATCAGGTGCTTTTACTGCTGCTGTAAAGGATTGCCACTTACCTTCAACATTAATATAAGTACCAGATGTCTCGTAACAACCCGCGATTGGTAACATGACGTCTGCATACTCCGAAACTCTTCCATCCACGTAAGAAGTCAATGCAATTACGCATTCTGCTTTTTCAAGGTTGGTTAATGCTTCCTTACTCCAGACACTTTCCACATCAGGCTCACAGTTCACCAACAAATAGCCTTTCAATCCATCTTTTATCATTTGTTTGGCATTCTTGCCTTTAATTGCTTTTCCTCCGGCAGCTGACTGTGAAGGAACAGCGCCAGCTATTTTATTTCCTGCCGAATTGCCACCTTGAGTCATGTAGCCCCATTTGGCACCAGTTACATTGGCCAATGATTCTGATATCCAGTTAATCACTTCGGCCTGAGGATGCTCCTGTACATATACACCAACAACAATACAGGCATTTTCGCTTTCAATCAGATTGCTTGCAATACGATGATGTACTTCTTCAGCTTTTATGCCTGACAACCATTCTTTGGCTTCAGCACTTAATATATCTGGTCTTTTGGCATCAGCTGCTACTAATACTGCTGCATATTCTTGTGCAAGCATTTCAGGTTTTGGTTGCAATTCTTCATCCAGACGGAAATTGTATTCACCGTCGAAAGGGTTAATAGCCATTGCGCTACCAAAACCGGTAGATCGTCTTACTCTTATTGCTGAAAGTGGCTGTTCATGTCTGAGATCAGCAGCAACCAACAAAGTAGCATCCATATTATCAAGTTCTGCCAACGGGAAATTAAAACCGGAACGTACACTACCTCTACCATCACCGGAAAAATCACGTCGTCGCATTCTAAAATCTATGTTATTACAGCCCGCGCCTCTAATCAGCTTTTGAGTCAAATAGCTTTCTTCGGTCGTCACATTATTACCGAGCAAGGCACCAAACTCTTTGCCTTCGGTTCCACCAATAATGCGCTTCATTTCTTTCACGACAAGATTCAGCGCTGTTTGCCAATCTGTTTCCTGCCATTTGCCATTATTCTTGATTCTTGGTTTTAACAGGCGTTCACCTTCGGTTAATGCCTGGTAGGAAAATCTGTCTCTATCAGAAAGCCAAACTTCATTTATGTCTTCATTTTCTCTGGGAACAACCCGAATGATTTCACCGCGACGGTGATGTACATATACATTTGAGCCTAGACAGTCATGAGGCGCGATTGAAGTCGTTTGCTGTAATTCCCATGCTCTGGCTTTAAAACGCGAAGGCTTGGCAGTTAACGCACCAACAGGGCAAAGGTCAATAATATTCGCCGAGATTTCTGATTCCAGTGTTGACTCAATAAAAGTACCAATTTCAACATGCTCACCACGACCAGTTGCACCCATCTCTCGAATACCAATAATTTCCTGTCCAAATCGCACGCAACGGGTACAATGAATACAGCGCGTCATATCAGTTGCGATCAACGGACCAAGGTTTTTGTCTTTAACGACGCGTTTACCTTCAGTGAAACGACTGACATCCTCACCATAACCTACTGATAAATCCTGTAATTCGCACTCACCACCCTGATCGCAAACCGGACAATCCAATGGGTGATTAATCAACAAGAATTCCATAACTGATTTCTGAGCTTCAATAGCTCTATCAGATTTGGTATTAATAACCATACCTTCAGCAACTGGCGTAGCGCAAGCTGGTACTGCCTTTGGCAAACTGGCAACATCAACCATACACATTCTGCAGTTTGCAGCTACTGATAATTTTTTATGGTAACAAAAGCGAGGGATATAAATATCAGCATTGTCAGCAACCTCAATAATCATTGAGCCTACTTCTGCTTCAAGCTTCTGGCCATTTATTTCTATATGCACTTTACCCATAATCTGACTTAATTACCCTTTAACCAAGCTACGTTTGTGCTCTATCATATATTCAAATTCATGTCTGTAATGCTTGAGAAAACCTTTCACAGGCATTGCAGCTGCATCACCAAGGGCGCAAATTGTTCGGCCCATAATATTTGTGGCAACTCTTTCAAGATTATCCAAATCTTCGGCTCTGCCATCACCTTTTAAAATTCGGTTGATGACTCGAGACATCCAGCCTGTACCTTCACGGCAAGGTGAGCATTGTCCACATGACTCTTCATAATAAAAATGTGCGGTAATGGCTGCCAACTCAACAATACAGGTTGTTTCATCCAGCACCATAACTGCGCCAGATCCCAACATTGAGCCAGCCTTGCCGATAGCATCATAATCCATGGTCAATCCCATCATAATATCGATAGGTAAAATCGGAGACGATGAACCACCTGGAATAACCGCTTTTAATTTCGTACCACCAAGAGCGCCACCTGCCATTTCCAATAAATCAGCGAAAGGCGTACCCATGTTAACTTCAAAATTACCTGGATTATTTATATGACCTGATACTGAAAATATTTTTGTACCACCATTATTTGGTTTGCCCAAATCAAGGAACCATTGACCACCCTTTTCCAGAATGACAGGAACTGAAGCATAACTTTCTGTGTTGTTAACGTTGGTAGGTCGCCCAAACAACCCATAGTTAGCAGGAAATGGTGGCTTGAATCTTGGCTGACCCTTTTTACCTTCAATGGACTCTATCAATGCCGTTTCTTCACCACAAATGTATGCGCCAGCTCCCATGTGGTTATGTAATTCAAAATTAAAATCCGAACCAAGTATTTTCTGCCCCAAATAGCCTTTGGATTTTGCTTCTGCTATGGCTGATTCCATTCGATCATAAGGTTCATAAAACTCACCGCGCATGTAGTTATACCCAACTTCTGCATTCATCACATAACCAGCGATAATCATACCTTCAATTAACTGGTGTGGGTTATAACGTAAAATATCTCTATCTTTAAATGTGCCTGGCTCGCCCTCATCGGAATTACAAACAACATACTTGTTTCCGGGCATATTGCGAGGCATAAAGCTCCACTTAAGCCCTGTAGGGAAACCTGCACCTCCTCTTCCACGTAATGCCGAGAGTTTTAATTCATCAATAACTTTTTCATGCGTTAATTTGCCTGCGATGATTTTTTTCAGCGACGAATAACCACCAACACTTTCGTAGGCTTCCAACGACCAGGGAGTATCAAGATGCAATGTACGGAAACAAACTTCATTAGCCATAAGCTACTTTTTCACCTCCGTACTTTTACTTTTTTTTGAACGCAACATGGTGACATCTGAAATAATCTGATCAATTTTTTCTTCTGTCAGATTTTCATAATAAACTTTATTAACCTCTAACATCGGCGCACCACCACATGCTGCCATACATTCAACCGTTTTTATCGTAAACAAACCATCACCGGTGGTTTCACCTACTTTAATATTCAAACGGTTTTGCAAATGTTCGATAACCTTGTTTGCGCCACGCATGGAGCAGGAAATATTGTTACAAACTGAAATAACAAACTCTCCTACTTCATTCAAATGAAACATGCTGTAAAAAGTTGCGACTTCGTAAACTGCAATATGGGGCACATCAAGATATTCCGCCACTGCCTGCATTAAGTCTTCGGTCAGATAATTACCATTGTGCTCTTGAGCAATTGTCAAGGCAGCAATAATTGGCGGACGTTTTCTATCGGCTGGATATTTGCCAATCCAGTTATCAATTTTGTCAATTGCATCTTTTGGTAGCAATTTCTTTAAATGGAGGCTTTTATCGTAATTAAAATCAGTCATTATCGATCGATCTCCCCAAATACAATATCCATCGTACCAATAACCGCCACCACATCTGCGAGCATATGGCCTTTAATAACTTCGTCCATTGATGCAATATGTGCAAAACCTGGCGCTCTGATTTTGAGTCGATAGGGTTTGTTGGCACCATCGGAAACCAGATAAATAGCAAATTCACCTTTTGGATGCTCTACAGCAGCATAGATTTCACCCTCAGGTACACAATAACCTTCAGTAAACAATTTGAAGTGGTGAATCAGTGATTCCATATTAGTCTTCACGTCAGCCCTTTTGGGCGGCGCAATCTTGTAGTCATCAATCATTACCGGGCCGGGATTATCTTTCAACCATTCAATACATTGGCGAATAATACGATTAGACTGCCTCATTTCTTCAACACGAACCAGATAACGGTCATAACAATCACCATTTCTACCGACCGGAATATCAAAGTCCATCTCAGCATAAACATCATAGGGCTGTGTTTTTCTTAGATCCCATGCGACACCTGAACCTCTTAGCATTGGCCCACTGTATCCTAGCTGATAAGCTCTTTCTGGAGAAACAACACCAATTCCAACCAACCGTTGCTTCCATATTCTATTCTCTGTCAACAAGGTTTCATATTCATCAACTTGCTTTTCAAACTTTTCGGTGTAATCCCAAAGAAAATCCAGTAAGGTGCCTTGTCGATTTTCATTTAAATCTTTCAATTTCTTTTTACCGCGCCAGGGTGACTTGTCATATTGAGCCATCGTATCTGGCAGATCTCTGTAAACACCGCCTGGTCTAAAATAACCTGCATGCATTCTGGCTCCAGATACTGCTTCATAGGCATCAAGTAATGGCTCTCTGTCTCTGAAACAATAAAGGAACATAGTCATCGCGCCCACATCCAGACCATGTGCACCCAACCACATCAAATGATTAAGTAGTCGGGTAATTTCGGCAAACATAACACGAATATATTGAGCTCGTTTTGGCGGGGTAATTCCAAGTAACTTTTCAATAGCAAGCACATAAGCGTGCTCATTACTCATCATAGAAACATAATCCAGCCTGTCCATGTAACCAATACTCTGGTTGTAGGGTTTTATCTCGGCCAGTTTCTCAGTAGCCCGATGCAACAAACCAATATGCGGATCAGCACGCTCAATAGTCTCACCATCCAGCTCAAGGATCATTCGAAGCACACCATGCGCGGCAGGATGCTGCGGTCCAAAATTCAGCGTGTAATGTTCTATCTCAGCCATTTTTCAATTATTTTTCCAATTTCAGGACAAGGTTGTTATTACCACTGCCCAATCATTTTCAATTATATTTATTTGGTATCTCGCCTTATAACTCGAGGTACCAGAATTCTTTCTTCAATGGTTACAGGCTCATAAACACATTGCTTTGTTTCTTCGTCAAAACGCATTTCCAGTTCACCAATAACCGGAAAGTCCTTTCTAAACGGATGACCAATAAAACCATAATCAGTCAAAATTCTTCTCAAATCGGGATGACCTTCAAACAAAATACCGAAAAGGTCAAAAGCCTCTCTTTCAAACCAGTTTGCGCAGTTCCATACATCGACAACACTGGGGATCATCATGTCATTTTCGTCAACATAGACCTTCAATCGAACACGCTGATTCAAACTTACAGAAAGAAGATGGTACACAACTGCAAATCGCTCTTTCGGCCAATTGGAGGTAGTGTCTGCATTATCTCTTCCTCTTCCGAAACCACTTGATGAAGCATGCTCTGTTTCCCATTCATCCTGACCATAAGTAAGGTAATCGACACCACATAAATCCATCAATAATTCAAATTTAAAATCATCATGATCTCGTAATGTCTCGGCGACTTCCAACAAATCTGTTTTTTTCAACTCAACAGTGACTTCATCGTTAACCAATACACAGTCAACGATCTTGTCTTTAAGTGTCTTGTTTATGGATTCAGATAATTGCTTTGACATTCTAATTCCTTACACCTTTCTTGCGATGGTATTGGTTCTTTTGATCTTGTTTTGTAACTGAATAACCCCATAAATTAGTGCTTCGGCAGTTGGTGGGCAACCTGGTACATAAATATCAACTGGCACTATTCTGTCGCAACCTCTGACCACAGAATAAGAGTAGTGATAGTAACCACCACCATTGGCACAAGAACCCATAGAAATAACCCACTTAGGTTCTGGCATCTGGTCGTAAACTCTTCTTAAAGCTGGTGCCATTTTATTTGTTAATGTACCAGCAACAATCATCACATCTGATTGTCTTGGGCTAGGACGAAAGACCACACCAAATCTGTCAAAATCGTATCTTGAAGCACCTGCCTGCATCATTTCAACTGCACAACAAGCCAGCCCGAATGTCATCGGCCACATGGAACCTGTTCTTGCCCAATTCACAACATTATCAATATTGGTGACGAGAAATCCTTTACCTGCCTGACCTTCTTTTACATCATAGGTTTCAGTTGGTAATCTGACTGTTTCTACTCCCATTCCAAGGCTCCTTTTTTCCACTCATAGATAAAGGCTACCACCAGTAGACCCAGAAATACGCCCATTGCCCCAATCGCAAACCAACCTAGCTCCTGAAATACAACGGCCCAGGGAAAAAGAAAAGCAACTTCGAGATCGAAAATAATAAATAGAATGGCAACGAGGTAAAATCGGACATCAAACTTGTGTCTGGCATCTTCAAAAGCGTCAAATCCGCATTCAAAAGGCAGGAGTTTATCTTCGTTTTCTTTTCGAGGTGCGGCAAGATAACCAGCTATCTCGAGAAAAAAACCAAAACCAAGACCGACAATAATAAAAACAAGTATCGGTAAGTAATTTTCTAACATACCTTGTCCCAATTTTTTGTAACCAATGATGGCAATTGTAGAGGTTTGCGTAACCTTACTACATGATATAAATCAAAACAATTTTAAATAACAAAAATATTTTGATTTGATTGTTTTTCATACTAAAAATAGTCTTTTTTTACTGTTATCTCAAAAATACACCGTGTACACATAAAACAACACGATTAAAACCTGTAAATATGATTAAATTTTAGTCGATTTTCATATCATGCAGAGCAATATAATTTACAGCAAGCTCATGGTAAACTAATGCCTTACTCAGTAATAGTCATGATGCTATCTTTTCTTATTAAATCGTCTCAAACCTTGATCCAAAACAAGAAGTAGTATCGATAAACTTATTAAAAACAAAACTGATGACATTCCGTATTGACGATAGTATGTTTTTCTATTTTGCAGCAGAAAAGAGGTCTTGATTCCTGCCTGTTGATATCTTGGTAATTGCTCTATTAACCTTCCCTGATTATTAACAATTCCGGTGATACCATCATTGGCAACTCTCAGTAATGGCAACCCTGTTTCTCTCGCTCTCATTTGAGCCATTTGCATGTGCTGATAGGGTCCCAGAGAATCCCCAAACCAGGCATCGTTACTTATGGTCACTATAAACATGGGTTTATCGTGATTTTCAACTTTATCAATTAGTTGACTCATGATGTTGGGATAGGCAACTTCGTAACATATAGCCGGAATAACACTGTAATTTTTTAACATTAAAGGTTGTTGAGGTGTCACCGCTGGAGAAAAATTGGACATTGGCATATTAAAAAACTGTATTAACCCTCTCAACCAGTCTCCAAAAGGAACATATTCACCAAAAGGAACCAGCAATTGCTTGTGATAGGTTAATCTTTTTTTGCCATAACTTTTTAATGCAACAAAACTTTTATCCAGCTCATCGTTATAGTCCGGGATCCCCAGGATCAGCAGGGTATTACTCTGTCTCGCCAGCTCGTCCAGTTTCTCAATAATAGGTTCTACATTTTGCTCATAAGCAGGTATGGCGGCTTCAGGCCAAATAATCAAATCCTGCTGCCATAGCTTATCGGTTTCCGTCATTAACTTGGACATAATTTTAGAAAAATAGATCTGCTTCCATTTTATTTCTTGTGGTACATTTGGCTGAACCAGACCAACTTTTAATCTGGCATCATCAAATTGAGTTTTTTCCTCAATCACATCGAATGCCAAAAAAAGATTTGCAAAAATCACAACGGATAAAGTTATCGTCGCAATTCTTGGTTTTCTGTTGATAATCAAGAGAAGTATTGCTGTCGAGGTTAATATCACCAACCAGCTAACACCATATACGCCCAGATATGACGCAAACTCACCAAAAGGGGAGTTAAGCTGACTGTATCCCGTAGACAGCCATGAAAAACCATTAAACAGGTAAGAGCGAATCAATTCGCAGCACAGCCAAACCAGCGGAGCAATTATCAATAGCCATACCTGACTGTACTTTTTTAACAGCTTTCCGGTTACAAAGGCAAATAACCCTGTATAAAGCGCCAGATAAGCGACAAACAGCAAGGTAAGCAGTCCTGCTCCATACCATGGTGCATGTCCGAATTCATGAATACTGACATACACCCAACTGGATCCAATAATATGACAGCCAACACCCCATACAAATCCAAGTTTAAACAGACTGACTGCCTGTTGATACAGGATTAAATATAATAATGAACCGATGGACAGAAAGGCAATTGGCCACCATTCAAAAGGAGCAAAAGCGAGAGGGAAAATGGCACCTGATATTGCCGAAAAGATCAGAACAAAACTGGTTTTTTTCAAGCCGTGATTAAAATAATCAACCAGTTTGCTGTTCATTAATCACCACCCGGATTAGTTTTATTCGTCGGGTATCTGCAGAAACAATCTCAAATTGAATATCGTCAATTTCAATGCGTTCACCTCTGGACGGCATGTGTCCAAATGCCTGCATCAAAATGCCGCCGATGGTGTCATACTCTTCATCGCTAAATTGACATTTGAAATAGTCATTAAATTCTTCAATTTCAGTTCTGGCCTTAACATTAAACATGTTTGGTTCAATTTGATGAATATTGTCCTCATCTTCGTCCAAATCAAACTCGTCTTCAATTTCTCCAACGATTTGCTCCAGAACATCTTCAATGGTTACCAGTCCTGCGACACCACCATACTCATCTACTACAAGCGCCATATGATTGCGGTTGGAACGAAACTCTGCCAATAATTTGTCCAGACGTTTGCTTTCGGGAATAATGACCACCGGTCTTAGGTAATCTTTCAGGTTAAACTGTTTATCCGGATCTTTTTCTTGTAATAAAAGAAAGTTGAGAAGATCCTTAGCCAGAATGATCCCTTCAATATCATCTCTATTATCGCCAATAACAGGAAAACGGGAGTGTCCTGATTCAACTACCATTTCCAGCATAGTGTTCAACGCCATAGTTTCGTTCAACACAACCATGCCATGTCGAGGGATCATAATGTCTCTGGCTTGTAATTCGGAAGTATGCAAAACGCCCAACATCATGGACAATAAATCAGAGTTTAAAAGTGAGTTAGCTTCGGCAAGTTTTAATACCTGTACCAGTTGTTCACGATCCTGAGGAGAATTTTCTCGATCTTGTACGGCATTACTAAATAGCGTAGATAGCTTTTCGAAAAAACCCGGGGAGGGAGGATGCTCATCTGTCATTGATTGTTTGTTCTCTTATTACATATTCGGACAAAGTTTAGCAAAGGTCGTCTGTCTGGAAAACAAAAATATGATATTTAAGCGGTTTATTTATCATTATATATGGCAGAGATAAAAAAACCGGTACCAAAGGCACCGGTTTTGTAGCACTTTAAATTCTAAAATATTAATTAGAATCTGTAAGTTGCTTTACCGTAAACGAAACGTCCATTAAAGCCAAAAGGTGAAGTCACAGGATATTTTGCACCCGCAACAGCTGCACCATAAGGATTTTCATCAGGATATTCGTCAGTCAGGTTGTTAGAGCCTAATGTTAAAGTTAAATCTTTATTAACATTATATCTGAACTCAGCGTCAAGTAATGTCGCAGCGCCAACATCAATTCCCAAGTCACCTGAATCAAGGTGCGCTTCATAGAACTCACCGTAGTAGTTCAAACGAGCCATCAATGACCAGTCATCAGATTCGTAAGTTGAAGTGAATGAGAATCTGGTTTCAGGTAAATTTTCTTCCAATTGTCTGATTTTAGTTAGACTGGTTGGCCCAACAATTTCATCAGGGTCAATTACACCATCACCATTCAAATCAGCTCTTTCAACAAAAATTTCTGTCGATGTAATATTTGCAGCAAATGCATACTTCATCTCACCACCAAAAGCATCGTGAGAATAATTAGCTACGATATCAACACCAGATGTTTCTGAATCGAAATCATTAGTGAACCAACGAATTGCCGCCAAATTAACCGCATCAAGAATACCATCATTGATCAATGCAGCTTTGTGAGCAGGAGTAACTTCTTGATCAGAGGTTTGACTGATACGGCCATCAACAGCAATATCAAAGAAATCAACGGTCAAGAAGAAATCACCAGACTCATAAACCAAACCAAAAGTTGTACTATCCGACTCTTCTGGCTGAAGTGGTTGTGCACCCAATTCAACAGACACAGGGTTTGTTGGAGATAAAGTTGCAATCTCTTGTAAGCCACCAGTCGGGCTAAATGAAGTACTGACGTTACTTACATTAGACTGACCCGTTGTAGGAGCACGGAAACCAGTACTGACAGACCATCTTGCTTTTAATGAATCAGACAGTTCATGCATACCAGATAATTTGAAATCAGAAGTTGAACCGAAGTCACTGAAATCTTCGCCACGAAGTGCGAAGTTCACAACATGGCCTTCTGACAAATCAAATTCGAAGTCAACATACGCCGCTTTACTACGTCTTGTGAAAACGCCAGCATCTTGTGGCTTAAAGCCTTGGAAACCATTTGATCCTATACTAAAACCTTGGTCAGCCAGAGGCCCAATTACAAAAGAATTGTAATCGCCATTAGTAATTTCAAAAGACTCCTCTCTAAACTCAACACCATAAGCCATAAAAGTTGTTTGACTTACCTCAGTTGAGAAATCAGCATTGGCTGATTTTTCTAGCTGTGTGTATGAACCTGGTCTAAATTCTCTTGGAGTATTTGGCCCCAAAGATGCGTTCACCGTATTTCTGATACGGAAATCAGCTTGGCTTTGGCCAACACTTACACTGTAGTCATAAGTTGTGCCGCCAGCAAATTCACCACGAGTACCTATAACTAAAGAAACATCAGTTACATCACCACCAAATCTTGGTGTAAAACCTTCAGGAATCATTTCAGCAAAAGTAAAACAATTCGGGTCTGCGGCAACTTGTAAAAATGCCGCTTGATCAAGAATGCTCTGACCTACTGGTGTAAAGATTGCTGGACAAGCGCCACTTCCGTCTGGCGTTAAATCACCGACTATCGCATCATATCCAAGCAAAATATCATCTGATGTATCATTTGGCGTACCATTGTCATCATAAACATTTGTTCCGTAGACTCCACTTCTATTATGCGGATTACGGAAGAAGAAACCTCCGTCAACTGTTCTTTCAGACCAGTTACCAAACATGTAAGCTTCTTTACCATTACCTAAATCAAGACCAACGTTCATGAAAATTTTCATGTCATCTTTAATTTCAGGATTACCCCAGATTTGAGCTGGATCTGCAACACCAACATTACCAGCATTAATCAGAGCGATAGCATCATCTCTTTGAACACTTCTGTCTGTTGCATCTTGGTTATTTAACTCATAACTGAAATTAGCAAAACCAGCATCTGTTAAAGGCAAACCAACGTTACCAGCAATAGTGACTTGATCGCCATCACCTTCAGCATAGCTGCCAGTTTTCAGTTCAACTGTTCCACCGCTTGCATTATCTTTTAATACAAAGTTGATTACGCCAGCAATTGCGTCAGAACCGTATTGTGCAGATGCCCCGTCACGTAGCACCTCAACTTGCTTTAAAGCTATTGCAGGAATCGCTGAAATATCAGGACCTTGTGCACCATCCGAAATACCGCCACCTAAGAATGAAATTACTGCTGCACGATGGCGTCTTTTACCATTAACCAGAATCAAAGTTGAGTCTGGAGACAAACCTCTAAGGTTAGCTGGACGAACCATAGTACCTGCGTCTGAAATTGGTTGCGCGTTTACGTTAAAAGAAGGCGCAGCCGTTGCTAATAATGAAGTCATATCAGCAGTACCGTTAGCCGCAATTTCGTCGCCGGAGATTACATCAACAGGAACTGGAGAATCACCAACTGAACGTGGTGCAGCACGCGAACCAACCACAACCATGGTTTGGCCTTCTTCTTCCTCACTTGCTTCATCCGCAGCAAAAACAGGAGTGCTCGTTAAAGCAATACCCATTGCCAAGATTAAGCTTCTTTTTTTGAAGTTGTTAGTCATGTTTTATTACCCTTTCATTAATATTAAAAATTTACTCAAAAATCAAGCAAACAGGGTGTTTATAAAACAGGTTAAAATGAATTGCAACCAGACATAGCCTCTAATAACTATTTGCAATAAAAAACCGCGTCCTTAACAATTTAAGAATTTAAATTAGCCTCTTACGAAGCAGTTTTAGCAATACAAAATGAAAATTATCATTACGATCATTAATATGAAACGCTGTTTCTTTTAAATGTTAATAATACACTTCTAATTTAAAAAAAACCGGTGCACAAAGGCACCGGTTTTGTAGCACTTAAATTCTAAAAATGATTTTAGAAGTTATAAGTCGCTTTTACGTAGTAGAAACCACCATTGTAATCAAATGGACCACTTTCGTAATAAACTGCTCCAAGAACACCTTGAGTACCAGGTTTTAGTTCTTGAGCTTTCTCGTCAAACAGATTGGTGGCGCCAGCTGATAAAGTAAACGAATCATTTACTAAATAACTGACATCCAAATCTACAGTGACAGCTCCATCTGCAACTTCAGAACCCCAATCAGAGGTATCATCAGCATGAGTTGCATAATATTCACCGAAGTAGTTAACTCTGACGAACATATTGGTTTTATCCCACTCCTGAGCCCAGGTGAAAGTTGCACGATGCTCTGGCATACCTTCTTCCAGACGACGAACTTTTCCATCATCAGTTCTATAGGTTGGGTTTCCGTCTACGTCCAAAACTGGAATACCAGTTCTAGGATCAACTACCTCATCACGTGAATCTACTGTTGTCTCGTTGAAGTTATAAGCTAAACTGAATTTGGTTTCTCCACCAAACAATTGAGTCGAGTAATTTGCAACAATATCAAGACCTGAAGTTGTTGTATCAAAATCGTTAGCATAGTATGTCACTGCCGAAATCAATTCGGGGTTTGTAACTCCCAAAGCTCTAAGATTAGCGTAATCAGCAGGGTCAACAGTGATTTGACTTGATTGAGCCAAACGATCAGTTACTTCGATTGTATAGAAATCCGCAGTAAAGAAGAAATCACCTGCCTCATATACAACTCCCATTGTAGTACTCTTTGACTCTTCTGGCGTTAACTCAACACCGCCGTAATATTCGGCAATCGGGTAAGTTGGAGGCGCGATAAATGTTTGAACCAGCTCACCATTCACCATAGAAGTCTGAGTGTTTACAACATTAGCTTGTCCAACTGTTGGCGCTCTAAATCCAGTACTAAACGATCCACGAACAGAGAAACTATCTGTCGCTGAATACTGAAATGCTACTTTGCCATCAAGGGTATCACCAAACGTAGTATAGTCTTCATAACGTAATGCTGTACCTAACAGGAAGTTTTCACTAATGTCAGCTTCAACATCTACATAAAGACCAATATTTCGACGAGTACTTACGCCAGCAGATTCTGGGCCAAAACCTTTGAATCCATGTGAACCTATATTAAAGCCTTGATCCGCATAAGGACCTGCTTCCCAGGAAGCTTGCTCACCAGCAACGATCTCAAAACTCTCTTCTCTCCACTCTGCACCAGTTGCGATATTAACTCCCGAGCTTGTTTCTTTAACAAAATCAAAATTGAAAGTTTTTTCCAACTGAATGTATGCACCAGTATCGAAATCAGACGGAGTATCAAGACCTAAAGAAGGGTTAAGCGTATTTTTCAAATTAAAACGAGATTCACTGCGACCAACAGAACCACTTAAGTCATAACCCCATCCTGATAACATTCCAGAATTAAATTCACCGCTTGTACCAATGGTAAATGATGTATCTGTTATGTTTCCACCAAACTGAGGTGTGTACCCACCAGCATAACCTGGAACCATATTCATTGAGAAACAGTTTGGATCTGCAACCATTGCCAAATAGGCAGCTGATGTTAATACATTTCCATCTACAAAACCGCCCTGACCATCAGAAACTTGAGGAATAGGTACAACAGGACAATTTGCCTGATTACCATCAACTGCACCAACTAATAAAGTTGCACCACCATCGATTGAATACACATTTCCACGATTATGAGGATTACGATAGTAGAAACCACCCGTTACATCACGCTCAGAGTAGTTACCGAACAAATAGAATTCCTTACCATTGCCAAGATCAAGACCAATGTTACCAAAAATCGAAATATCATCTTTGATTTCAGGATTACCCCAGATTTGTGCTGGATCATTAACTGCAGTATTACCTTGTTGGATCAAATTAGCAGCATCTGGTCGCTGTACACTTCGGCTTGTTGCATCAGCATTTTTTAGTTGGAAACTAAAATTAGCAAAACCTGCATCAGTAAATGGCATACCAACGTTACCATCAATTACAGTAGTTGCGCCGTCACCTTCAAAGAATTCACCTGTCTTTACAGAGAATGAACCGCCATCAGTGTCATCTTTAAGAACAAAGTTCATTACACCAGCAATAGCATCAGAACCATATTGAGCTGCAGCGCCATCACGTAAAACCTCAACCTGCTTAATTGCAGCATTTGGAATTACTGAAATATCTGGACCTTGTGCACCATCGTTAACACCACCGCCTTGGAAAGCAAGTACTGAAGCTCTATGGCGTCTTTTACCATTGACCAAAACTAAAGTATGGTCAGATGCCAAGCCTCTCAAATTGACAGGACGTATCAATGTTGCAGCATCTGAGATTGGTTGAGCACGAACGTTAAATGATGGTATAGCTCCCATCAACATATCTAGCATATCTGCTGAACCTGATGTGCCTAGCTCATCACTGGCAATCACATCTACAGGAACAGGAGAGTCGCCTACCGAACGAGGAGCAGCACGTGAACCAACCACAACCATGGTTTGGCCTTCATCTTCCTCACTAGCTTCATCTGCAGCGAAAATTGGAGTGCTTGTTAAAGCAACACCCATCGCCAGAATCAAGCTTCTTTTTTTGAAGTTGTTAGTCATGTTTTATTACCCTTTCATTAAACATTAAAGAATAGATTATTAATTCACCTGTATGGACAGGTAAACAGGTCTTTTATATATTAGATGACACTCGATTGCAACCGTTTTAACGAATGATAACCTTTTGTAATTAAAGGGTTAGGGGGGGGGAAGGATATTAATGTAATCTGGCTTATAAACTTTTTATGCTCTATTTATCATCACAAGTTATAGCTTCATTTAATCAAATATGGATTTTGATAGCTTAAAGCTTGCATAACTAATATTTCGAGAGATTCCATTTCTTCAGCCTGAATATCAGATATGTGATCATAGCCAATCAGGTGCAAAAAACCATGAATGGTCAGATGAGCCCAGTGCTGCTGTACTTGCTTATTTTGTTGCTCAGCCTCTGATTTAACGACTGAATGACAAATAACGATATCTCCAAGAAAATCGCTCTTGATAGGAGCAACCTGTTCAAACGGAAAAGATAACACATTAGTCGGCTTGCTTTTTCCACGATATTGGCTGTTGAGCTGGAACATTTCCGTCTCATCGACAATTCTTATGGTCACTTCAGCCTGATTGCCTTGAAAACCACATTGCTGCACCGCACAATCAAGCCATTGCTTGATTTCAGTCCTATAGGGGATATCTTTTGCACCACAAGGGTTTTGCAGATCAATCAATAGTTTCATTGTCTTGCATTTCAAAATCGTTATTATCTGAGGTCTTTGATTTTACATCCAATCTGGAATGATCTCGTTTTTTATCAAAGGTTTCATAGGCTGAAACAATCCTTTGAACTACGGGATGACGCACCACATCCTGCGTTTGGAAAAATGAGAATTTAACACCTTTTACATTATCCAGAATTTCAATCGCCTGACGTAAGCCTGATGTTTTACCTTTAGGTAAATCAATCTGAGTAATATCTCCAGTGATCACCGCTTTGGAATTAAACCCTATTCGAGTCAAAAACATCTTCATTTGCTCAACAGTCGTATTTTGACTTTCATCCATAATCACAAAGGCTTCATTAAGAGTTCTTCCTCTCATGTAAGCCAACGGTGCAATTTCAATTACATTCCTTTCAATCAATTTTGCGACTCGCTCAAACCCCAACATCTCATACAAGGCATCAAACAAAGGGCGCAAATAAGGATCAACTTTCTGACTTAGATCTCCGGGTAAAAATCCCAGTTTTTCTCCTGCTTCAACGGCTGGACGTGTCAAAAGAATACGACGAACTTCCTGTCTATCAAGAGCATCAACTGCTGCTGCAACTGCCAAATAGGTTTTCCCTGTTCCTGCTGGGCCTATTCCAAAAGTCACATCGCTGGTTAATATATTTTCAACATATTTTTTCTGATTATGGCCACGTGGGCGAATTTTACCTCTTTTGGTGGTAATAATCAGACGCTCGTCTTCTTTCTCTTCTGTTTGATTAAGCTGTTGGCAGGCAGTTTGAACAATGATGTGCAGGGTTTCAGAAGACAAGGATTTACTCTGCTGAATTTCCTGATATAACGCAGTTAAAACCTGACTGGTGGCCTGACAATTGTTTTCGTCACCAATAATCCGAAAAGCATTGGCACGGTTGTTAATTTCAACACCAAAGCGCTTTTCGAGCAGACGGTAATTTTCATCCAGATGTCCACCCAGTAAAGTCAGATACTGATTTTCGAATGGTTCTATTGTGTATTCTAGTGTTGACATAATAACTTCAGTTGCTAGTTGCTAGTTGCTAGTTGCTAGTTGCTAGTTGCTAGTTGCTAGTTGCTAGTTGCTAGTTGCTAGTTGCTAGTTGCTAGTTGCTAGTTGCTAGTTGCTAGTTGCTAGTTGCTAGTTGCTAGTATTGTAAGTCGAATCGTCATTCCCGCGAAAGCGTGAATCCATGTTTTGTTCTTTCAATGCTCGAAAATGCAAGCTATCCCGCCCTACATGTTAATTTCCTTTATCTCTTCAATCTTAACCAGTAACCCGTAACTATTTTACCTCGCTCCCAGCTCCTATTTTAAATTTCCTCTCAATGAATTAGGCAAAACTTCTGTAATTTCAACATCAATGAACTGCCCTATCATATCAGGACTTCCATCAAAGTTTACAATTCTATTATTTTCAGTTCTACCACTTAATTGCATCGGATCTTTTTTGGATGGTCCTTCAACTAATATTCTTTGCGTTGTTCCCATCATATCTCTGGCATGCTCAAATGCCTGTTGATTTAATCTTTGCTGCAATAATGAAAGTCTCTGCTTTTTAACTTCCATTGGCGTATCATCCACCATATCAGCTGCCGGTGTACCAGGTCGGGCGCTATAAATAAAACTGAAACTCAAATCAAAATTAATTTCAGCTATCAAATCCATTGTCGCCTTAAAATCTTCATCGGTTTCACCTGGAAAGCCAACAATAAAATCTGATGACATAGATAAATCCGGTCTGATCGCTTTCAATTTACGAATTTTAGACTTGTACTCAAGAATCATATGACCGCGTTTCATCCGATTTAAAACCCGATCAGAACCACTTTGCACTGGCAAATGCAAATGGCTAACCAGCTCTGGAACTCTTGAATATACATCAATTAGTCGTTGTGAAAATTCAACCGGATGAGAAGTTGTAAAACGAATTCTGCCAATACCTTCAACAGCCGCTATCAATTCAATTAACTCGGCCAGATCAGCCTCCTCGCCATCATGTTTTTTGCCACGATAAGCATTCACATTTTGACCGAGCAGATTAATTTCCTTCACGCCTTTTCCTGCCAAATCGACCACTTCTGCAATAATATCATCAAATGGACGACTGACTTCTTCACCACGAGTATAAGGTACCACACAAAATGTACAATATTTACTACAACCTTCCATCACCGAAACAAAGGCAGTGACGCCTTCAACCTGCTGAGCAGGCAAGACATCAAACTTTTCAATTTCAGGAAAAGAAATATCAATCACTGGTGAACGATTTTGTGTTACCTCATTAATCATATTGGGTAAACGGTGCAAGGTCTGAGGGCCGAATACCATATCAACAAAAGGTGCTCTCTTGCGGATAAACTCACCTTCCTGACTGGCAACGCAGCCACCCACAGCAATCAGAAGATCAGGTCGGGTGTTTTTAAAATTTTTCCATTGACCTAATTGGGAAAAAACCTTCTCCTGGGCTTTTTCACGAATTGAGCAGGTATTTAATACCAACACATCCGCGTCTTCTGCCACATCCGTCAATTCTAACTCATGGGTTTTATTTAGCAGATCGGCCATACGAGATGAATCATATTCATTCATCTGACAACCCCAGGTTTTAATAAACAGCTTTTTACTCATAATCTATCAGAAAATAATTATCGAGATACAACTCCAAACGATATCTTGCATTCATCTGGCAACTCAATGTTCATTGAAATTTAAAGGACGCGGATTATATCACTGGTTAAAGATCAAACGCCAGAATAGAAAATAATGTCAGGAGCGAGTTGCGAGTTCTAAAGATTCTAATAACCAAAAACCATTAACGCTTTTAATTTTGTCGTTTCTGGCGTAAATTCGTTAAATCCAAACATAACGAGGAATTCCAAAATGCGGCCAATTACTTTTTTCTTACTGGTTTCTCTGACAATATCCTTGCCTAATCAGGTTATTGCCTCAGAAAATTCAAATCCTGTTTTTCAAATGTCTGATGTTTTTGAACTGGAATATGCATCTGATCCTCAGATGAGTCCGGATGGCAAATCCATTATTTATTTAAGAAATGACATGGATATTATGAAAGACAAAAAACGTGCTCATTTGTGGCAGATCTCAGTGGATGGCAAATCAAACCGACCATTGACTAATGGAGATTTTAGCAATAGTTCACCTTTATTTTCACCTGATGGTAAACGTATTGCCTACATTTCCAGTAAAGAGGGCAAAAGTCAGATTTTTGTTCGCTGGCTGGACAATGACAGGGAGTTTCAGGTTGCTCAATTACAATCAGGCGTTAGTAATCTGATTTGGTCACCCGATGGCAAATGGCTTGCTTTTACTCAATTGGTAGCTGATAAAACACCAGCCTTAACAGGTGAGGCCATCAAAAACATGCCCAAACCGCCAAAAGGTGCCAGCTGGGCTGATCCTGCCAAAGTTATTGGCAAGGTGACTTATCGAGCAGATGGTGCAGGTTATTTACCGCAAGGTTATACGCACATTTTTATTGTACCTGCTGATGGTGGCACACCTCGTCAGATTACTTCTGGAGACTATAATCACGCTAGCCGTTTAAGCTGGATGCCTGACAATAAACATCTTGTTTTCTCTGCCAACAGACGTGACAACTGGCGTTTGGTGGTGAACAACAATGAAATTTTTAAAATTAATATTGAAGATGGCAAGCTGACGCAATTAACTGACCGCGCGGGCCCCGATAGTAATCCTAGCGTATCGCCTGACGGTAAATGGATAGCTTACACAGGTTTTGATGACAAATATAAAGGCTTTCAAATTCAGCAGCTTTACATCATGAAATCGAATGGTAAAGAAAGTAAGTCGCTTACTCGTTTGTTAGATAGAACGGTTCAAAATCATCAGTGGGCAGGAAATAGCCAGGCAATATATTTTCAATATGATGATCATGGTGACACCAAAATTGCCAGAACTGATTTAACCGGAACCCATAAAGTGTTGACTGGTCAGGTTGGTGGAACTTCATTTGGCAGACCTTATGCTGGTGGTAGTTTTTCTGTAAGCGACAAGGGTGATGTGGCTTTTACCTGGAACACAACTGAAAGGCCAGCTGAAGTTGGATTTTTAAAACGCACCAGCCTCAAATTATCGGTTCTGACTGATTTAAATGGTGATTTGTTAAATTATCGTAATCTGGCAAAAATTGAAGAAATTAATACCAAATCCAGTCATGATCAACTCGAAATTCAAGGTTGGCTCGCTAAACCAGCTGATTTTGACCCAAAAAAGAAATATCCATTAATACTGGAAATACATGGCGGACCTTTTAGTAACTATGGTACAAGGTTCTCACCTGAGGTTCAGCTGTACGCTGCTGCGGGTTATCTGGTACTTTATACCAACCCCAGAGGCAGTACCAGCTATGGTGAAAAATTTGCTAATGAAATTCATCATGCTTATCCCGGTTATGACTACGATGATCTGATATCTATGGTAGACGCCGTTGTTGCCAAAGGTTATGTGAATGAAAAACAACTTTTTGTCACTGGTGGCAGTGGCGGTGGTGTTTTGACTAGCTGGATTGTTGGCAAAACCGACCGATTTGCAGCTGCAGTTGTCGCAAAACCTGTAATTAACTGGACAAGTTTTGTGCTAACTGCCGATATGTATCCTTACTTCACTCGCTACTGGTTTGAAAAAATGCCCTGGGAAGATGTAGAAGGTTATTGGAAACGCTCGCCCTTATCATTGGTTGGTAATGTTAAAACACCGACTATGTTATTAACTGGTGAAGCTGATTACAGAACGCCTATGTCTGAAACCGAACAATATTATCAAGCTCTGAAACTCAGAAATATTGATACGTTGATGGTCAGAATTCCTGACGCTTCACATGGAATTACAAGACGTCCCAGCAATTTAATAGCCAAAGTCAGTTATATTCTGGCCTGGTTTGAAAGATATCAACAGTAATTTCATTACACTATAAAAGGCAAAGGCGAGGCCAGTTCCCTGAAACCGGTCTCGCCTTTTTATTCATTAAACTTTCCTGATAGCTAAAGTCGGTATTGGGGATCTACCTGCTTTAGTTGTACCTTCTCTTCAGTTGATTCATAATTAGCTAAGTTTGCCTTGGGTTTATCCTTGTTGATCAGTTCAACACTACCTTTAGCATCTTGCGCTTTTACCGCATCGTCCAGATTCCAGTCACTGAGTTGCGCTCGAGTTCTTGCCGCAGCTCGATCCATTGCCTTGTTGTTCATCTGGGCAAAGCCATTCATCAAGATTGTCAACTGACGGCGATCTCTATCATCTGTATAAGGGACTTCATTGATTTTATCGAGAAGAGTTTTTAACTCTTCCGTAACCCATTTTGCCATCACAGCACCTCGCCTGATTTCCTTTCGTTGCCGCAAACAACAAAATATCGATTAGTTTGCATATAAGTATAGTTGTTATTCAAAAAATTGCAGAACGCAATAATATACAAAAGAAAACCGGCTTAAATAGCTTTTATTTTTTAGCAGCTTCCTTGAGTGCCCGATTTAAAATTGAATCCTGTCGATTGATAATGTCCTGAAAACTTCTTTGTACTGAAATATTCGGTTCAAGAGGATCCTGTTTGCCATAACCTTTGTTATCAGAACCTACAAAATTAATCTGCATTGTTGGTAGTGTAACTTTTAATCCTGAATGTTTAAGTTGGGTTGTAATGGGATAAGCAAACTGAACATCAACCAAACTACCAGGCTTTTCTCCAACCGTTTGCCCCAGTTTGTAATAATTGACACTTGCTGCAAACAAACTACATGCTGAATAACAATAGCCATTAGTCAACACCCAAATTTTATTGGGTCTGTAACCTTCAATCACTTCAACAGGATCGATATCAACCGCAATTATCTCACCTTCACCAGCCCAGACTATCTTATGCTGTAGTACATCAGCCCATTCCAGCGGAAGCCATTGCAAACCCCAACTGTACTTATCCTGTCTTCTTTGACGAGTCTTGTTTTGATGATTTTCCTTTAAGGCTTCACTCGCCTTGATCACGCCGCTACTAGCCCATTCAATGGATTGGTTAATCATGCGCCCCAACAAACTTTTCAGATTTTCCAACAAACCACCCTTGTTATAACGCATATCAATGATCAGATTTTTGATTTGCGTTTTTTGCATTAATGCGAATTTATCCTGTAAATAATCATCAAATTTTTCAGGGTTTTCATGGAAATCATTCATCCATAAAAGTGCCGTATTATGATTCAGCGGTGAATAGCCATAATATGAAGTTATCTTACCATTTGAAGCAACCAGCTTTTGCTTAATAGCCTTGAGATTGACAATAAAATGCTGACCTTGCCAACGATACTCAATCACATAATCTTCATCGCTATGACCAATAGCAGGTAAATAACGCGAGAAATTTAACTGAATATTGCGAGTTTGACCTGTATCCGTCTCCTTAGCTGTTAATTGGCGCATTTTCTCAAGAAAATAGCTAATTGGCGCATGGTTAATATTAACGATCTGAGCACCACTGGGTACTTGTTGTTCTGGCGTTAAATCGGCAGCCACATAAACTTTATTTTTATCGATAACAACAGCCAAAGGAAACAGGTTTTCAATCAACTCACCAGCTTCCTCAACGCCGATTTTGGGAAACTGCACTAAGCTGTGTATATCATTTAAACTGGCAAGCAAGGGTGCAATTTTCAGGTAAAAATCTTTTTGTGATAAACCAAAAATAATACTGTTGTAGACCTGATCAAAATCTCGATCAAAATCTGCCTGTTTGGAGCGTACAAAAGGTTGGGGATGGATATCAATCACAGCTTTACGTAACTGTTTTAAATCAGCTTTAAGTAATTCAGGGGAAATCAAGGTTTCTGAAGTACGATATAAACGCAAATCTTCTGAAGTTATTGGTTCTGCTACTTCATCTAATTGACCCGCACAGCCATTTAAAAACAATATAATTGTCAGGGTGATTATTCTTATATTTTTCATATACCTTTAAGACACAAAGTCCTTGTCTGTTTTATTTTTGTGCAGTTTAAAGGTTTAATGCTGTAATTGCCAACTGTCTGCTGATAAGAGGAAGAAATTAAATACCAAAGTCTGATAATTCATGTTCATTAGCAAGCATAAAGAAACAGATTATAATTCAAAAAGATGTGTCATTTCGACCAAAGTGGAGAAATCTCCCAAATCACTACTTATTCACTAACGGTCAAAGGTCAGAATGTCCGCTGTCATATTTTTAATTTCAGGTGAAATAGCTGATTTATGAGCCGTATATTTAAGGTCGTTTGAAAAATAGCATAAATCGGCCAGTGAATTATGCATCATTTCAGAAATTTTAATACAGGACTGCAAAGGTGTTTTTGAACATTGGCGAATGGCATCAACTTTAAACATGACACCTTTTAAACGATGTTGGTATTTTTCTGGCGCGGAAGAAATAAAATCATCTATCCATTGTTTGCGTAACGCTTCAAATGCCTCAGCATCTTTTTCATACAGTTCTTTCCACTCGTCAAAATTAAATTCTTGATTGAAAGCTGAATCGCTTTGCTGATTCTTTTGCATCACTACTACCCCTAAAATCTCTACGTCAAATAATCTCCTATCCCTTATCGATTAAATGTTACCTTGTTGGCAAATTAGTCATTTTCCAATTCGCTCAATTTTTCGGCATCCTATCAAAAGAAAACTGGCTGGGGAAATAATTTTATTAACTGGTTATAAATATTCATATTTTTCTTCAGATAACTGGTTCACATTTTATTGGTTAACATTCGGTCTATTTGATAACGCTAAGACCCTGAAACATAATGAATTTATTCTTTTTATCACATGGATTTAATAGCTGTTAAATTAATAGCTGACAGGCATAAAATATGCAACATGTGTGAAAAATTAATCTAAATGTTGAGCTTGTTTGATTGACGAAAACTTCTGACAATGACTTCAATCGTTGAGCTTCTTTTTGCGTGTCATAATAAATTCATGCTTTGGAAATTATGTAAGAATGAATCTTTCGGTAACAAAATGTTTAATCTGCCTATTCTGATTGACTGTTTATGGGGCGCTCTTTATTATGATTCCCCCTAAATATTGACGCCCATTTTAATTATTCGGCAACAAAATCCTATGCAAACAACCAGAGAACCTTTTATTTCTTCTTTTTTCAAATTGGAATCTGCCGGCGGCATTCTCTTGTTCTTTGCTTCTATAGTCGCTATTTTATTAGCCAATTCTCCCCTGAATCACTATTACGAATTGCTGTTATCCACGCAAGTAGAAATTCGGGTTGGTAATCTGGAAATCGCAAAACCTTTGTTGCTATGGATAAATGACGGCTTGATGGCGGTTTTCTTTTTTCTGGTTGGGCTGGAACTCAAACGGGAA
>Ga0224501_10000618_pt1 | contig 27751 bp, 20 predicted proteins | sample SF_Oct11_sed_USG_4_FD_169105 | JGI IMG/M metagenome (GOLD analysis project Ga0224501, IMG submission 169105) | Sediment microbial communities from San Francisco Bay, California, United States - SF_Oct11_sed_USGS_8_1 | ecosystem: Environmental > Aquatic > Marine > Sediment | place: USA... | reverse complement strand
GGAATCGGATGGCGAAACGCTCACCCGCCGCGGCCCGCCGCTCCGATTCCTCCCCTCCCAGGGCATCGGCCTTCTCCCGGGCCACCCGGCTCGGATGCATCCCCCGCTCCTCCGCCTCCGCGCGGACCTCGTCCGGATCGCTGAAGTCCCGGTACGCCTTCCCTTCTTCGAGGAGCCGGAGCGCGGTGGCGCGGTGGCGCTCCACTCCGGCACTCTGGAAGCAGGGGCCCTCGTCCCAGTCGATCCCCAGCCAGGTGAGCCCGTGCAGGATCGCCTCGGTGTGCTCGTCCCTGGACCTCTCCCGGTCGGTATCTTCCACGCGGAGCACGAAGATCCCACCGTGCTTGCGGGCGAGGAGCCAGTTGAACAGGGCCGTGCGGGCACCCCCCACGTGGAGGTACCCGGTGGGCGAGGGTGCGAATCGAACGCGCATGGTCATGCTCCGGCCTCCAACGACCGTACGAGGATCTCACGAACGAGCTTGGGGTCCGCCGCGCCCCGGGTGGCCTTCATGACTTCACCCACGAAGAGCCCGACGAGGTTCTTCTTTCCCTCCCGGTACTCGGACACCTTCTCCGGCCAACGCGACAGCACTTCTTCCACCACGGCCTCCAGGGCGCCGGCGTCGGCCACCTTCTCCAGCCCGAGACGGCCCACGATCTCCTCCGGATCCCCACCCTCGTCCACCATGACGGCCAGCACGTCCTTGGCGGCGCGACGCGACACCCGGCCGGAGGCCACCAGGGAGGCCAGGGCACCCAGCGCTGTCCCCTCGAAGGGGAGCGCGGCCAGCGGCCGCCCCGCCGCAGCGCCACGGAGGTCGTTGGTGACCCACCCGGCCATGGCCGGCGCGTCCGGGTAGACGCTGAGCGCCGCCTCGAAGAACCCGGAGACGTCGAGGGAGCCCGTGAGGATGTCCGCGTCCGCCGCGGCGATCCCCAACTCGTCGGTGTAGCGAGCCAGGCGCGACGCCAGCTCGGGATCCGCCCTGCGGGCCCCGGCGCGCTCTTCGCTCACGCGCACGCCCTCGCCGGACGGGCCGGGCCCGACGGGCGCGCGGTCCTCCTTCTCCTTCTCCCTGTCGCCCTTCGCCGCCCGGGGCTCCGACTCGGCGGCCTTGCGCCCCCAGGTGTCCTTGAGCCCCACGATGCGGTTGAACACCGGTGCCCCGGGGGCCGACTCCACGGGGTCGGGCCAGAAGTATCCCGTGCGCTCGAACTGATACCGCACCCCCCCTTCGGCATTCGCCAGGAAGGGCTCCACCTTGGCCGTCACGGAGATCAGCGATGTCGGATTCAGGTGATCGGTGAAGTCGCCGTCCTCGGGAACGTCGTCGGGGTCGGGAGCCACGAAGAGGCGATCGTACAGACGGACGCCGGCGTCCGCGGCGTGTGCCGCGGATACCCAGTGGATGGTCCCCTGCACCTTGCGCCCGTCGGGGGTGTTCCCGCCCCGGGTCTCGGGATCGTACGTACACCGGAGTTCCTTCACGCTCCCGTCGGGGTTCTTCACCACTTCTTCGCAGCGGATCACGTACCCGTAGCGTAGCCGCACCTCCCCGCCGGGGACGAGCCGCCGGAACCCCTTCGGGGGATCCTCCTCGAAGTCCGACCGTTCGATGTAGACCTCCCCGGAGAACGGCACGGCCCGCGTACCCTCCAGCGGGACGTCGTGGGGATACAGCGGCGCGTCCAACTCCTCGGAGTGACCCTCTGCGTAGTTGGTGAGCACGACCCGGAGCGGATCGAGCACCGCCATCACCCGGGGAGCGACCGGATTGAGCGTGTCCCGGATGGCGTACTCCAGCTTGCCGATGTCCACGCGGGAATCGGTCTTGGCCACCCCGATGAGCTCCGCGAAGGCCCGGACGGCCTCGGGAGGGACACCCCGCCGCCGGAGGCCGGCCACCGTGGGCATGCGGGGGTCGTCCCACCCCTCCACCCGGCCTTCCTTCACCAGACGGATCAGCTTCCGCTTGGAGAGCACCGTGTAGTCGAGATTCAGGCGGGCGAACTCGTACTGATGCGTTCTAGGCTCCTCGAACCCCACGTTGTCCAGCACCCAGTCGTAGAGCTCACGGTTGTTCTCGAACTCCAGCGTGCAGATGGAGTGGGTCACGTCTTCGAACGCGTCCTCCAGGCAGTGCGCGTAGTCGTACAGCGGGTAGATGCACCAGTCGTCTCCCGTCCTGTAGTGATGCGCATGGCGGATACGGTACAGCACCGGATCCCTCATGAGCATGTTGGGAGACGAGAGGTCGATCTTCGCCCTGAGCACGTGCGCCCCGTCCGGGAACTCTCCCGCCCTCATCCGCCGGAACAGGTCGAGGTTCTCCTCCACGGTGCGCCCACGGTACGGCCCGGGCACCCCGGCTTCGGTCACGGTCCCACGCCCGTCACGGATCTCCTCCTCGGAGGAGGAATCCACGTAGGCGAGCCCCTTCCCGATGAGGATCTCCGCGCACTCGTACATCCGTTCGAAGTAGTCGGACGCATGATACAGGTGGGCACCCCAATCGAACCCCAGCCAACGGACGTCGTCCTGGATGGAGCGGACGTACTCCTCCTCCTCGGTGATGGGATTGGTGTCGTCGAAGCGCAGATGACACCGCCCACCGAACTCCTGGGCGATCCCGAAGTTCAGGCAGATGGACTTGGCATGTCCGATGTGGAGGTACCCGTTGGGTTCCGGTGGGAAGCGTGTCACCACCCGGCCGCCGTAGCGGTTGGACTCCATGTCGGCCGTGACGATCTGGCGGACGAAGTCCGTCCCGGGTGGCCTGGATCGAATCTCGTTCATGGTGCAGGTGCGACGCGGAAGGTACGGGAGCGCCGCCGCCCTCGCGACCGAGTCGGCGCCGGCTGGACACAGGCTTGTAAACTAGCGGATCGGGTGGGTGTCGGGAGAGGTCTGCTACTTGACCGGAGGTACGGCGCGCCCCACCGTGCCCCCTTCACACAGGGCCGTGACGTTCCCGGGAAATCCACGGCGCGGCCCATCCACCGTTTCACCCAGGAGTGCCGGAATGACCGCGTGCCATCGTCCGACCCTTTCCGGGCCCACCGGCCCGGCCCGCCGACGGTCCACCCCGGGCCGATCCCTGACCTTCGCCGCCCTCGTGGCCGCGGCGTTCTCCGGCTTCCCCGGTGCGCTGACGGCCCAGGACGCCGATCACGCGGCCGTGGATCTTCCCTGGCCCCCCGTGGCCACCTTCTCCATCGTGGGATACGACCCGGAGAGCGGCGAAGTCGGTGTGGCCGTGCAGTCCCGGGTCTTCTCCGTGGGGAATGGAGTGGTGTGGGGAAAAGCGGGCGTGGGCGTCGCGGCCACGCAGGCCATCGTGGACGTGAGCTACGGTCCGCAGGCGTTGGAGTTGCTGGAGCTGGGATACTCGCCCGAGGTCGTGGTGGAGACCATCCTCGCGGCGGATCCCAACCCCGACCCGGAACGGTGGACCGTGGAGGGGCGTCAGTTCTCCGTCATGGACGCCCAGGGGAACGTGGCCACCCACACGGGTCCGGCGGCCAGCGAATGGGCCGGCCACAAGATCGGCGAGTACTGCTCCGCACAGGGGAACATCCTGGCCGGACCGGAGGTGGTGGACGGGATGGTCGCCGCGTTCGAGAGCACCGAGGGGCACCTCTCGTACCGCCTCATGGCGGCCCTGGAGGCCGGGCAGGCGGCGGGGGGTGACATCCGGGGGATGCAGTCGGCCGCCATGCTCATCGTGAAGGAAGACGGCGGCGTGTGGCTCAACAACGACGTGGTCCTCCGCCTCCAGGTGGACGACGCGGAAAACCCCATCGAGGAGCTGCGCCGCCTGGTGGAGCTGGCGGGGGCTCAGCGCGAGCGGATCCGCGCTTCGCGGCGGTAACGAGCGCTGCCCGCGGACCCGCCGTAGGGTGTGGGGGCGGCACGGCGGCATGACCGGAAGGCCCGGGCCACCACGGCCCGGGCCTTCCGCGCTTCCCTACCCGGCGGGCTTCGTGATGGTGAAGTCACGCGGAGGGGCCACGCCCATGAGGTGCTGCACGAAGTAGTCCCACCTGCGCCGTACCACGTAGGGCTCGTTGAGCCCGTGGGCACGGTCGGGAAGGACGAGGTAGTCGAAGCTCTTGTTGGCCTCGATCAGGGCGTCCACCACCTGGACCGTCATGGCCGGATGGACGTTGTCGTCCATGTCTCCGGTCATGAGGAAGAGCCGGCCGCGGAGGTTCGCCACCAGAGACGCGTTCACCTGATTGGCGTAGTTGTCGGTTCCGCTCACGGTGTCGCGGACCAGGAGTCCCTGGTACTTCTCCGCGTAGCCGGTGTGGTACGAGCGGTTGTCGTGATTCCCCGACGACGACACCGCGACCTTGTAGATGTCGGGATACCGGAGGATGGCGTCGGTGGACGCGAACCCGCCTCCCGAGTGCCCGTAGATGCCCACCCTCCCGAGATCGATGAAGGAGTGCCGGGCCGCGAGCTGCCGCAGCGCGGCCACATGGTCGGGAAGGCCGTTGTCTCCCATGTTCCCCCAGTAGTGGTCGAGCATGGCCTTGGACCGGAACGACGTCCCGAGGTGATCCATCTGCACCACCACGAACCCGAGCTCGGCGAGCGCGTCCTGGTCCGCGCGGGTCCGAAGCCCCTGGGGGCTCCCTCCGAAGTTCCAGGTCCCCACGCTTCCGATGAAGGGGCCGGGATAGATGTACTCCACCACAGGATACGCCTTCGTGGAATCGAAGTCGGAGGGGAGGTACATGAGGCCCCACACGGTGGTCACGCCATCGCGGGCCTTGTACTCGAAGATCCGCGGCGGGGACCACCCCTGGTCCTCGAGAAGGGACACGTCGGCCTCCTCCAGGGCGCGAACCACCCGGCCGGACCCGTCCCGGACCACCGACACGGGCGGCACGTCCGGGCGGGAGTACGCGTCCACGAAGAACCGTCCGTCGGGGGTGGCCCGGACCCAATGGTCCGCGTCCTCCCCCCCAGGAGGGAGAGCCCGGTCCCGTCCAGATTCACGGAGTAGAAGGCCCGCATGGTGGGGATCCTGCCCGCTTCCCTTCCCCTCGCCGTGAACCAGATCCGGCCCGAGGACTCGTCCACGCCGACCAGGTCGCCCACCGTCCACGCGCCCGCGGTGATCCGGTTCTTCAGGACGCCGTCTCCGGAATACCGGTAGAGGTGGGCCCACCCGTCGCGCTCGGAGAACCAGATCACGTCTCGACCGCCGTTCAGGACGTCCCAATTGGGGGCTCCTCCCACGATGTCCAGGTTCAACTCGACGTGGGTGGCCAGCGTGTCCCCGACGATGGGTCGCGCGCCCCCGGTGGCGAGGTCCGCCTCGTACAAGGTGATGCTCTTCGCGCCCCGGCTCGCGTGGGTGAAGTAGAGCCTCTCTCCGCCTCCCTTCCACTTCACCGTGACCCAGGTGGAATCGCGCATCCCGGTGGCGGTGAAGGTCAGATACGGCTGGGGATCCAACGCGACCCGCACGTTCGACCGCGACTCCACCTCGACGATGTGGATGTCGAAGCGGGGGATCACCGTGTCTCCCGGGAGGGAGTACGGGTAGGTGTAGAGCCGGGGACGCTGGTGCGTGGAGGAATACAGCGGCATGAGGCCCACGTTTCGTTCGTCCATCCTCTGGACCGCGATGCGCCGCGAGTCGGGAGACCACTGGAGCACCGGGCGCTGTGCCCGCCCCGCGACGAGCTCGCTGGGGCGCGCCGCGGTGATCCCGTACGCCCAGAACTCCTCACCGTCCTCCGTGAGTCGTACCGAGTCCGTGCCCGTCACCGAGCGTATCCACAGATCGTGTTCGTGGATGAACGCCTCCCGGGTCCCGTCGGGGGACCGCACGAAGGGCGTGGGATCGGCGAGCGTGTCGCCGACGACGCAGGTGTAGGCCCGGATGTCGCAGGTGAACCCCTTCTTCAGCGCGTCGAAGTGGATCCTCCCTTCCCCGCTCCCCTCCACGAAGTCGAAGCGGGTGAAGGGGAGCTTGTTGCCGACGAACGCCGTATCGCCGGCCAGCGAGAGGGCCGCCGCCAGCCGGTGGCGATCGAAGAGCGGGGCGCGCGTGGCGCGCACGGGATCCACCACCACGAAGTCCGTCCCGTCCACCGTCCGGTTGCGGTACCAGAAGCGGTTCCCCCCCGCCATCCAGTTGGGGACGACGGCATCACCGGCGATGAGGTCGTCGGTGTGCCACCCGAGCAACCGCTCCGCCCGGGTGTAGCGGTTGACGTCCATGGCCGGCCGGTCCTGGGCGGAGGCCGGTCCCGCGAGGACGAGAAGGCCGAGCGCTTGGAGGAGCCAGGTCCTTGTCTTCATGATCTTCGCTCCAGGTCAGTTCGAGGGCCGCTTGAGATCGAACATCCGCGGCGGCTCCACGCCGAGGAGGTGGCTCACGAAATAGTCCCAGGTGCGCCGCACCACGTACGGCTCGTTGGCGTACCCGTGGTTCCGGTTGGGCATGACGATGAGGTCGAAGTCCTTGTTGGCGCTCACGAGCTCGTCGATGAGGAGGAGGGTGGCGTTGGGATGCACGTTGTCGTCCAGCGTCCCGTACATCAGGAGCAGCTTCCCCTCCAGGCGCTCGGCCAGGTTCTGGTTGGCCTGGGCGTCGAAGGAGTCCGTGCCGTCCGGATTGCGGGTCAGCAATCCCTGGTACTTCTCGCCCCAGCTGTAGTCGTAGCTCCGGTTGTCGTGATTCCCGGCACTGGACACCGCCACCTTGAAGAACTCGGGGTGGGTCAGAATGGCGTCGGTGGAGCTGAAACCCCCGCCCGAGTGTCCGAAGATCCCCACCCGCTCCAGATCCATCTGGGGGTACCGGACCGCGAGTTGGCGCAACGCTTCGATGTGGTCGGGAATCCCGTTGTCGCGCATGTCTCCGTAGAAGGCGTCGTGGAAGGCCTTGTCCCGCGCCGGCGTGCCCATGGCGTCGATGGTGAAGACGATGAAGCCCAACTCGGCCAGAGCGTGCCCGTTCCCCCCTGGGGATACGGTGGCCTGACGCCACCCGATGGGGCCGACCTGAGGACCGGGATAGATGTAGTCCACCACGGGGTACCGCGCGTCGGGATCGAAGTCCGAGGGGAAGTAGAGGTAGCCATGGAGCTCCGTCACACCGTCGCGGGCCTTCACCGTGAAGTGCGTCGGGAAGTTCCATCCGAGGGCGAGGAGTCGAGAGTAGTCGGCCCGTTCCACCTCCATCACCTCGCCTCCGGCGCTGTTGCGCACCACCGTCACCTGAGGCGTCCCACGGGTCGAGTACGTGTCCAGGAAGTACCGGCCCGATGGGCTCACGGCAACCTCGTGGTCCGCGTCCTCCGGAGAGAGGAGCTCCACGGCTCCACCATCCAGCGAGGCCCGATACAGGTGGCGGAAGTATCGGTCCCGTCCGCCCTCGCGCCCCACCGCGGTGAAGTAGACCAGGCGGCGCTCCGGGTCCACGTGCAGCACGTCCACCACGAGCCACGCACCCTCGGTGATCCGGTTCTTCAGCGAGCCCGTGGCGACGTCGTACAGATACAGATGTCCCCACCCGTCCCGCTCGGACCACCACACCACCTCCCGATTGTCTCCCACCACGCGCCAGTTCGGGAGTCCGCTGCGGGCACCGTTGGACTCCACGTACGTGTGACCGGTCTCTTCCACGACCAGGCGGGAGGCTCCGGTGGAGGCGTCCGCCACGTGGAGTTGAAGCGTGTCGAAGCTCCTGGTCCCGCGGGTGAAGAAGAACTCGCCGGACCCCCGTCCCCACCGCACGTCCTTGAGGAGCGTGTCGGCGGTGACCTGGCAACACGACGTGTTCACGGCCTCCAGGGTGCCCAGGTCCACCCGGGCCCGGGTGCGGGCATCCACATCGAACGCGTGGAGCTCGTACGTCGGGATCACCGAATCTCCGGGGAGTCCCACGCGATAGCTGTGGAGCGCGGGACGACCCGTCTTCGTCTCCAGGAGGTGGAGGGCCTCCACCCGCCGCTCGTCGAACCGATGCGTCACGATGCGCCGTGAGTCGTCGGACCAGAGCAGCACCGTGGCGGGGTCGATCCCGCTGCGCGGTTGCGTCACCGCGGAACAGCAGGCCTCGGGCGACACGGCATATCCGAAGTGGGGTTCGCCGTCTTCGCTGAGGCGGCTCTCCTCACCCGTCTCCACGGCGCGCACCCACAGGTCCTCGTCCCTCTGGAAGGCCACCCAGCGACCGTCGGGCGAGGGACGCTCGACCCGGATGGGCGGCTCGGGAACCGAGTCCGGCCCCATGCACACGTAGTCCACGACGGAACAGTTCCACGCCACCGAGTCCGACACATGGAAGCGGATCCGTGCCTCCCCGTCCACGAACCGGAACTCGTCGAAGGGGAGCTTTCCCGCTTCGTACGACGTGTCCGCCGCCAGCGAGAGGCCCGCCGCCAGGCGTTGGTGGTCGAAGGCCGGCCTGCGGACGGCGGACGCCGGATCCACCAGCACGAACTCGTGACCCTCGCCCACCCGGTTCCGATACCAGAATCGATCGCCGGAAAGCCACCGGGGGGAGACCCGGTCTCCACTGATGAGCGTCTCCGCGTTCCATCCCATGAACTGTTCGGCACGGGCGTAGTCGCGTTCCGTGACCTGGGCCCTGGCGAGTTCGGGAGACCCCGGAAGAGTCACGAACGATGCAGCCGCGATCAGTACGGATCGACGCAGGAGTGTCGGGAGTGATCGAATCTCCATGCCCACGGGCCCTCCACGGAACGGGAAACCATGCGGGCGATGGACGGACATCCCCGCGGAAGGGTGGAGAAGGTCAGTCGCCGGGGGCCGCGCGGCAAGTCTCCCACCGATCCCGGGGAGAGCGGTGGCAGCACCGGCCGCCGTTGGATCATCTCGTGCGGAAGCGGAAGCTCTGGCGCAACACCCAGGGGACCGGTTTCCCGTTGCGAAGGGCCGGGTCGAAGGTCAGCGCGGAGACGATGCCGCGGACCTCGTCCAGGAGCGCGAAATCGCCTCGCACGAACGCGACCTCCCCCACCCGGGCCCAGGCATCGAGGGTGATGTCGACCTGGATCACGCTCCTCTCGGGGAAGAACCGGGAGGACACTCCGCCCACCCAGGTCCGGACCGTGTCGGGAAGTCCCACCGGCGGCTCCCCCTCGCGATGGTTCATGTGGGGAAGGCACTCGATGGGAGGAGCCAGGACGAGGCGGGTGGGCGACCTCCTCTCCGGACGGGCATGGTACCCCTCGGGCTTCAGCAAGGGCGGGAGCCGCCGTACGCGAGGTCGCAAGAACGCGTCCGCGAGGGACGTCGCGGAGTCCTCGGGAGTCCCGTCCCAGACCCCCATGACCCCGGGGGTGCCGTCCGCCCGATAGTGGACGATGTACCCGAAACCCCGGCCGTCTCCCTCGAGCACGGCGTCACGGAGCGGGCCACTCACCAACGCCCGCCCCACCCCCACGGTGTCGAAGACCTCGTCCACGCGGATCCCCGGCATCCCCCCGTCGGACTCCAGGCACACCTGGTCCCAGTGGCGGCGGGCCAGGGACGGCTCGGGCTCGGGCCCGGGTGCCGGCGGGTTACCCGCACAGGCCCAGGTCGCGGCCGCGCAGGCGCCCCACACCCACCGCTTCACCGGGTCGCCCCGTCGATGGCCGCATGGCGAACCTCCATCGCCTCCCGGGCCCGGTGCACCACGCGTTGGGCACGATGGGTGAGGCGTTGGCACGTCGCGGCTCTGAGGAACCTCAAGTCCTGATACAGCTGGCCCGCTGCCTCGATGACCACGTCGCGGTGCGCGTATTCGTGCGCCGTGAGGTCGGCGATGTACCCCTCCCACCAGCGACGGTGAACGGTCGCCGCGTCACGCTGGGACGTCCACGACGGGAGCTCGATGGTGAGGGACACGGCGATCTCCACGCCCCGGAACGTGCAGTGGCCCCCACCGGCCTGGAGCTGCCACCGGCGGGACAGGTCGAAGCGCGTGAGTCCGTGGACCGCGCCCCGAGCGTCGCCCGCCAGCCGTTGTGCCTCCACCGCGGCCACCACGCCCTCCGGTACCCTTCCCTCCGCGGGAAACCGTCGCTCGGCCACCACGATGTGCACACCTTCGACCAGGGTGGCCGACCCCCCACCCGCCGGGCGCTCCCCACCGGGAGCGGGCGCAGGGACCGGAGCCGGCCCGGGAAGCGTGGCGGGTAGGGCCAGGACCCCCGCCGCGAAGACGCTGAGCGCTCGATTCATCCCGGAGCCTCCTGGAACGGGTGCATGGGATCCGTCGCCTTCCGTCGTGAAGCACCATCCGTGCCGGCAGCAAACACGCCGGCTGTGCGGGATGATCCGGTGGCAACTGTCCCCGCGCGGCGACACTCCCTTCCCTTCCGGAGGACACCGTACGGCGACGACCGGATCTCACTCCCTGCCGGACAGGCGGAGCTTCCAACCCTCCAGCACCCCGTAGACCGCCGGGGTGATGGTCAGGACGAAGAGCGTGGACGACAGGAGCCCCCCGATGAGCACCAACGCCAGGGCGTCCCAGATATTGGAGCCGGCGGCGTCGCCGAACAGGACCAGGGGGAGGAGTCCCACCACCGTGGTGGCGGTGGTCATGAGGATGGGACGGACCCGCTCCAGGGTCGCCTGCACGATGGCGTCGTGGAGCACCATCCCCGCGACGCGGCGGCGCAGCCCGTTCACGTGATCCACGAGGAGGATCGCGTTGTTGACCACCACGCCGAACATCATGATCACGCCGATGTAGGCCTCACGGGTGAACGAGGCGCCCGTGATCAGGAAGATCAGGTACACCCCGATGAGGGCCATGGGGACCGTGAGGATGACGCAGAACGGCTGCAGGAGCGACTCGAACACGGCCGCCGTGACCATGTAGACCAGGAGGAGGGACACCGCCACGACCATCCAGATCTGATCGCGCTGCTCCTGGCTGATCCACCACGCCATCTCCCCCTTCTTCACCGTGTATCCCGGCGCGACCTGGGTGGTGGCGATGATCTCGTCGTGGTACAGGTCGCCCAGCTTCTGCGGCCCGCGGAACTCGTAGGCCACCGTCCGTTCGTACTGCTGGTTCTCGCGGCGGATGCGGGCGAGGACGTCTCGATTCTCGATGCGCATCACGTCTCCCATGCGGATGCGCCGACCGTCGGGGGTGTCCATGAGCGTCTCGCGAAGGGCGAGCACGTCCATGTCGACGTTCCCCTCCAGCTTCACCTCGAACTGGACCTCCTCCCCCCCGAGCTTCAACACCCCGAGTTGCGCCGCGCCCTGCACGGCCGCCGTCAGGGCCCCGACGAACTGCTGGACCGTGACGTCGTGTCGTGCCAGCCTCACGCGATCCAGGAAGACGACGTACTCGGAAGCCTTGTCGCGGGTGAAGCGCCGACTCGACGCGTTCGTGTCCACCTCCTGCACCCGCGAGAGCCGCGACAGGCGCCGCCCCAGAGCCTCGGCGATGTCCCGGACGGCCTCGTAGTTGTACCCGAGCACCGTGATGCTGTAGTTGGGCGGGCTCGACCCTCCGCCGTAGAACGATGGGCCGAACCCGTACACCCGCACCTCCGCCCCGGTGAAGGTGTGGCTGTACGCCACCATCTGCTCCTTGATCACCACCGGGATGGCCGTGTTCTCGATGGAATCGGGGAACGTCACCTCCATGACCCCCCGATTCTGCCATATCTGCGCGGTGTACTGCTCCACCTGGGGGACCGCCTCCAGCTTCTCCTCGAAGAAGGAGACGAGCTCGTCGGTACGGTCGAGGTCCGATCCCCGGGGGAGGGTGACCTGGATCAGGATGTAGCTCCGCTGGTTCCACCCCCCGCCCCACACCGCCCACGTGCTCACGTACTTGTCGAAGGCGCGATAGGAGAGTCCGAACACCGCCACCGTGAAGATCATCGCCACCCATGGGTGGCGCACGGTGAACGACACGATGTCCGCGTAGAAGCCGAGGTAGAAGGGGCGTCGTGCGGGTCCCCCGCCCGCGTCCGCGGACGCCCCGCGCCGCGCCGAACCGTGCAGGAGGCGGGCGGACAGAGAAGGGATGAAGGTGAACGCCACGAAGATGGACGCCACCAGGGTCAGTCCCACCACCACCGCCAGCGGCACGTAGAAGACCCTCAGCTCGCCCTGGAGGTACACGAAGGGCACGAAGACGATGAGGGTGGTGGCGGTGGAGGCGAGGATGGGGAGGACCACCTCCCGGGCTCCCTCCTCCGCGGCCGTGGCGCCGTCCTCACCCTTCTGCCACCGCCGGTAGACGTTCTCCAGGACGACGATGGAGTTGTCCACGATGAGGCCGAACCCCATGGCCAGCCCCATGAGGGTGAGGAGGTTGAGCGTGAGCCCCCCGAAGTAGATCAGGTTGAGGGCGATGAGCACGCTGAAGGCGATGGTCGCGAACACCAGCGCGGTGGACCGGACCGACCGCAGGAACCCCAGGAGGACGAAGAAGATCACCACGGCGCTGAAGAGCGCCCGGGTGCGTAGATCGGTGAGCTGCCGTTCGATGTCCTCGCTCTCGTCGTCCACCAGGATCACCCGCGATCCGTACGGAGACAGGCGCTCCAGCTCCGCCATGCGCTCCTTCACCGCTTCGGCCACCCGCACCGTGTTGGCCCCGGCGGACTTGGTCAGCTCGAAGGAGACCGCCGGACGGCCGTCGATGCGGTTGAAGAACACGGGCTCCTCGTAGGCATCGTGCACCGTGGCGATGTCCGACACGCGCACCGGCGTGCCCGCCTGCGCGGTGATGACGGCGTTGCGCACGTCTTCCGCGTTCTCCGGGCGGTTGACGATGGTGAGGGTACGCTCACTCCCGGCGGCCCGGACCGCTCCCGCCTCCTGGACCAGGTCCAACTCCTGGATGCGCCGGCGCACCACCCCCGGCTCCAGACCCAGCGCGGCGATGCGCGCTTCGTCCAGACGGATCTCCAGACGCCGTTCCCGGCCGCCCAGGACCCGCACCAGCGCCACCCCCTCCACCTGGGTGAGCGCCGGCGAGATGATGTCGTCCACGTGGCGGCGCAGAGCTTCCAGCGTGTACGGGCCGGTGAGCTGGTAGCGGAGGAAGGGCCGGTTCTGCTCCTGGAACTCCTCCGGGACGTACTGCGACACCTGGATCCGATCCACGCCGGGAGGGAGGTCCTCCTCCAGGGTGGCGATCCGCTCGGAGAGCTCCAGGCGGGCGAAGTCCATGTCGGTCTCGCGGGCGAACTCGACCTCGATGTCGGCGGTGCCGCGCCCGTTCTCCTCCAGGGAGACGGAGACGATCTTCTCCACGCCCCTCACCTGCTGGATGGCGGCCTCCAGGGGCGCCGTGAGGAAGGCCTCCACCGTCTCGGGCGAGGCACCCCGCCACGTCCCCCGCACGGTGAGGCGGGGAAGCTGCGTGTCGGGGAGGAGTTCCAGGGGGACGTTGCGCCACGCCACCACGCCCAGGAGCGCCACCGCGGCGTACGCCATGGTCACCGCCACCGGGCGGCGGATGCTCACCCGGATCATGCGTCCCCGGCCTCCCCCGGCCCCTCACCGGGAGATCCCCACGCCCACTGGCGCGCCCGTTCCACCCCCTGGTACACCACGGGGACCACCACCAGCGTCAGCGCCGTCGCCACGGTGAGCCCCCCGATGACCGCGATGGCCAGGGGGGCCCTCAGGTCCGACCCCCTCCCCAGGCCCAGGGCCATGGGGAAGAGACCCAGGACGGTGGTGACCGTGGTCATGACGATGGGGCGGAGGCGGACCCGTCCCGCCTCGAGGATCGCGGCGCGCAGGGCCAACCCGCGGGCCCGGGCCTGAACGATGAAGTCCACCTTCACGATGGCGTCGTTCACCACGATGCCCACCAGGATCACCACGCCGATGAGGCTCATGGTGTTGATCCCCTCTCCCGTGACCAGGAGCGCCAGGGCGGTGCCCACGAGGGCGAGGGGAACCGCCATGAGAATGGTGAAGGGGTGCGCGAAGGATTCGAACTGCGCCGCCAGGATCATGTAGACCAGGATCAGGGCGAGGCCGAACGCGAAGGCGAGGTCGCGGAAGGAACGGCGCATCTCCTCGTTCTCTCCCCCCACCTCCACCCGCACGTCCCGGGAGGGAGGCATCACGCTCAATGCCTCCTCCACCTCCGCGATGGCCTGGTCCAACCCTCCCGCGACCACGTCGGCGTACACGGGAACCATGCGCCCCTGATCTTCCCGATGCACCTCCGCGGGCCCCGACGTCTCGCGGATGTCCGCGAGCTCACGAAGGGGCACCCCCTGGACGCGCAGGCCTTCCAGCGTCTCCCGGGAGAATCGCAGATCGTCGGGAAGACGCACCACCACGTCGATCTTCCGGTCGAAGTCCACGAACTCGGTGGCGCGGTCGCCGCGCATGGCGCGGTCCACCGTCTCCGCCACCACGCGCGGATCGATCCCGTAGGACGAGCACGCCACCCGGTCGATGGCGATCTGGAGCTCCGGCTGCCCGCGCTCCGCGCCGACGCGCACGTTCCCCACCTCGGGGACCGCCGACACGAGGAGGCGAACCTCCTCGGCGGTGGCGTGGGCCAGATCGAGGTCCTCGCTGCGCACGCGGATGGCGATGTCCGCCTCCGCCCCTCCCAGGATCGCGCCGAGGGCCGTGGCCTGGCCCCTCACCACCGAGAGGGCCCCGGGAGGAAACTGGTCCGCCAGCCTGCGGATCCGGCCCGCCACGGCCTCGGTGGACGCACCCTCCGCGACCCGGACCTGGAACGACGCCGTGTGCAACCCGGAAGCCTCGTCCCCCTCGGCGTACGCCCTGACGTCGCGTCCGATGGTGCCGAAGACGGCGTCCACGTCGGGATCGGCCAGCGCCGCGGCCTCCACCCGGGCCGCGGCCTCCTGGGTGGTGGCCAGAGCCGTCCCCTCCTCCAACACGAGGTGAACCTCGAACGATCCCTGGTCCACGTCCGGGAGGAGATCCTTCTGGAGGAAGAGCCCCACCGCGAGGGTGAGGACCAGGGCGAGGGCGGATCCACCCAGGACCCGCCCTGGATGATCCAGCGCCCACTCCAACTTCCCGTGGTACCACCCCGCGAAGCGTTGGAACGCCACCTCGAACCGCGCCACCACCGGCGCGGAGATCCACCCGAGGAACCGTGTGGCGGAGCCCAGCCAGAAGCCCAGGAGCGCCACGACCAGACGCCAGGCGTGGAGGGCGGACACGAGCACGGCGCGCACCGCACCGCCCCCGATCCAGCGCAGCCGGCCGAAGAACCCCGCGCGGCGCACGCGTTCGGAGAGGACGATCTCCCTCCCCGGCCGCCGCGCCCCGGCGAAGCGCGCCGCCAGCGAGGGAAGGAGGGTGAGGGCCACGACCAGGGAAGCGAGCAGCGAAAAGGTCACCGCCAGGCTCAGGTCCTTGAACAACTCCCCCGCCACGCCTTCCACGTAGATGATGGGCCCGAACACGCTGATGGTGGTCAAGGTGGACGCGGTGATGGCCCCCTGGACCTCCTCCGCGCCCAGGGCCGCCGCGTCGGCGGCCAGCTCACCGGACTCCTCGCGGTGCCGGAAGATGTTCTCCAGCACGACGATGGAGTTGTCCACCAGCATCCCCACGCCCAGGGCCAGCCCCCCCAGGCTCATGATGTTCAGGGAGACCCCCGAGGCCTCCATGAGGGAGAAGGTGCCCACCACGGAGATGGGGATGGCCAGGGCGATCGCCACGGGGTACCGCGGATCCCTCAGGAAGAGGAAGAGCACGAGGAAGGCCAGGAGCCCGCCGAGCACCAGAGCCGACACCACGTTCCGGATGGAGTCGGCGATGAATCCGGCCTGGCTGGACGCCACGTCCACGCGCACGTCGGGATACTCCTCGGCGAGCTGCCCCAGCACCTCCTCCACCATGGCCGCCACGCCCACCGTGTTGGCGCCCGCCTCCTTGAACACCAGGAGTCCCACCGCCTCCCGCCCTTCGTACCGGGTGATGGTCTCCCGGTCCGCGAACCCGTCCACCACACGCCCCACGTCGCTCAGTCGGATCATGCGGCCGCCCGCGTCCCCGCCCGCCTCGCGCCCCACGACCACGTCCGCGATCTCCTCCACGGTCTGGAACTCTCCCAGCGTGCGCAGAGGATACCGGTAGCGCCCCTGCATGATGGTCCCCCCGGGAGCGCTCACGTTCGCCTGGTCCAGCGCCCGGGCGATCTCCGCGATGGTCAGCCCGTACGAGTCGAGGAGACGCGGGTCCACCTCCACGTGGATCTCCCGGTCCAGACCGCCCGCCACCGCGGCCCGGGCGACGCCGTCCAGTTGCTCCAGGCGGCGGCGGATGACCGTCTCCGCCAGGTCCTTGGTCGCCCACAGATCCTCGCCCCCGGCCACGGAGAGCGTCATGATGGGCTCCGACTCGGGATCGACCCGGAGGATGGCCGGGCGGGACGCGCTCTCGGGGAGGCCCTCCCGCACGTTGTCCAACCGCTCGCGGACGTTGAGCATGGCGAAGTCCATGTCGGTGCCCCAGGCGAACCGCAACGTCACCAGGCTCACGCCCTCCCGGGAGACGGACGTCACCCGCTCCACTCCCGGCACCGCCGCCGCTTCCGCCTCCACGCGCTCGGTCACCAGCCGCTCCACCTCCGCCGGCGCGACGTCGGCGTACGACGTGAAGATGACCAGCCGCGGATAGCTCACGTCGGGGAGGAGGTCGATGGGGAGACGGGCGTACGAGATCCCGCCCAGGAGGATCACGGCGAGGAAGAACATCCAGACGGCCACCGGCCGCCGGGTGCTGAGACCGGGAATGGACATGGATCAGCGCCCCTCGTCGTCCGGGCCCGGCACGGCGACGGCCACCCCCACGGCCTCCTCCAGCGAGAGGAAGGCGTCCACGAAATCGTACTGCGCCTGGATGACCTGGCGGCGGGTGGCGGCGTCCTGATCGAAGGAGAGGCGGAGCTCGGCGAAGGTCCGGGTCCCGATACGGTACTCCTCGCGGGCCAGGCGGAGCGCCTCGGCGGCGATCTCGGCGGAGCGCTCGGCCAACTGGAGCGTCCGGTACTGGTTGGAGAGTTCCAGGAGGGCGCTGCGGACGGTCTCCCGGGTACGGAGCCGCATGGCGCGATCCTCTTCCATGCGGTTGTCCAGCGCCACGGACGCCCGCCGATCCTCCTGGCGATTGCGGAAGAAGTCGTTGAAGAGCGGGAACGCGAGCTGGATGATGAAGCGACTCTCCAACCCCTCGTCGAAGCTGACGTCGAAGAGGGCGTCCCGCCCGCGGGTCTGCGCGGTACGGCTCACGTTCATCCCCATCTGCAGGACGGGCCACCACGACGCCCGAGCCTCGCTCACCCCGACCTGCGCCGCATCGACCCGGATCCGGGACTCCTCGAGGCCGGGGTTCTCCTCCAGCGCCGTGCGCACCAGGCGGTCCCCGTCGAGAACGCCGGGATCGAAGACGGACAGCGGCACCTCCTGGAGGTCGAAGGAAACCAGCGACTCGTCCCCCAACTCCGTGCGGAGCGCCAGCTTGGCCCGCTCGAAGGCGGACTCCTGCTGCCGGAGCGCCAACTCCTGTTGCTGGACGTCCAGCTCCGCGTTGAGGACGTCCACGCGGGTCTTCATGGCCAGCGAGAAGAGCCGCTGCGCGACCTCGAGGTCCAGGCGGCGAGCCTCCACGAACCCCTGTTCGGCCCTCATGAGCGCCTGCTCGCGCAGCGCCGCCATGTAGCGGCGACGCACGGCGATGCGCACCGTGGCCAGGGTGCGGTCCCGCGCCACGACTCGCCCCAGGTTGGTCAGCTTCTGACCGCGGAAGGTGGTGAACAGGGAAGTCCCGCGCAGCGTCCACGAGAGGTTGAGCCCCTGCTGCGTGCTGGAGAAGTAGACCCAGTCGGACTCGGGCCGCTCCACCGGGTTCCCGAAGTCGTCCGTGGCGCGCAGCGTCCGGTTGCCGGTGAAGCCGGTGCTGAAGAGGGTGAGGTCGGCGTTGGGGAGGAGGCTCTCGAGCCACGTGGCCCTCATCTCCACTCCGTTGAGCGAGACGTCGTTGTCCGCCTGCCTGTAGGTCGGGCTGCTCGCCTCCGCCAGGGCCAGCGCCTCCGCGAGGGAGAGGGTGCGGGCCGACGTGTCCTGGGCCGCGACGCGCGTACCCCGGGATCCGGGGAGGAGACAGAGGAAGAGGAACAGGCGCGCGATCCGCGTCGTCCGGAGCCGCCGGGTGCGGGCCCTCATCGGCCCGGCCTCCCGCCCGCCTGGGCCACGTCGTCCACGAGACGCACCGGCGTGTCGTGGGCGAGGTAGTGGTGGCCGTCCACCAGGACGATCTCCCCGGGCTCCACCATCCCCTCGTCTCCGGGAACGATCTCCACGTGCGTGTCGTTCTCCCTCCCGACGGTGACGTATCGCCACTTCGCGAGTCCGGCGTCACCGGACGGCTCGTACACGAAGAGCATGTTGCGATCTCCTCGCTCGAGTATGGCGGCCCTTGGCACCAGGACGCGATCCGGGAGCGCCTCCGCGTCCAACGACACCTCCGCGTACATCCCCGGCTTGATCCGGTGGTCCCGGTTCTCCAGGAGGACGGTGACCCTCCCGGTGCGCTGCTCCGGATCCACCACCGGGTTGATGGTGGCGATGCGGCCCTCGAAGACCTCCCCCGGGTAGGCCGAGAAGCTCACCACGGCGCGGCGGCCTTCCGAGAGGACCCCCAGCGCGGCCTCGAGCACCTGGACCTCGACCTTGATGGGGTCCATGTCCACGACCGTCAGCAACTCCGTTCCCGGCGTGACGTACTCTCCGGGGACCACGCGGACGTCGGCGACCCTCCCGCCGAAGGGCGCGCGGACACGGGCGCGCTCGAAGCGCAGTTCCGCCTGCCGGAGCGCCACCTCGCGCTGGTCCAGTCCGCTCCGGGTCCGGGCGATGCGCTCCCGTTCGGCGCGCACCGCCTCGTCCTCGATCTCGTCGTCGAAGAGGACCAGTTGGCGGTACTCCGCCTCGGCGGCGGAGAGATCCGCTCGCGCCTGCGCGACGTCCAGGGCATACTCGGTGGTGTCGACCAGGAGCAGGCCCGCTCCCCCGGACACGCGCTGGTTCTCCCGTACGGCGAGCGCCTCGATCCTTCCCGCGACCTGCGCCGCGAGGGTGGCGCGCCGGGACGCCTCCGCCTGTCCCGCGGCGTTCACCCGGATCCAGAGGGTATCCCGCCGGACCTCGGCGCCGGACACGGGCTGGGGCATGCTGGCGGAGAAGCCGTCCGTCCCCGGGACCGCGGGAACCTCCCCCCCCTCCTCCGCCCCGTCCGGAGTGGGGTCCCCCTCTCCTCTTCCGGCCACACGGAAGGCGACCGCGGCGGAGATCAGGCCGAAGAAGACGAACAGGGTGACGAAGCTCAGCGTGCGTCGTGAGTAGGCCATGCGGTCCTCAGGCGGAGATCGAAGTGGCGGACCATGTCGGCGAGGTGGTCCCCTGACGTTCCCCCACCCCGGTGGCGCGGCCGGAGAGGGTTCTCCTCCTCGGACACGTTCCCGTGGCGGGAAGGTTGCACGGACCGGTCCGTCCCGATCCGGAGAGGGGCCGTCCGATGCTAAGACGCCGTCCCGGCCCAGCGCAATGCTCGCATGGGACGCCCGCTCGGAGTTGGTACCGGGAACGGCCCGCGATAGGTTCCTCTGATGAACCTGATGCCTCCCCTGCGCGGGGCCTCCCGGGGGCCCTTCTTCCTGGTCGCCTTCGTCGGCCTCATGCTCGGCGTCTGGTGGATGGACGGGGCGAACTCACCCACCCCGGCGGACGATGCCGTCACCCCTCCCTTCCCCGAGTGGGACGCACCCATCGTGCCGGAACTCGCGGCCGCCGGAGCGGAGCTGTTCCGGAGCAAGTGCGCCGCCTGCCACAACGTGACCGGAGACGAGAAGCTCGGTCCCAACCTGGCGGACGTGACGCGACGGGAGTCGGCGTCATGGATGCGGGGGATGATCCTCCGCCCCGACTCCATGACGGAACACGACGCCACGGCCAGGGAGCTGAAGGCGCGCTACGCCGTGCAGATGACCGTCCCGGGAGGGATCTCCGGCGGGGACGCCCGGGCGGTCTACGAGTTCCTGCGCCGCGGCGACCAGGGGCGCGCGGAGCGCTGAACCTCCCTCAGGACCCTCCCTGGAGGACGGGGAGGAGCACCTCCAGGCGCCCGTCGGCCGCGGGGTTGGGGGTGAGCCCCAGGAGGTGGGCCATGAAGGGGTAGACGTGGACGGCCTCCACGGAGGCGATCCGCTGCCCCGCGCCGATCCCCGGACCCATGGCCAGGAAGATCCCTCCCATCTCCGGCGCCTGGTTGTCCCACCCGTGGTTGTATCCCAGGGAGGGAGGATTCCGCTCGGGGGTGACCAGCGAGCGCCCCGGCGGCTCCACCACCACCAGGTCGCCGATGCGCGGGTCGGCGCTGTAGTGGAAGCGCTCGGGGACGTCCTGGCGGAGATACACCTCGGCGCGGGGCCAGATCGCCTGGAGGGAGTCGCGCAGCGCGGCCACCCGCGCCGCGTCCCCGCCGTCCACCCAGAGGCTCCCGTACGGGCCCAGCTCGGCGTAGCGGAGGTCGGGGAAGCGGTTCAGGTCCAATACGTCCACCGAGTCGGGCCACTGGCGCATCATCCCGTGGTCCGAGACGAGGATGACGTACACCGGGTTCCCCGCCGGGAGGGACTCGATCCCGTCCAGGAGTCGCCCCAGCGCGCCGTCCACCTGGCCCACCGCGGCCTCCACCTCCGGGCTGTCCGGCCCGTGGCGGTGCCCCTGCGAGTCCACCGTGGAGAAGTAGAGGGTGATCATGTGGGGGCGCGTCTCCGCGGGCATGGAGAGCCAGGTCAGCACCTGGTCCACGCGGGTGTCGTACGAGACACCGCCGTCGTACCGGTACCAATACGACGGACGCACGCCCCCCACGTCGGCCTCGGAGCCCACGAAGAAGTAGGAGGCCGACACCATCCCCTGGGTCTCGGCGGTCACCCAGATGGGCTCGCCGCCGTACCACGTCCCGTCCTCCACGGCTGCGCGGTCCCCCATGTCGTAGTACGCGCCCCGGTCGGGATCCCAGAAGCGGTTCCCCACCAGGCGGTGGGTCTCGGCGTACATCCCGGTGGCGATGGAGTAGTGGTTGGGGAAGGTCTTGGAGGGGTACACGGGGATCAGGCTCTCTGCGCGCACCCCCGCATCGGCCACGCGCCGGAAGTTGGGCGCCGGGAAGCGGTCCATGTAGTCGTGGCGGAACCCGTCGAAGGAGACGAGGACCACCGCGGGAGCATCGCGGTGGCGCTCGGCGTTGACGGGGACGTCGTCCGGAGGGGCCGGGCCCACGGCCGGGTTCTGACCGCACCCGGATCCCACGAGCACGAAGGCGGCCGCCCGCAGGTACGCGGGCCCCCGCGTCCATCCACGGCGACCGCTACGACGCTCCATACGTCCTCTCCACGTAGTCCACCAGGATCCCCTTGAACTCCTCCACGAGCCCCTCTCCCTTGAGGGTCATGGCGTGCTCCCCGTCGATGTAGACGGGCGCCTTGGGCTCCTCGAAGGTGCCCGGGAGGGAGATCCCGATGTTGGCGTGCTTGGACTCTCCGGGGCCGTTCACCACGCACCCCATCACCGCCACGTCCATCTCCTCCACGCCCGGATAGCTCTGCCGCCACTCCGGCATCATGCGGCGGATGAAGTCGGTGATGTCTTCGGCCATCTCCTGGAAGAAGGTGCTGGTGGTTCGCCCGCACCCCGGGCAGGAGGTGACCTGCGGCTCGAAGGAGCGGATCCCCACGCTCTGGAGGATCTGCTGGGCGACGCGCACCTCCTCGGCCCGGTCCCCGCCCGGGCGCGGGGTGAGGGAGACGCGGATGGTGTCTCCGATCCCGTCCAGGAGGAGGGGAGCCAGCCCCGCCGTGGTGGCCACGACTCCCTTGGTGCCGAGACCCGCTTCCGTGAGGCCCAGGTGGAGGGCGTAGTCGCACCGTACGGCCAGCATGCGGTACACCCGGATGAGCTCCCGTACGGTGGACACCTTGGTGGAGATGACGATCCGGTCGCGCCCGAGCCCCGTCTCCTCGGCCATGGCCGCCGAGCGCAGCGCGCTCTCCACCATCGCCTCCATGAGCACCTCCTCGGCATCCATGGGCTCCGGCGCCCTGGCGTTGGCGTCCATGAGCTCGGTGAGGAGGCGCTGGTCCAGTGAGCCCCAGTTCACGCCGATGCGCACCGGCTTCCCGTGGTCGATGGCCACCTGGACGATCTGCTGGAAGTTCGCGTCCCGGTGCTTGGTGCCCACGTTCCCCGGGTTGATGCGGAGCTTGGCCAGCGCCTCGGCCGCGGCCGGGTACTTGGTGAGGAGGAGGTGGCCGTTGTAGTGGAAGTCCCCGACGATGGGGGTGTCGTACCCCTGGTCGCGGAGCCGGTCCACGATCTCGGGGACCGCCTGGGCCGCCTCGTCGTTGTTCACCGTCACCCGGACCAGCTCGCTCCCCGCGTCGGCGAGTTGGCGCACCTGCTCCACGGTGGAGGGGATGTCGGCGGTGTCGGTGTTGGTCATGGACTGGACCACCACGGGGGCGTCACCTCCCAGCCTCACCCCACCGACGTCGACGGGAACGGAAACTCTGCGCTGAACGGGGATCACGTACGGCCCTCGAATGGAGGCTCCACGGACCGGCCGCCGGGCCGGAAACTCCCGTCGAATCTAGAGACGCGCGCGGGAGAGACCAAGCATGATCCACGGAACCCACCCACACCGGAACCGACGCCGCGTCCCGGGGTTCTCTGCTCAACCCCGTTCGGGGTGAGCGCCATGAGCCAACACACGACGAGGATACCGACCGTGGCCGATGTGAAGATCACGATCAGCAAGAATGGTGGATACCGGGTGGACGGCGACGTGACCCTGGTGGACCACGAAGGGAACGAGGTCAAGGTGCGCGAAGGCCAGCGCATCAACCTCTGCCGCTGCGGCCACTCCAAGAACAAGCCGTTCTGCGATGCGACGCACAACACGGTGAAGTGGGACAACGAGTTGGCGAAACGGGGGTAGGGGCGCGAAAAGGCGAGACTACTCTTTCCATTGCCTCAGCATTTCGATTTCCTCGTCGGCGATCAATACGTAATTTCGAGCTCTTCGCGCACGAGTACGATAGTCATGGCTCCCCCCCGTCCCGGTCCAGCGCGGCCTCCCACCGCCCGATGAGCGTGGCGACCTCGTCTTCGTCCAACCCGCCCATCTCTCCAGCGGGCCGGTGGTGGTCGTAGATCGACCGGAGCAATACGTACTCGTCATCGTCCCGAATCGCCCCACGTTCGAGGATCGCGGCGGCGGCCGGCCAGTCGACGGCTGGAAGCGTACCGGCGCCACTACCGAACCGCTCCGACATGATCGCCTCGAACGCTACCCGATGCGCTTCATCTTCCTCGAAACGGTCCTTCAGGTCCGACACCAGATCACGGTGCATCAGCTTGAGCCCCCGCAGGTTTCCTTCCCGCGCGCCACGCTCGATGATTTCCAACTCCATGTCGAAAATGGGGATCGCGCGAACATCGCGCGTGGTCGCACGAAGGAATCGAACGATCACATCAGACCGCGCGCGCAGATCCTCGAGCTGGCGAGCTTTTTCGGTCCGCGTGGGGGTCATCGTGGTCGCCGGGGTTCCTGAGGGGCTCGGTCGAGGAGCGTCACGGCGACGGCCACGACGAGCCCGAGGAACAGGAGGGTCAAGCCGGGGATCGGGTACGGCCATTGCACGCACGGATTCCGCTCGGTCTCCATCGCGCTCCACACCGCGTTCGTCTCGAAGATTGCTGCCATGACCCCCACCAACACAGGGATCAGCGCGAGGACGGTCGTAGGGAGGCGTCTTGGGCGTGGGACTGCCGCCACGTACAGGAGGAGCATGCAGAAGACGATGGGGAGAAGGAGCGGGGCGTAGTACATGTAGTAGTAGTCGCTCATGGATCTCACCCTTCTCGGGGAGCGTTGCGATGGTCGTTCAACCAGTTCCGCACGTTGCCGTGACTCTAGGTATCCGCGCGAGCACGCGCCCAAACCATCAGGCGGTGGGCTACGACGACGGACAAACACGCCACGACTGTGATCGCCACAGTCACGCGAAACGCCAGCACCACAGTGGGATGAACCGCCCCGGGTTTACCGGAGACTGTTTGACTTGAGTCACGAGCCCACGGGTTGGGTCGCGTGACGTGAATGATACTGCTCTTCGAACTCCTTCGGGGGGATGTCACCGATGGGAGTGAGCAAGCGGTGGTTGTTGAACCACCAGACCCATTCGAGCGTAGCCAGCTCGACGTCCTCGAACCGGGTCCACGGCCCCTGGGGGTAGACGAGTTCGGTCTTGTAGAGGCCGATGACTGTCTCAGCCAGCGCGTTGTCGTAGCTGTCGCCACGGCTGCCCACCGAGGGCTCGATGCCCGCCAGCGCCAGGCGTTCTGTGTAGCGTAGAGACAGGTACTGGCCGCCGCGGTCCGAGTGGTGCACGAGCGCCTCGGCCTCTCCGCCCAGCCGCTCGGTGATGGCCTGCTCGAGGGCGTCGAGCGCCAACTCGCTCCTCAGCGACATCGAGATCTGCCAGCCCACAATCATCCGGGCGAAGACATCGATAACGAAAGCCACGTAGCAGAACGAAGAGCCGAGGCGCACGTACGTCAGATCCGACACCCAGAGCTCGTTGGGCCGACTCGCCGTGAAGTCGCGGTCCACCAGGTCCATGGGCCGCTCCACGCCCTCGGCCGCCTGCGTCGTGACCTTGAACGTTCGGCCCCGTACCGCACCGTGCAGGCTCATCTCCCGCATCAGGCGAGCTACCGTGCACCTCGCGACCGGGACCCCTTCACGGTTGAGCTGGAGCCACACCTTGCGGGCTCCGTAGACACCGAAGTTCTGCTTGAACACCCGCCAGATCTCGGGCTTCAGAAGCTCGTCCCGTTGCGCCCGGATCGACGCCTTCGTCGGATCCGCCTCCACCGCCTTGAAGGCGTAGTAGGTCGACGGAGCAATCGGCAGCACTCTGCAGATCGGCTCGACTCCGTACTCGGCCCTGTGGTCATCGATGAACGCCACCATCAGCGAGGTCGGCGGTCGAGCTCCGCCTGTGCGAAATATGCGGACGCCTTGCGCAGGATTTCGTTGGCCCGCTTCAACTCGCGGTTCTCGCGCTCCAGCTCCTTGATCCGTTCCCGGGAATCCGTGGTCGGACCCGGCCGCCGCCCCGTGTCCCGCTCGGCCTGGCGAACCCACTTACGCAGTGTCTCAGCCGTACAGCCCACCTTCTCCGAGATCGACACGATCGCCGCCCACTGTGAGCCGTGCTCTGCCTCTGTCTCCCACACCAGCCGAACCGCACGCTCCCGCGTCTCCGGGGAGTACTTCGCTACTCTTTTCATGACCCCATCTTCTCAACTGTTGGGGCCTCCGGTAAACCCGGGGCGGTTCAGAATGGATAGTAAGCATAAGTCGGACGTTTGGGACGTGGTGGGCCGGCGTAGGGAGTTCGGGTATGGGCACAGACTCCATGGTTGCCAACTTTGTTGCGACGTACCCGGGTAAGCTTCATGCGCAGCGCAGTGGAGGGGGGGGGACTTGTGGTTCCACGGCCGGCGGTGGTGGCCCTGGTCTGTTCCTCAGCGGATCGCAAACCATCGAATACGAGATCCGTCCCTTCATCGACGCGGTAAGCGCCTCGCCTGTCGCGGTGCTCTTGGGAGAGAGCATCACTTTCACTGGCGCGACCTCATGGCCGTGGGAGGATATTCGGTGGAGATACCTCGTCAATGACACGGACGCGTCACCGGACTGGGTGTGGGGACAGTCCACTACAATCGCGTGCCAAGATACGTTTACCTGTGTATACGCGCCGACGAGGTCTGGCCGAATGTTCGTTATGGGGACGATCCACGGTGTATTCGTCATTGCGGCGGCGCCCGTCACTTGGGTGGGGAGTGCCACTGACCGATATGCGAACGGAGGGCCCGAACTCGTACTTCATGTCGTCTGTAATCCTCCTTTCCCGACAATCGGTGAGAACGTCGAGTGTGTAGTCCGGGACATCGGCGAGGCCCAAGATCTGTCCACGGCCTCACTCGAATGGACGTACTGGTCCGACTCGTTATCACTCGGATGGAAACAAATGTGGTGGTCCGGAGATACGGTGTCATATGGTCCAACACCAGATACGCTCTGGGCCGGGACGATCGCGATGTCCGGCCGCGTGCGAGTCGTTGGGACTCGCGGCGCCCAAATCGACACGTCTTTTGTCGAATCTATCGACGTGATCGGGAGGGGGTGGCAGCAGAGCCCCGTCGGATGGCATGGCTATGTCGGGAGCCTTCCAGGGCCGACGTTGGATACCCTAGGCAGAAACGTTGACATGACTTCCGGCCTTTCTGGTTACAACATGATCGATGGCCAGTACTTTGTATCGCCATCGATTGTGGGTGGTCCGAACGACGGGTTTCAATATATCGATTCTGCATCCTTCTCCGTTGCCCGTGGATATTTGCTGCTGGACTGGATCACTCCTTCGGGTCCGGTGACGATCCCGTATAAGGGTTCGACGTACCGAAATTGGGATCTACTGCAACTCAATGGGTACAATCAAAACTGGCTCTACGATGGGGTCGTCGCGCACGAGACGTATGGTAATGCACCGGGGAAGGGTCATCAGGCGCAGATCGAAAAGGTGTGGGGTGAGGTGATAATGTGTGGAAACCTTATGGATGCCTATGACCACCTTGCCGGAAGGGCCGATTGGATGACACAGAACGCACTTATACCAAAGGTGTTTTCCGGTCGGGCGCTGGCAGTCGCCGCCAGTCACACCTATGTGGCCGGCAATCGGGCGCCTGGAGCGCCCGTGTATGAGGTGTCCAAGCCGTGGCGTCTCCTGACCGCGTCCGGCGATAGCCCATACGAGGACGTCTCGCTCCAGACTGTCTACGAAAAAACCTATTGTGACTGGAGTCTCTTCTAATGATACGAGGACCGCAGGTGCTTAGGATGCTCGGGGTGTGCGGCGTCTTCGCAATCGCCTCCCTAGGAGTCGCTCGGCCATGCGCGGGCCAGGATGTAACGTCGGTGCCGCCCGAACAGTGGGTTCAGGCATTTAGGGCCCACGGAGTGAACTCACCGTACAGCTTGTCCGCGGTATTCCTCGGAGGGTGTCCGACAGGTGGGAATTCGAGAGACCAGATTCTTAATGCGTTCTTGCGTGAATCATGGAGTCCGGAAGAGGCATATCTGTTGTCATTCGCCTACGGTGTAGGAATCGAACTATGTCAGGATTCGCGTCTGACGGAGTGGTTTCTAGAGAAGCTGAGGGATCGCGACGTGTTTTCGGACGACGCGTTGTACGGGGCGCTGCTGAGCATCGTTACGCGGTTGATCGAACGGGATGCGCTTCCAGTTGAGATGGTTCGGCGGATGCGTGCCGATGCTCTCGACGGTTCTGTTCCCGCTGAGATGCGCACGAAGTACCTCGCTGTGCTCCAACGGGGCAGTGCGCCGGAGGAGTTAGAGGATCTCTTGTTCGACGTGCTTCTCCGTTCGGACGGTCCTCCAGAGTGGGTCGGAGCCGCGACGTTCGTCTTGTGTCGTGAACGACCTGACGCCTTTCTGGAACGAGTGGCTTCCCAGTTGAGAAGGGATCCGGAGTTCGTGAACGCGGGTGCGGTCCACGTCGTGATCGTAGGTCAGCTACGCCTCGAGCGCGTTCGGGCGGATTCTCGCGGGTCACAGCAGTACCTAACAGAAC
>Ga0224501_10000617_pt1 | contig 27765 bp, 20 predicted proteins | sample SF_Oct11_sed_USG_4_FD_169105 | JGI IMG/M metagenome (GOLD analysis project Ga0224501, IMG submission 169105) | Sediment microbial communities from San Francisco Bay, California, United States - SF_Oct11_sed_USGS_8_1 | ecosystem: Environmental > Aquatic > Marine > Sediment | place: USA... | reverse complement strand
TTTAAACATTCGAAATACCGCTACAAAGTTAGTATGGGTGGTGCAGTCTGAGAGGGGTCCAAATCACAAGCATTTACAATATATCTGGAAAAAGTGCAGAACACTTCAGGATCACAATTTTCTGTCTCTTAATATATTTTCTATCTGACCAATCCGGCCCAGAGACTAGCCAAATCTACCTTAGCACAAACGAGACCCGTTTATTTCAACAATAACTACCAGACTCTATGGAGTTACTCTCTCCTGTGAGCATGAGCCCAGGGATGGGGCTATAGTACTGGTGAGAGTTTATAAACGCTATGGACAGATAATTGTTCAAAAAGAAAATGGATGGATATTACCTAATGTATAGGTGTAAAGACTGCGCTAGCCCAGTCTGATCAATGGCGGAGCCGTGATCCAAGGATTGTGAGTTCAGTTCCCACTGCTGGTCGGGCTTTCCATGACTGGTACAGGGTTTTAGTCAGCCTTCCACTCCAATTTGCTCTTATGGCTTCGTATCATGAGGATATAGTGGTGACCTCTGAACAAGCCAAACAGGCCACTGAAAACAAACATCACCTCCTTCATCAGGCACTCAGCATCAATACGGAGCCAACATGACTTTAATCGAGAAATCCTTTCCGAGACAGAGCCAAAAAACTTCTAGCTTGGAGATTCGGACAATATGCCACCAAAAGTCACAACTCAGCTGAAGGCAAACCAGAAATACAGAAACAGCCCTGCCACTCAAAGGGTCCAGCGGCTCCTTCCAGAATAAACAGACATGCCCGCTGGAAGAGAACTCCTCTGGAAGGGGTAGTGTACCTTGGACCCATTCAGATCTGGTTGCGGCCGTTTTGGTCAACTCATGAGAAGAATCTGGCAGTGTGAGACTGACCGCTGCAAGAAGTGTCACAGAGATGAGGAGACTGCTGACCCCCTATTACAATGCCACCGAATAGAAGACGAGGGGCTACAGACCTTAGAGAACAGTGAAAAAATGTGTCAAGTGTGGCTCAGGATAGCTGACATCCCAGGGCTACTAGCTTAGTTTTATAGTTCAATCCTTTACACACTGAGTCAGCAAATAAGAACCCTAGTAGAGTGAATCCGGGCACTGGGTATAATCAGCTTCCACAATGTCAACCCCACCTAGAATTTGTAGCTTCACCAGAAGCTGATCCGTAGTTTCCAAAGACAGACCCGTGGCACAAGGGATGTCATTGGATGGACGGATTATTTGATTGCAAAGCCTTTGCCATAAAACACTTGGATATGCTCGATAACTTACGGAGAGGTGAAGAACGATCTGATTGTACTCTGTATAGCATGCTCCTTCTTTGTTCTGATGTCTCGTCAGACACAAACTGCGTTTCTATGTGACTGCAAAGAAAGAAAATACATCATACAATCGAAGCTTACTAAAAGGGAAGGAAGAAAAATAGTTCGATGGACAATAAATGAACACTGATAACTCCATGCAGATACTCTTTGACATTGGCGACTGTTAACCTGCTCCACATGTCAGCTAATAATTGCTCAGTCATAAGGTCATCACTCATCTTTGTATAGCATGAACTTATAACTCTATGATGAGACGAATTGGAACTCTGCACAATCGAGAGGAGTATAAATAGGTGCCAAGTGAATATAATAATGCAAGCTGTTGGGATTGTGGAGTGTTAAATTGTGTGTTACAAGTTAGTGCTAGGTCATAGCGGTTTATTTAGTTGACTCTAATAATACCTTTTGTTCTTGGATGATGCTCCCAGTAGATTCGTAGGAAGTTTTTTTTGTAAATATATGGGCAGGCTTCGTCTTCTAAAGCTAGCTTCGGCAATGATACTCTGTGGTGTCTTTATATCTGTTGAGTAGAGATATGAGTGTGAAGTGTGCTCTGCATTTTTGTACATTGTAGCTGTGTTCTGGCTTACAGCTAGTTTAGAATAATTATACATCGCCTCTCTTCAGTTCGGAAAGCCTGTTCTGGGAGTTGTCTCCCCAATACGCGTTTATAGCTGACGTCATCATTCAACATGGCAGCCCCCTTGCCAGCAGTTCCTGCTAGCCTAAAATCGGTACAACATCATCTCAAAACCGCACAAGAACATGACAAAAGAGAGCCTGTGGTCGCGTACTATTGTGAGTTTCCACCTACCTAATGAACTAACTACTAAGCCTGTTTTTGGCCTAATGGTCTTTCAGTAGTATGGAATTGAGGCAGTCACTCACTGAACCACTAACTCGCCACTCGGCTACCTCCTCTCTGAGCCTGTCGCCCAGTTTCACTTTCAATCACCGAGTTGACCGGGTGAATAGGATTTAAACAGTCAGATCAGACGTAAGGCAGAACTTAGCAAAAACACAATTCAACTTAACTCCAACGGCCGTACATTATATCACTAGGCCGTACTCCTCCAATTCCAAGACACAACACACTGACACTGGCTTAAGTTACTCGACTGATACTTACTTAGTTAGTACCTACAGTTGAGATACAGCGCCTTGGTGTGTTGAATCAGATTTCAGATGGCGATAGACTGGTGGCTAGCGCTACCGTACTGTATTGTACTAGGGTACATGACACATGTAGTAGATCTACCCATGTACTGGTTCCAATTTGATGATAATAATGCTCTTTGGTAAAACTTGTTTGAGCCTACTACACCTAACTCGGTCACTCTGTGTGTCCTATAATGGGTATATAGGCAATATCCTCCATTGCACTAGGTTGATTGCTGTGCTTAGATGTTGGGTGACAAGGTTTCGAAAAATTATCTCAAAACACTGTTTTATTGTGGTGTAATTGTATTCTTAATTATAGGCCGCATGTATGTGCTGCAAAGAGGAATGGAGCTTGATAAATCTTCCCCTGAGGCTAAACGGTTTCTCATGGCCTTGATGGATAACCTAGAATTGGTTAGTAGACAAAGGACCTTGTGAGTCAGCAACCATCAGGAGATTTATTATTGATGAAAGCCTTAAAGGGCATCTGCAAACAGCGTGAAACGAAAACTGACAAACGAAAGTCATTTATCTTATGAAAAACGCGTCGTATCTGTAAAATCGATTCGTTGTCTCCATATGGAGACGATATTAATTCGCAGTAGCAAACTCGGTGATCGGCTTAATTACATGCTCTCTCTATATTGTATGTATGTAACTCTCCTCTCCAGTATCCACTGGGGTCAGCAAGCGTTATGGTCACAATCTGCAAAATACGCAAATTAAATATAAACCCCTGCATTCAATTGTTACTGCTATCAAGCCGTCTCTCCCTTTATGTTCACTCCTGTCTGACTTATCACTACGTTAAATAGTTGAGGCCCGCCTGTAGAGTTACCTTCTCTTTGCCCACACGAGTGCATGCAAAGTGTCCCCTAATGACGCATCCTGAGAAACACACTCTAAGTCGAAAATAATCAGCAGGAGGTGGATTTCTGCATCACCCAGAGCAATCGTTTTGTTATAGAGGTAAGAATTAATTTAGTATCATGTCTGTTCTATGTTTTTTTTTTCAGGCCAAGCAGGCACTATCGGCTGAGGAGGCAGTTCACTCAGAAGCTGTAGGCCAGGCTCATGTTGAGAACTACGCACTCAAAATGTTTGCACATGCAGACACAGAGGATAGAGCTTGTCGCCATTCTAAGTAAGCCAAACCCTCTCCTTGGTCCACAATTTGCTACTTTTTGCAAGGAGGCTAGCCTTAATTCGTTCCCGAGCTCTGGCAAGCCTTTCCTACTGACCAGGAAGCAAACTGCTGACCCGAAGCAAGAAGCAATGTGAAGTATAAACAGAGAATAGCATAAATTAAAAATAATCACAAGGTTTGCTTCCAACAACTATTCAATTCACCGAACTTTGTGAAGGGAAAAATTCACTTTTGTTTTCCAAGAGAGTTTGAATCAGGGGCATTTCAACAAATTGATATTATAATGAAGCCCAGAGCAAAACCACCTTAGATTAGTCAGAGGCTATACTATTATATGGGAGGGAGATGAGGACAGCGATCGGATAGTGTTATGTTCACAGTCTGCAGCACCCATTGCCATATAACCCATGATGATGTGATCAAGCTGGACTGGTAATAGAGCGATAATATGGTGTAATGTTTTGCTTTAATTTAGAAGTTAGACTGTCAAAAATGGAAATGCGGAAACACTATTTCTTCTTTCAGTTTTAGAAAATAACCAGCTAACTTTACAGATATTTTAAAGAAAATCTGTATCTCGATTTGGTGCCGGCTTCCCAGATCATTGACATTCTTATTCATTTTGTTGATTGGTACACTGAGGTCTAAGATGTATGTATAATTGCTCGCTCAATCTTCCCTGGGCGTTTATCAGATCAGTCGCTACTGGATACACACGCTATAATGGGTTGTGAAATTTCTATAATAATCATAAACTAATTAGTAAAAGCGGATCACCTTCTATTTCTGCATAACGCAAGTTTGCATTTTTTCATATGGCACAACATACTGGATATTACCTTATATAGGTAAGCAGTAAGTCACCTATGTCTGTTCACTCCGCTGCAGGAATGTGGTGAAAGCTTTCTACACAGCAGGAATGTTGTTTGATGTGATTTCTGTGTTTGGTGAAACTTCAGATGACGTGAGTACTATCCTGTTTTTATACTAATTCATGTGCTGGGCAGGATTGCAATGGTACCTGGCAAGCGTTTTATTATTAAATTGTCCTATGCGTACTATTCAAGTCTGAGACGTGTAGGATGAACGTGAAGGGCTGATGTAACAGTGGTCCGTCGTTACTGGGATTTGATGGGTCTCATGGTTGCAAGCCTGGCACTCGACCGCTGAGCCATCCCACTCTCCCTACACTAAATATTGTTTCCAGAGATTACCCCTGCAGCCAGAGCCAGACATGGCCAGGGCTTTAACCCTTGATCTCTCAATCCTGTGCTATCAGCCAAGGGCTCTAGCTGCTGAGTTGTCGTGTAAACCACGAATTGAGCGTTGTCTATATAAAGATTCTTCCTTTGATTGTATGATCATTACACACTTTCCATTCGGAGTTATCTAGAAATGTTATTTTTTGTTAACAACATCCAGCCTTTGCTGTCGCAGTTTATATGGGAATACATGAATCTAGTCAAGAAAACTATTAATACAAATAGGAATAATTCATCACAGGGCAGTCTTTAACTTCTGCAGTGTCCGTACATTACATTCATTAATTCCACGACTGTGACCTCTGCTGTTTCCATTTGTTGTACTCTTGTTCACACTAGCATAACATTGATGTCAACCACTGACACGGCCAGTGGACTGCCTGTATGGCTGATTATTATCCGCACTACAGCAATGTTATTATGTATGTTTCTGCCGCTTTGGCGTGTCATATTCAGCTGGGGGGAGTCTCTTCCTCTCAAGGGTAGGGGTTAGTCCTTTACTTCAACCCGTGGTATGGTTGATTGCTTAGAATGTGCAATCGTGTTGATTGAGCTATGGATTAGAAATCAAGAAAGTCAACAGTGGGAAGGAAAACATGCAGTTTTAATTTGATCCAGAGCTCCTACCAAAGGCTTTTTGCCAGGCGAGAAGAAAGTCCCAGAGCACCACGCCAGGAATAATAAGGTGGAATAGAAACAAAAAGGGGAAAATGTATGACGGTCTGGTTGAAATTTTCTTCGTTCAGCCAGCTCTTCTGTTATACTGTCACAAGCTCTCATCCTGGTGAAGAAATGGCTCATTTTGCTTGCTATTTTGTCGTACGCTTTTCTTGCACCGGGATTGTGGCTTTCAATAGGAGAGCGTTACCTTCTCTATGAGGAATTCCTTAATAAAAACAACTCGATGGCTTAGTGATACTATCCATGTAAAAGAGGAGACTCTTGTCTTCTTTTATAGCTTTTGTTTGTGGTAACATGTCTATGAATTAAAAATAGACTGCATCCGACTTATGAAAAAGTTCAGTTTTTCTTCACTCATGCGCGAGTTATGCGTACCTGGTGTTTGGATATCGTACACAAAGCAAATACCAAACTGACACATACTGGTGGGGCTCTCTCCAACCAATAAAATCCCAGCTGCCCAGTGCATTACGCACGGCCCGGCTGGTCGCTATTGAAACATCGGAAAATCAATTGGTGCCATTGTAGCGGTATGTTAAAACTCTGCATGAAAAAGTAACACCCAATCGTTTGCCTCAACTTGATTGTTTCTGTGGGGGTAACATTTCAAAGTCACGAAATAAATGACAGATGTCGCTCTAAGTGTCAGAAATCTTTTCATTTCGTTTATCTACACAGACTTTTTGAGCAGCTATGCTAACCCGGAGCGATGGGATTTAGCAATGATGTGAGGAGCTGACACTCCCAGCTGGAGCTCATCATGATTATAGCTTAATAGGATCTCGAGTCGGCGCTCTAGCCGCTGAGCTACCCGGGTAGCCGGGACAAACCTGTCCTACCCCATCCCACCCCACCCATTGTTTACCAACCAGGTCTGACCGCTGTGAGCAGCGAAGCAAGCCAATCAGTTTTTGTAAAGAATCGGTCATCAATGACGTCCGGGGCTAAGATATATTTCATGGATGACCAAAGTGCAGTCATGCAGGTATGCGTTGCGTCGGTGGCTAAATTTGTTTTGACCCTTGTTACATTCTCTGTTTGCAGATCGAAAAATATAAGAAATATGCCAAGTATAAGGCAGCATACATTCACAAGTGCCTGAAAGCTGGAGTGCCTCCGACTCCAGGACCCGTTGGGGAAGATGGGGAGGAGCTGGGTGAGTCAACATAAGCTGGGTCTTACCAACCAGTGTGGGGGACAAAAATTGATGCGCCCAGACAAAGCCTATTAATGTTAAAGAGATTTGAACCCATGCCCCTTCACACTGGGGAATACTGGGGCAGCTAGCACTCTAGATAACTTTACCAGGATTAACGCGGAGTCTTGATTCAGTATCTATCTTTTGTTTGCATTTCTACTGCACAGTTTTTCTTGATACAGTACATTCATTGGAAGGCACAAATTGTGTGCACCGAGTTGTGGAACCATTTCCCACAAAAGTCATTACAGTGACTAGAAGGGTATCCAACCTTACCTCGCCAAGTCTCCCTACTTATCAAGGACTGAGCTTCATATATCAGCATGGAATACAAAGAAACACTGTATTCTGATTCCGAGCTGTCTTGTTCATAAGAAGTCACAGTATTTCAAGAAAATCTTTCCGACGCTCAAACTCCATGCTTAGAATTTTCAGCCTGAAGTAAACAACAAAATTATCATTCTCCAAATGTATTGATTGTGATGCATAAAACTTGTTGAAAAACAAATTATCTAACCTAATTTGCCGACCCCATATGCTCATCTAACATAACAGGCATATGACGCTCTGTTTGCTACCGCCGATGCTCCGTGTGGGAGTCTGCAACCCAATTCTTTTTTGTGTAATTTCGCTCATTTTGTGCTGTTAATGACCGCGAATGTCACTCGCAGTTATTAAATTTATTAGTATGTGGGAGTATACTCCGCACCTGATTCCACTTGCTTGGATCACACGCGCCAATGAATTTAGTCTAGGACAATGGGAATACGTGATGTTTACCGTCGGAAAAGTTTTGCATTATTCACACAAATTGTGTCCTTTGGGTCACCCGCACAGAATGACTTCCCTTCACAGGTGAATCCGTGCAGGAGCCACGCCTGGAAAAGGTAGTATAATCTTCCGCTTCCCATTTCCCAGACGAGTTCATCTCTCGGAAAGGAGAGTCTAATATCATCAGGAAAGTAAGCAAGAGCCATGACGGGCAATGTATTATTTTTAGAGTTGGGAGGACTGTCCATAAGTGGTGGAACTGCTGATGGGGCTATGGGAGGATATGATCAGCCTGGTATTAGTGGCTTCCAGCAGCCACCTACTGTCAGCCATCATCCACAGCCACCCGCGTCCAACTACCAACCGCCTGCAGCCAGCCATCAACCGCCTGCAGCCACCTACCAACCACCTGCAGCTAGCCATCAGCCGCCTGCAGCCACCTACCAACCACCTGCAGCTAGCCATCAGCCGCCTGCAGCCACCTACCAACCACCTGCAGCTAGCCATCAACCTGCACCAAGCGCATATGCACCAGTGACACCCTCCGGTTAGTTCATCCTATCCTTGCACTATACTGTATAGTCATATAACTCTCTTGAAATTTATTCCGCCCAGACATCCTCGTACGAGCTTTTCTTGGTAATCTCAATGAAGCTGTACGGTGTGTCCCCAAAAAAACTTTTTATTTGTGTTAGTGCAAAAATCTTGCCCTGACAACCCTGTGATGGTACTGTTTTGGTAAAGTCTTAGATCATGGGACTTGGTTACCCTCGATGGACGGAGAGTGACCATCACTTCTTACCATATAGTGTGGCGACATCCAGGTTATCACACGTATGCTTTCTCTCATTTCTTCTGTTTTCACATTTCCAGGCAACGATTTCGAAGTGAACTGGGATTTAGCCACAAAGTATTCAAAATTTATCACAAGTTCGCTGACTTATGAAGACAAAGATGCGGCTATCAAATACTGTCAAAAGACACTCAACCTCCTTACTCTAGGCCATGAGTGATGCTGCGTGGGATAGTGTGGTGTCTTTGTAGAACGGCTTTTTGATCTTCGTTGGGGAGTTTAAATAATGTCTAGTTATTTACCTAATATCTTCTTTTTGAGGACAGCGGTGGTGTCACTCAATCTCCACTTTCTTATAGTTACTGATAGAACCGGCTTTATTGTGCTGTATGTAAAAGACACGATTGTTGACTTATTTATTATTAAAAATTCCATTTTATATTTTCTTCATTTGATTAAATAGACGATTTAAACTATGTAGATCTAACATTGAATGAGTCCTAACTGTCAAGACCCAACCTCGATGCTGCACTTAACTGCAAAATATTCCATCCAAGCAGAGTTTGTTACACTTCTAGCCTTACAGTCTCCTGAAAAGCTGAGAATCGTCAGGAAGGGGGCATCCGTGGTTTTAGCATTATTATGATGCCATCAGCAAGCTCATTAGTCCACTGTTGGCAGCTAGACAGCGTTGTAGACAACTTGTCTCGAGCCGTCTGAAGGCAACTGTCTGCTGTTAATCACTACATCAGTCTAGGTATACACTCCAAGGACACATTCTGGGCTCAATCTTAACATCCCAATTTCATAAATAAATTCCATAGGGACTACGCATTGTTTTGATGCATCGAATCAACACTCATGTTTCTAACAGGCCATGCTTAAAAATAACTGAAATCACCGACTCGTGCCACGTCTAACTGTGCTCATACGAAAGGAATCATACCTTCAGCCTCTCCGGGATGTGGGGGTTTCCTCTGTATTATGCAATTCCGGACGGAGTAAATTGCACTGACTGTTAGACTTGGATGGTGAGTGTCGTCTGCCCACTACTTATTGACTTGTCTGCCGTCATTTATTCGCTAATGAGACTCTTGGGATTTCCTGTAAGCGTGCACAAAAAACTCAAACTAGACACTTCATGTCAAGCTTTTTTGTGCTCTTCTAGAACAAAGACGCCACAAATATGTGCTCATGAGTGGAGGTGGGGGAGGGGTGCTGAGTAGATTGAGTTGACTTTATGATACTGATCATCAGAATCTGTAAGAGGGTCTGTAGCGGGGTCTCAAAATTGCGATAGATCGACATGTTTTGGCCAGGTGGTGTGAAGCAATGGCTTAGTGGAAAGTGTGCTTGATCCGAAAGCAGAGGTGCTTGTTTTCTCAGCTTGAGTGGCACTTTGCCCCATAGAGTACACACCATGGAGCCTGTAAAGTTACCTTTTTTTCTATGGGGTCCACCATGGACCATTTCGCAAACACTCTGCCGGCTTGGTAATACTATTCATGTAAATTACAAAATGATTCTTGCCTTGCAATGCAGTTGAGTAAAGTGAGCTCGAAATACAGCTGTAGTTACACCAATGCAACTTGATTTACTGTTCAGTGAGAGTTGCATGGTAATCTTTTTGTAATAGTGATTTATATACTACATAGTGTAATGTGCAAAACTGCTGCCTGAACATACATGAGAGAAAAACTTCTTGGAAAGTAAATTTCTAACCAAGTCAAAGAAGCAAAGCGCGGGTCATTTTATTGTTTTGTCAGTTTTTACAAATTGCACAAGTCATTTAAAATTGTGAACAGTGAAAAATATTTTCATCAAAATACCAATACACCTACTGTTGTTTACTTCTAAGACTTTGCCACAATCATCTGCGTGCCACGTGCCCGCAATGATAAAATAATGCCGGGTACCCAGACTGTACATACAATACTCTGTATCGAGGGATGATTTCAATTAAGGAAATGCCGAAGAATGTGTGCTCGAATGTGTTTAGGTCAAAGCAATAGTTAACTGCTGACAAGTGAAAGTATTAAGGATGGCTTTTGAGACCAATTCTGTTGCCTTTTGGAGATTTGTGAAATCAATTAGCTTCTGCTAGAGGTCCAGATTTTAGGTTCTTATGGTTAGTGTGAGCTCCTCATATAATCCTAGCTCAAAATAAGATGCCTCATCACGAGGCGGAGCATTGCTGCTGACCCGCCCACGTTCCATGCTAGGCTGGCAGCCGAAACATTCATATGCCGATCTAATTTCTTATACAAAACACAAGAAATAAAATACAGCTAAAAGATTATACAACTATTAGCTGTCTAAACCGGCAACTTAACTATTACTATAAAGAAGTCATACGACAAAAATGATGATGATTATTCCCTCGAAAGCAAGTTTCTCGTGACTTGCTGTTGTCATGGTGGCGTACGATGGTGCTCGGGTTGGGGACCTGTCTACCCGACCCATTTTTTAGACATCACCCACTGAAATACGGCTAATCTTCTCTAGAAGTGAGAGGTGGATATTTAGCAGCTGTGGAGTAATCTTGACCTTTATTCACTGGTTCAGACCTCCATTGTTTTTATTGCGGTGATTCGAAGCCACGCTACCAAATTGGACTGAGAGGCTCGCTAGAGATTATTACCAAGAAAAATAGTCCCCATCAACATTGAACAGCAAACTCACAACTCTTGGGTCATAATTTTACATTTTCACTGATTAAGCTACCCTGGCCTATCTGACCCCAGTAAATTATCCTGTATCATATTGGTGCTGGTAACCGGGCTAGCCGATGTAGCGCGTCATATCAAACAGAAGTTACGTAATTCTCCATACCATACGTTCCATTCTAATCTTGGCTGTGATTCCGCAATGCCCAAACTATAGCTTATCATAAACTCTTCAGCCTTATCGTATGCATACTATATGTAGGCGCAGTATATTGCCTGTTGCTATGCTCGTATACTATTATCCATGTCTGTGGTCAAAGCTCAACACAGTATGCTGGAGAATTTGAGATTTAAAATTATGTCGTGTACAGTGGGGTGAAGTGGTGGCTTAGTGAATAGCGCACTGGGTTTAAGGATTCCATGGTTCAATTTCTGGTTTGGGTACCCAGTAGGTACCACTCTGTTTTTTTTACCTTAATTCAATTTAGATCGCGACCAATGAATAAAGGAGGTCCACCTATGAAGAAACCTTCACAACAGGGCATGTGGGTGCAGGTGGGTGCAGGCTAAAAGTCCTGTTATGACAAATCCTGGAAAATACCCACTTTCTACATGCCCCTGACACTGGTCAAGACAATGAAGAAAGTGAAGCTGGCTTTAAATTTTATTCAGTATGACATAGGAGCAGTGACTATTAAAACTGCTGGTAAAACTTTCACCAAACCAATTGGCCCGATTGCGATTGGGTTTGCTTGGCAATGTGGTCCAGATGGCTGTTAGCTTGACTGATCAAGAAGATGAACACTATCAGCTGTAGCTATTTTAAGACACTCACTGCTCACTACCGTCGATTAAAAACCAATTCGGAGGAAGCCTTATTTAAAGAACAATAAAAGACTATTCCTTTGGTCATGCATCTGATCAACATTCAGACACTTCAATCCCGAGGGGTCATCATCATCCATAAACATCTCTCAAATTCCGGAATCTATCATGTTCAAGTGTTTCTTCGTGCGAGATCGAATGATTGAATGTTATTATAGGCAAAAATCAAGCATGGGTGTTGCTGATGTGGCGCGTGGTTGGCTTTGTATTATCTGGTACACATCGGGAAATTACATGAAATTGCATGCATCTACTCAATGATGGATGAGCACATGGATTAAAATAAGAGAAATAAGGCCCGAGTATGCCCGGAGGCCAATGATTTTAAACAGTAAAAATTATGGATAAATTCAAAGATAAATTGAGAAACATGACTCATAATGCTCCAGACGATGGCAGCTTTTATTGCTGCCTCTGTGGTTCGCTTATAGACATGGTAAACACTTTATAATGCTCTTCACGTGGTCTTACAAAGTCATGTAGAATCTGAGATGAAATGTTCGAGACCAAATATTTACGTGTATCAAGCAAACTGAATCAGCCTATTTGCGCGTGACTGTTTTTAAGGCAGACCTCTTTCTCTGTGAATCCGACTTTCAAATGATCAAACGTTAACATTTTTTATGTTCAATCCACAGCTTGTGGCAAATCTACATCTTGCAAAATGCTAATGATTGGAAACAGGTGATGCAAGAATTAGATGTATTTACTGGGAGTGGCCAGAGACAACAAAATACGCCAACTATTTTTATTACTCCCCTAATACTTTGCACTGCACGTGCGCTTGGCAGCGCCAGCATACATTCTCGATCGTAGTAAATAGCGCGATGATCATTTATAATGATTAGTGATGCGTATGTGATGAATCAATGAAGCGACTATGCCCGCTCATATTTAAATGCCGAGCGCAGCGCGTGGATAATCAGTAAGGGTCTGACTTCTTATCAGGAACATACAACTAGCTGCTAGTATTTTACGACTACCAGAATGCGTTTTAGGATACAGGCTATCTTGGGCCAGTCTCTTTTATACATCATAGTGTGTAGCAGTTTAGCCACAGCAACATGTAAGTATATCTCCAATCTTTATACATTATAACATCTTTATTCTTCTTAGAGTTTGGTGGTAAATACAACATGGACTAATAAAGGTTGCAGTTTAGAATAAGATAGAAATTGAGCAGTTATGGAAATTTTTCACTATGTAGTTGTTTCGGGGATTTCTGTTTATCTTTTTAGTATTTAGAATGTATGTTGTCATTCACCATTTTGTAGAAAAAAAGGTTGTACAGTCCTGAGCTCCATTGCTGCTACCATGTGGAGTGACATTGACAGTGACTTCCTTCACCAATATGCCCCTATAAAAAAAAAATCGGAATTGAGTTTACTATAATTTAATGATTAATAGAACTCTAACAGTTGAATTTTCATTGCAGGGGAGTGCTCAAGGTTTAGGAATAAACACGGCTGCATGGGAGGTAAGAAACTAAAGGTCTCCACTTGAGTAGGGTTCGTTACTTTCGTATCCTATCTTTAGGGTCCCTTGGCCTTTAGTTCCACTTTAGACATGCTTAGTAGCGAATAGAAATCGTCCATTAAGTTTCAAAACTTCATTAGCAGATTAGTTCACTGATTGTCTCAATCTACTTCTTTGCTGTGACAGCTTAACCCGGGAATTCAGCTTGGTGTTTCCCACAACAAACCCATAGACAGAAAATAGTCATTGTAGTTGACATCAAGTGGGTTTTCATTTGAGTTGAAGGTTTTTCGGTTGGTAGAGTGTTAAAACCTTGGGAACGATTAGGTTTCATAGTTCAGCATGACCTAGGATATAAAAAAGCAGTAAAGAACATCTTGAATACTTTGGTCACACTGTGTAAAGCTTCCCATGCTTTACCAGTGACATATGTAACTGGCTTCACCAATTATAAGAGTAATCTAGAATGGTACCAGTATTTCACCCACTATGGGGGTTGTGAAATTCTACATGTATAGTGTACCACCACCGCTTAGGTGCATGATAGCGCATTTAAATCTCAGTGCACATAGGTAATTCATATCTGCATAGGTCCTTATAGTCTGCATGTAAATCCACAGGGCTTACCAAGACATCTTATTTATAGGCTATACTTATCAGCTACATGTTAGCAGTTTGCATTTATACAATATATACGCGCTGACTATACTTACCGGTACTGGCTGGTTTTACAGTTTTTACCTGCAGGGGCGTTTATAAACCTGCAGTTCCAAGATAGACGTAGCTAGTCGGCATATCCACAAACATCACCCCTCTACCCTAGCTGCCTATAGCGGTTGTCGTTATACCGCTTCATACTTGTTTTGCACAATCTTATGGGTGGGGAGACCATGCCGGAACTAGCGCCTACAAGTTACCGAGGTCGACGTAAACTTCTGGTTTTAAACTTATAGACCCATTAATATAACACAAGAAGATGTAATAGATAAGCCTGTGGCATTGTATACTAGGTGATAATCCCATATACTTACCAATTAGGTGTTCATGAGAAAAGCCCCACACCCAGCTGATTACACCTATACCCTTATCAATTATCTATCATAATCACTGCTCAATTCAATTCAATACGCAAGGTTGTCTATCTATGCGTAAGATCGAAATATAACATGACATCAGTGTGACAGGTTAGCAAAGTGGCTAATCATTAAACTGGCCAAACTCTACAAAAAACCGGAAGCATTAATTATAGCGCTCATGTTACAACATAGTAACACAGAGTTACCGCGAGAGAGCACGGTATTAGAAATTTCAGGCTTTGTTTTAACCTATACAATGGTTGATAAGAGGTTTGTTTCTAAAGACGGTTTCATCAATCTAGCAAAAGCTGTACACAGCCAACAAAGTAGACATTACAACTGAATTGAATGCATATTTCCGTAGAACACCTTTTGGAAAGCGGGATAGCTCAATGGTTAGAGTGCTTGGCCCAAGATAGAAAAAGCCCGGGTTTAAGCTATGCTGAACACTCGCAGTGAGAATGAGCTCCTCACATAATTCTTATAGCTCCTGCTGAACACTCGCAGTGAGAATGAGCTCCTCACATAATTCTTATAGCTCCTGCTGCACCAACAAACCTCATGCTTAGGAGGTTTTTTAAATGGGCCAGCCAATTGCTCAAGTAGAAAAAAAACACTGACTTGATTCGTATGGCCTTCACATTTATTCTTTGATTATACTCCGCAGTATTGTTGCCTATTTGGGGTGATGTAGTTTACTCTGGGGGACTTTGTCTGAGCTCCAAAATGAATAATGGTTAGATGAACTTCATCTCACCACGACGGACATTTTTGCGATTTTAGCCCCTGACTTCCTCCTTGTACACAAGTCTAGCATTTCAACTATTAAACCACGGTTGTCCCACCCAAACTCAGGTTCTGCTGCTTTATATGTTGGTAACAACATATGAACTTTGTAGATGTAATGGGTAAAAGAGCTGGACAAGCCATTCCGGCCCAGAAAGAGAACACAGCATCCTTATTGAGCAACCAGAGACAATATCAGGATCTGCTATACGCTCTTATCATGACTAGACAATCAAAATTACCACTCCGAGGCAGTGATGAACGATTCCCCGAAGAGGTTGCCACACCAATGATGCCATTACTGACTACGGAAAGAGGAGTGGAGAGGCATGTTACCTCCAGCAGACTTTACAGGATACTCTCTAGGTAATTTGGTATATGTAAATAACTGACTACATAGTACACACACCTCAGGGACTTCATCTATTGACGCCCGCCCTCACATTATTTTGTCTTATACTGTATGCAAAATTTTAATTCATGGGTCAAGAACTGACTGCGTTTTGATATACGGGATTGATTTTCAGTTTACCGCGCGATAGAGTTCCAAACAATTACAGGCTCGCGTTAAGATTGATTCACATGCTGATGAACTCAATGATACATGTAGATTTATCGTTACATTGCTATAGTTCATATAACAGGAAGTTTAACAATAAGGGGAGGATTAACTTTATTCATAAGCTTGATAACTTGTCGATAACCTTCCCGTTGATTTTAGGTTGTCAGAGTCACAGAGGTGATTGCGTTCCGGTCACTCACCACTTCTCATCGCTATACAGACAGTCTGCTATATAGGCAGCAACACCTTGATCCAAGCTCTGTGTAATCTAGTCAACTGTCTCTCTAAGTGCCAACTTAGCATTCTACAACCTCGCAAGAACATTCCGATAACTTCTGAGTGCTAACGATGACCGCTTTTGCAATAGCACGACAATCAGGAATTATAGACAATGCATTCATTTACTACATTATAACGGTGCAATACTAAATTATTGAGCAATTCTAAGACGGTTGCAATATAAGTGAATCTCTACTCAACTCCCACAGATAATTTTTATTTCTCATTTATAACCTTACGTGTTTTGTTATTGATGGATGATGACCGAATGATTTAGGTAGAGTTAGTGAGTCAGTGCTTAGCCAACGAGCAATGAAAAGTACTTCACTGCGTCATGAATGATGGGTTTATTTTGACTAGATGACTAAAGAATCAAACAAAAAATGACATGGGAAAAAAGGAAATTCATTAATAGGGATTCGGCTATCAAAAAGCCCCAAACTCCACTGACTTTCGCAAAATTTGCTTTTAAAGTAAAGCGTAGCCTTTACTCCAAGGTCTTCGAAAATTCCCGACAGGAGAATTCCAATTAGTGATAATCTATGACACTCTTTAAATGGCTCGGAAACTAATGGCGGGGTTCGAGCTGGGATATATGATTTGACTGTCCGCCTCTTAGTTGGCGTAGATATCTCCCATAGGAATCCAGATATTTTTAACTTCTGTGCTGTGATAAAGGAACTCCTCCCCCGCGCCTGTAAAAGGAGAACCAAACAGTATTACCCACCATTCAGCGCCACAGCCGGTACCAGATCTGACTTCAATTGAAAATGGATAGCCATAGGTCTTCTTTGCATTTCTTTCCATTTCAAAATCAGGCAGAAGAAGGGACGGCGAGATACCTCGGTGGCAAGAACACTTGACTTAAGATCAAAAGGTCCTGCATTCAAGCTCTAGGTTAAGCTTCAGAACAAGCTTCAGGCTTAGGAGATCCGTTATATAGGATGGTCCAGTGGCCGCGGTAAACAACAACAGATGAAGGTGTAATCTGCCTTCTTTCAATAGGCAGAGATAGACATATTGGGAGGAAACAACATTAGGGATAGTGTAAAATTATACGGTTTTTTAGAGATGTGCGAGGGGACCATGGGTCCAAGAGACTCACCCTGAAGAGAATCCTCCCAGTTTCGATTGTTTCGGCCATAATTAACCCAGGTACGTTTCACATTCTCAGCGGACGTGTACTCTACAAACTTTGATCCTGCTTCCGATCCAAAGTACCACAAAGCCTAAAAAACCAATCAATTAATTAAATCGGTCATTGACATTAACAACTGTGTCATGGGCACGTGGGATATTTCAAGCCAGGAAAGTGTGGGCCGAGCAGCCCCGGGGTCAACTACTGGAGGCAATATATCAAAGGGCTGGGATCTGGAGTCACATTTCTTTGCCGCCACTGTGAAGGTCAGCATAACTCAGTGCCAGTCCCAAGCATGCATTGTAGGAAGGGCATGCGATTACAAAAATTATGCATAATTCAAAATGTATTGGATCCCAAAAGAGTATGCATTGGCAAGCCCGTACACAAGAGGTAGCCGTGGAGAAATTTCCTGAGATGAATTATTAATGCTGCATTTACTGAAAGCATTTTTCTCTGCCAAGCGCGTCTGAGCAATTAAAATGTGACACCAAACAGTAGAGAGCATGAGAATTTTTTCCATTTGTGCTAGTGCCTTGGAACTGAGCCACATTTAATTTATTTCAAGATTTGAAGTGGTTGAAATGACCAGCCCACTGGCTGGCAGCCCCATTGAGATATTTTTAGCATTTGAGTAGACTTGTTACCTGGATATCTTGATGCTCGACAAGGTATTTGGCCAGGTGATCACGCTCCCCAGTCAGGATATTAATGACTCCACCTGGGAGGTCAGATGTCTCAAAAACCTAAAAGGTAACATACAAACTGTTCAATTATAATTGACCTTGCTGTACAGATGCACAAACCAAGCAGCTTATAAAAGAGCGGACTGGTTTGTAAGGATGGCGGAGAGTAGCATGATTCTACCATGAAAAACCTAGATTATACAGCATACAAGGCTTTGGGCTAGTAAGAAGTGGTCAAAGGTTTATTTATCCTTCCAGCTGAGTTAACATGATATTAGGTCCAACCCAAGGGCATAAGACACACTGCCCTGAGGTACTTATGGGATAAAATATTGGGATGGTGTACGTATATATGTGGTACCGGCACACGCACGCGTAGATGGCAACAGGGATATAAAAAAGCACAAGTTTAGCGGAGAAAAACTCGGAGACTCAACAGACGCGACTATCCCCCACATGCCGAAGAACCACAGGAGTTGAACACACAAATACACAATCTCCCACGCGTAATAAGCCGAAGATTGCACACACGCACGCACAAGCGCACGCACGCACACACACCTGTTAGGGGCAGTACAGAGCACATTAAATAGAAAACACACCTATAACAGTGATTGCCAAATATAGACGTTTTGATTCAGAAATGGATTCGGTCTGGAATGGAAGAATAGTACTGTGACCGATACGTGAAGTTGGATTTACAGCTAGTGAGCCCGTCTATGTCTTTCAGAGGTAATGTAATCAGACTCAATCCGAATTTTACGCATACACATTTGTGGTTCCAGGGGGATAAGGGAGGCAATCACGAGTGGAGTATGTACAGCATGTAGAATGATCAGTAGCAGGTTTTACATGGACGTTCTCCAGCCGATTTCAAGCAGCCCCACAAATTGTTGCATGAAACAGTTATGATGGTTTTGAACGGCGATCCGATTGGGTTGACCTAACCTTTGATATGAAAACTCGGCAGGGCCACAGGCATGGTCCAGGTCAAGTTGGTAAAGATCAAAGCTAATCAGCCAACCTTGCGACTGACCGAGGGGTATTTTCTAACGAGGATCGTCTGTTGTGTAAAACGCCTGGCGCGCGAAAAGGCCAGGTTTGTGGTTTAAACAGGGTTTTAGTGAGAAAATAGTTGCTGGCATGAGTTCGAACGCTCTCTTAAATCACCTGGAGAGCGCTAGTGACGCCATGGACCTCCTACCTGATACAGGTCTAGTGCTGACTGTGGGTGCTTCTCGCTGGGCACAATCACCACACAGTTAGAGCGAACAACAGCGGGAGCCAGAAGTGACACAAATGCCAGCAGAGGATACTCGTCTGGACAGAGAATACCGATCACACCGACTGGTTCGTGAATCTTCACAGTGGCACCATATAGGGCTGTCTCCTACAGAACAGGAAATATGGCGTATGACACGTAATACGCATGATATAAGGCACAGCGAGATAACTCAGTAGTATAGCACTGAGGTGGCAATGGTGAGAACCGAGGTTCAAATACCGGTCCCGACGGGCTACCACTATGAGTGTGAGTTCCGTACATATATCTCAGGTCTTACTGCTCAAACAAGCCTCAGGCTCAGGAGGTCCATTAAATAGAACGCCCATCTGACCGAGTAGAACAATAAAGTAGATAAAAAATTTATGACATGAGTTCAAATGTCGCAAAAAAGACCAATGGTAGCGGGAAGAGAGGCATTTAAACTTTATTCACTCCGACCAGATAATCGACCTGTTAATCGAGCAGCCAAGTTCATGACCCCACATGGGGAATAATAACGTGGAGTATACAAAAACATTCAGTTGTCATAACTTTACTCCAGTGATTTCATTATTGTATCTGAGTACTTAAAGGCAAACTGTAGGCCACTGTAAAGGGAATCCAGAGTATTAACGGACAAAGCACCTACTTATTCCCACTGTATACTTGCTCAATTCATGACCCGTAAGCTGAGATTCATAGAGTGCAGGTGTACCTGTACAGTTCCTCCGTATTTGTCAGCATATGCAGCCCAGTAAAAGAGCCTCTGTATGGAAAGGTCAACCTCCCTCAGGCAGCTTTCAGCTGATCGACCCGTCTGTGCTCCAATCTTCTCTGCGAACTCCGTCCGTCTCATCTCCAGGTTCTCAGCCAGATAGTAAGTGATCTGAGCTCGATTATAAGCGGCTCTCTTACCCCACCTGTGTCAGGATGACCAGGCACATTATATATATATATATAAATACATGCATACATCCTTGTATCACCATTAAATGGGATAGCATGACTCACAATTGCAACCCAGTCACAGTGGGCTTCCATTGTGAGTTGCTCACATCAATCCTAGCTCAATGACATGCCTCAGCACGAGTTGGAGTATTGATACCGACTCGCTCATGGTTTACATTTGGCAAGAGATCAAAATAACTGGAAACGTCGGTTGGACAACAAGCTAATTCTGAGTCCAGAACATCGCGGAAAGCGGGATATTCCACATGTTTTATAATGAGCAAAATTGCACATTACAAGAATGGGTGTCTTTGATCCAAAACTCAGCCAAATAATAAAAACCCAAATTAATGCCAAAGAATGAATATTCCACATGTATTTCATAAGCAATGTCAATCGCTTCGGGGGTAGAAACAGGGCTAATTACACCTTGCCCCACCTACTCACCCAGGGGCGGCTTTGTGGGCGGCCTCTACGGCATTCCTGACATCCTTCCTGTTTCCTTCACCGACGTGAGTGATCACTTTGCCATCAGGGGTCAGAACTGGACGAGAGTAATTATTGTCCGGACGCTTCTGCGCTCCGCCGTAATAGAATTTATATGTATGATCGATGCTGTGAAAAAGAGCAATGGGAATTGAGATCTGTTGAACTGAAGCCGTCTGTTGCTGTCTCGTGACACGTTTTGACTATTAGGGCAAGGCCAGAGCCTAAGAGGGGCTAACACAGATTTAGAAGACTAACGATGGCATTAAAGCTGAGCTCTGTGATCCAAGTTAAATTCCAAAGTAAAGCATGTTGGTCCAAGTAGCCCATTGATGTCACGTTACACAGTGAAGCAGTAAAATAATATAGTGAAGTAATATATTTGTTTCTCTTGACAACCTGCAGTTGTGAGGGAATTGGCTTGCTGCATCTTTGACTCAGTGTTCTTTAGTGTATATTATTGGAAGACTTCTAGCTTTCACTTGTGTACTTCATGGTGGCCTTCCTTTCAAATGCAAAACAATCTATTGGTTTGCACCACTTTGTACATATAGACCAGAGACCTCTAGTTCTAGGCTCAAATTGCTATCCGGTGATGCATTGATCTGCCAATTCAGGAAGCACTAACTCACACTGGCATGGGTGACACACCATCAGCCTTGACCTCTGCGCGCATGTTATTCGCGAATGTCGGTCTGTGCATTAGTGTAGCTCCGAACTTAGAGTAATCGAGGTCAGTGATGGCAGGGCGGGCTCGAGTTTCCCATTTTGGTTTGGCATACTCATACAGTCCCTGAAAACGATGACAGCCATCAGTATGGAACGGCCACACACAGAGAGTCAGTCTTTGGAGGAAATACTCTAAATAAAATGGGATATGAATTGGTTTGAGAGTGTGTGAAGTTGCGTTTCCGTATATGTAAATGGAAAACGGCCCCAAATTGACATCATTGGAGCGCAAATGCAGACGAGTTATCGTACATTTGTACGAAATTTCTTCAAAATTCCGTTTGATGATACCTACTACGTTTTCCTCTTTCTAGTTCAATCAAATAAGTCTGCGCAGTTTGTAGGCAATCGCTGATGTTATGAACTACTGTACCAGACATTCATATATTTGCACCCATATTATGCACTGAATCACTAGTAACACCAATCCAGAACGAGCAATGTTTTCACTGCGTGAGCGAACAGCTTACCAAGTCATTATATGTTAGTAGGTGGAATCGCTAAAATTTCAGTTCCAAAATGTGGTACTCAACTTTGCAAGCTTTCTATTTTAGTGAATGCTAATGAGTTAAAAGATGGAATTGGAAGCAACAAAATTAGTCCGTGCCTATCAGTTCGATCGCTGTCCGAATCAATGACAAATTTAAAACTGGAACCCAGTGGTCATAAATGTAACACCAACCCGCTATTGCCACAAGGCACCCACTTAGGAACACAACCCTGCTTTCAACAGCTGCATATACTTCCCTGGTCGAGACCAATAATAAGGTCAGAATGGTAAACTAGGCATGTCATGTCTCACCTCTTTGCCTCCGTCTCTGCCAAATCCACTCTCTTTGTAACCACCAAACCCAGCCGCAGCATCAAACAGGTTGTGAGCGTTTACCTACAAATCACATGACACCAGTTACTAGCATGTAATTGACTTTCCTATGACACGAACCCAGTCATCAACCTTCAGATGATGCCCCTTCCGTTATTTTAACACTGTATTCGGAGTTGTCATCCCATGAAACATAAGGAATAGGAAACGATAACCCCAAATAAGATTTTCCGCATCACAATCGACTTTTTTGTTTCACACAAATAGCGTCACTAAGCCATCGGCTTGTTTTCAGGATGGTCCATTGCATGCCTCATGGAACAGTTAACTTCCTCCATGGGTTTAACACCGTGATTCGAATCCGATGACAGTGGAATGATAAAGTGGTGCCCAAACTGGTAATCAAACCAGTCACCTCTGATTCTAAGCCAAGAACACTATCCACTAAGCCATCGGTTCACCCTCACATAACATATAAACATCAGAGAGTAGATCAAGATCATAAAATCTTGAGATTGAGCTCAACGCCTAGGGTGAGCTTGTCACACAAAAGCAGCATGGGGATGCAGAGAGTGACTTTGTAGAACAGCTATGACCAGGATAACGGGGTAACTTAGTGGTAGAGCGCTGAAGTCTTAACCATGGGAAACTGGGTTCAACTGCCATCATGGCAGGCTCCAGTTGTGAGTATGATCCAAAACCAAAACAAGCATCACCATGGGGTGGAGCGCCGATACTGACTCGCTCATGGTGTTCCATGCTAGCTAGTAACTGGTGAAAAACAAGTATCTAACCTTATAGTTACACCACACTATAGAGAAGACATTTGAGCTGAAAATCAATGGGCTGCAGGGAACAACTTGTTTATTTTGTGTGGAACCACTCACCCAGACTGAGCCAGCCTTGATAAGCAGAGCGACTTCCAGTGCTAAGCTGACATTTTCTGTCCATACACTGCCTCCCAGGCCATAGTTTGTGTTATTCGCCAGACTGACAGCTTCCTTAGCTGTGCGGAAAGGCAGAGCAACCAGCACAGGTCCAAATATCTGTAACCACAATTCTTCACAGTTGGACACTGTACCTTTTATATGAACCAACTTATGACGCCTGGGAGAGATTGTGCCATCCTCATTGGTCTACCATCTCATGGAGTAACATTCCACAACACAGATATCGGTAAATATTACAAGGGAAAAATGAAAGAAGTAAAACAGTTTAGTCTGTACACCTTATTAATTCACTTATCCACGATGTGAAAATCTAAGCTGTAAGTTAACCAAGAAAACAACATCGATATGAATTCACAGTTAGACCTTCAGATGATGCCCCCTTCTATAAGTTAAACACAGCATCGGGGGTTGCCCTCCCATGAAACATAATGAGTAAGGAAAGACAACTCCCAATAATATTTGCCCCATTCAAAATTGACGGCTTTCACGCCACAAACTCACAGAGCGTAATTAGACCCTCTGCGAATCAGTGTAGTGGCGTCGACAGTAAAGCCGGTTTTAATTCAATAGCTAAACAGCTAGAGCAATTGACTCAAGATTCAAAGATCCAGGATTCAAGTGCTAGTCGTGCTGAGCGCCCACTGTAGGATTGAACTCCTCAATTTCCAGCTCCTATCACTCCAACAAGACTCAGGATTAGGAGGTCCAGTAAATGGGACGGCCAAGTGCCCACGTTTTAAAAAACAAACAAACCATCGGGTGATAATTAGATTGGGAAAGAAGAGTAACAATTTTACCTCCTCCTGCACCACTCGTGATACAGTCTGTACTTTAGTGATAAGAGTAGGTGGATAGAAGCAGCCACCGGCAGGTTTACATGCCGTAGCTTGATAAATCTGAAACACGCAGTAAGAGTTTGTTAATAAGAGTGGCTGCAATCTGACCGCAGTTAGATCCCACGAATCTGACATTAATAGTAGTCGATGTGTTCGCAACATCACTACAAAAAAAATCGCACCACAACGCATGAGGCTGCGTGGCCCATGGGTCTATACATCAGTATGAGAAGTCTGTCGGTAATCATCTTGGAGAAAGCCAAGGGTCCCTGGTGAAGTTGTGATGCCATTAGATGCCAAATAGCATTAAAGGGGTTATGTCACGGTCGAATGTAGACACACTTTCGGAGTTGTGTTCCGCATTCTTAAAGGGAGGCAACGCCGCATTCATAGCAGCGACAGCGAGTGGTCTTTTTTTAAAAAATCGAATATCGGTCACTCAAATAACTAAGGCCCGAATAGAAATAAAATGGAATTTAACTATTAAAACTTAGTAACCTAATGATCTTTACTTCCTCATCATATCGGGTAGAACTCAAAAGTGAACGTAATATTGGAGAAAGTTGAAGTTATACGAAGTGCTTTGTTGGTTTTCCCTAGCCCTAAATAGAGGCCGTTGCATTCGGGCCTCAATAATTGCACTAACGCTCGTTGACAGAGGTGACAAACTGCACTCTGAAACCCTATTTCTATATTTTTGAACATTTCATCTATTCAGACTTCTCAGACCTCTACAGCTCTAGTACACACTCACACTTACGCCGTGTTTTACGGACTATCCGACGCAATCTCATACACTTTAGATGAAGGAGGCCCGGCCCATTCATAGATAAATCAACCTTAAGGAGCGTCACACAAGCCCCCCCCCCCCTGCTAATACTATCTAATGGAAGATGATCTTAGTTTAGTCAGTTTACTAACCTCTGCTCCTTCATCCCTTGCGCTCTGCACATACTCCTCAATGCTGGCTTTCTGACTCGGGTCGACGATAGCGCCCATATCCATCGCCTTATCCAGACTGTCCCCCAGACGGAAATGGGTGAGCCTCTCTTTGAGTTTACCGATAAATTTGTCATAAATGGTCTCCTGAACGAGCAGCTTGGAGCCGGCGCTGCACACCTGAATAGGTCAAGCTTGGGATGTACAAGTGAATGTATGATTGGCTGACATGGGGTGCTTCGACTAAATCTAAGACTGCCTCCGCACTTTGATTTTGATTAAATAATCTCATTTCACATGAACCACGTATATAAGACCATAGTTCTTGTTTTACATTAAGGCCCCTGGAAATCGGAGATTGTATTTAGTTTAACAAAAGCACGTGCCAGAAACAGAGTTTGATAGACAGCCCAGGCCAAAATCCAGAATAGTGCATCTGTGAGCATATAACTTTAGCATACAACGAAACCATCTATGGCAGATTATATATCTATGTTTATGCCTTAGACATAGATTATACATGTATGGCGGTACCATCTTTTACTCACCTGACCCTGATTAAACCAGATAGCATTAACCACACCTTCCACCGCGCTGTCAAGGTCGGCTGAGTCAAACACGATCAGTGGTGATTTTCCACCGAGCTCCAAGGAAATTTTCTTACCCGTGCCAGCCGTGAGGCGCCTGAGAGTTTGGCCAACCTGCAACCAACAATGTATCTTAGACTCTGGCTTAAGGAGGACTGCTAAATATGGCAAGCAAGCGGTTGCGTAGAACCATAGAATAACAAATAAAAGTTTCTATTTTACATACCCCCACTGCCTACCCATCCCATAGGGCTAGGGGTAGGATGACTCCATGACCTACCTACCTACCCCCCTTCCCCCGAACTTACCCCAGTAGAGCCAGTAAAGGCCACCTTGTCCACATCAGGATGTCCTGCGAGGAGGCTACCGAAAGCCCCACTGCCGGTGACCACATTAAACACACCATCCGGTAGACCCGCCTCCGCGCAGATTTCAGCCAAAAGCAGCGCTGACAGCGATGTGTAGGAGGCAGGCTTTAATACCACTGTGTTACCCATGGCTAGAGCGGGAGCCAACTTCCATGTGAGCAGCATAAGCGGGAAATTCCATGGCACGATTCCGCCAACAACGCCTAAAAAAGATGGATCATTACATACCCAAACATTATGTTCAAAACCTATGCAGTGTGCAACGCAGGAAATTTTCATTGTTTATTTGTGACATTAGGGCCTACAGAACAGTACTATGATTGAATCTATTTATGCCAACAGGTACGAGCCTACATACTACGAAAACAGTCCCTTGTGCAATCGAAATTACAAAGTCCACTAGTTTAGAAGTAGGGAGGAGACGACTATGATAACTGCACCATGAATGTAATGTAGGTTGGCAGGCACTGGCCGAGAGCCTCCAGTTGGGATAGTGGGAGAGAGCCCTTGTCTTACCAATGGAGGTCCAATTCTGCATCTCCGTATCAGCCAGCTGAGCCCAGCCAGCATAGTGGTAAAAGTGCTTTGTCATGATTGGGATGTCACAATCTCTAGTCTCGCGGAATGTTTTCCCGTTATCCATGCTTTCTAGCACCGACAGTAGCCTGGCATGCTTTTGCACATGACGAGCAATACTAAAACCGGAAAACAGGACAATCAGTGGTACTGTATTGACAAATACATCCGTGGGCGCAAATGTATACCCAAAAATACCAATGTATACTTACATATAAATATCAATGTGTACTTGTAGATACCAATTTGCTTACCTGTAGATATGCCTGGCCCGGACATGTGGAGAAAGCTTGCTCCATGTGTTGTATGCAGTGCGGGCTGTCGAAACAGCCAGCTCTACATCTTCTGCCTCACCTCTCATTGTCGTCGCCAACAATTTCCCTGCAGCAGAGGCCATACCAACCGTCACCCTACTTCATGCTATCCCTCACTGGTAGTAATGGTAAAAAACGAGGTGCCAACAGGTGGTCAAGATCACTCCGGGTTAACTGACCCCCAACCTGGGGTGATGAGACCGACCTGCACGTGGTGCTCTGTGCTAAGTCGTAACTGGTGAAAAGCACAAAAATCTAACTTGACACCTTCGGCACATGAGAATAATAATACTGGTTGTAACAGTCTTCGAGTGACTATATACTCTAACTTTTTTAAGTTGTACGACGAAGACAAGAACACGAAATGCGCATAAAATTAGAGCGATGGTTCCTACACCCAGGCTACAGCTTATTCAAGCATTTTCAATACAACCCCGCATCCTACAAATACTCTATTATGGCTGTATCAGGTTGCTTACCGTTAACTGGGTTTTTACATTCATAATGCTTTCTTCCTTCTGGTTTGTGGTACTTTCCACCAATAAAATGACCCAATGATCTGCCATGGTCATCAAGCCATGCCTACAAATGTAAGAACTAGTACTGCAGTAATATGTAGCACGCTTCTTTCTAGCTGCCTAAGTGAGTAAAGTAAACTCATTAGAGCGGGTCAACACCGTCAATTGATAGATCATAGTGAGCTGTGCAATCAAAGGTCAATAAATTAAATGTCACTCAGTCATTAACTGTCAGTTACGGTGACATTCAAAGAACTAACCCAACGTGAATGCATCAGGTCAATATAATCATTACATGTATGATTTACACCCCAGGACCAAACAAACAGTCACACAGTGACACACGGACACTCACATTTTGATTATTATTGTGACCTGTTCGCCCCGTGTGACTGACTCACTCAGTCACTGACTGACTCTGACTCTGACTGAGTAGTGACGTGAGTCTGAGTGTGTCCAGTTTCACTTCCTTACATTCGATCCTTGCAACAGAAAGTATTGGGCAATACCATATTTACATGTTACCTGAACTAC
>Ga0224501_10000616_pt1 | contig 27776 bp, 27 predicted proteins | sample SF_Oct11_sed_USG_4_FD_169105 | JGI IMG/M metagenome (GOLD analysis project Ga0224501, IMG submission 169105) | Sediment microbial communities from San Francisco Bay, California, United States - SF_Oct11_sed_USGS_8_1 | ecosystem: Environmental > Aquatic > Marine > Sediment | place: USA... | reverse complement strand
ATAGAGGTTAAGGTGGGCTGCAAAAGCGCCATCCAGGAGATATTGAAAAAGAGCGAGTCCTCACAGCGGATTCTGGAAGAAGCAACCGAAGGATTCCGTCTGCATCTGATTACCGAGGAAGAAGGACAGCAGGATAGCCTCTCCATCGATAAGCTGACCCAGGATACCAGCCCCATGATCAGGTTGGTCGATTCCTTTGTCTTCAACGCTATTGAGAGGAGAGCCAGTGATATTCATATTGAGAGCAAGGACAATGAGGTGCTCATAAAATATCGCATCGATGGCTCGCTGTTACAGGCGATGGAGCCCCTTGACAAAAAGCACAGCGGAACCATAATCTCCCGCATAAAGGTTATGTCCGAGCTGGACATAGCTGAGAAGCGCATCCCCCAGGATGGAAGGTTCAAACTCAAATACAAGGGAAGGACCATCGATTTTCGGGTCTCCATCATGCCCAACATCTTCGGAGAGGATGCCGTCATCAGAATTTTGGACAAGGAGTCCATAAATAAGGAGTTTTCTGAGCTCAGACTCGATGTCCTCGGTTTCTCCCCCTGGGAACTCAAGAAGATAAGGAAATATATATACGAACCCTATGGGATGCTTCTGGTGACCGGTCCCACCGGCAGCGGCAAGACCACTACCCTCTATGCTGCGCTTTCAGAAATCAAGCGTGAGGAGGATAAGATTATCACCATCGAAGATCCGGTGGAGTACCAGATTGAGGGAATTACGCAGGTGCCGGTCAACGAAAAGAAAGGGCTCACCTTCGCCCGGGGTTTGCGCTCTATATTGCGGCATGACCCCGATAAGATCATGGTAGGAGAAATCAGAGACCCCGAAACCGCTCAAATAGCCATCCAATCAGCTCTCACCGGGCACCTGGTCTTCACTACTGTCCATGCAAACAATGTCATCGATGTGATGGGAAGGATGCTCCATATGGGAATAGAGCCTTATAACTTTGTCTCTGCCGTTAATTGCATCTTAGCCCAGAGACTTGTAAGGATTATCTGCCCTGCCTGCAAAATCCCGGTTAAAGCCTCTCCCCAGCTGCTGGAGGAGTCGGCATTGGAGATAGAAAAATACCGCGATTTCACCTTTTACGAAGGGAAAGGATGCATCGATTGCGGAGGGACCGGCTTCAAGGGAAGAACGGCGATTATGGAATTTATGGAGATGTCCGATACCATCAGGGCTATGATTATGGAAAAAAGAGCAGGGGCGGAGGTTAAAAAGCAGGCAAAATCAGAGGGGATGAGGTTTCTTCGGGAGTCGGCTCTGGAAAAGGCGTTCAATGGAATTACCACCCTGCAGGAGATAAACCGAGTCACCTTTGTGGAATAAGAGGCTAAATCTTTTGGTAGAAAAGAATCCCTTTAAGTCTGTAACTAAGTTAGTGAGACTACCCTCTAAATCTCCTCTTACAGGGATGGAGATCTCCCAGAGATGGCTGGGATGGGCACAGATTGTCCGCAGCAGAGGGGGCTACTTTCTGGCTGATTACGCTCTGGAGGAGCTCTCCCCGGAAGGGGTGCAGGCTTCCATGCTCGACCCCAATGTGGTTATCCCCCCTGGTGTGGAGCAGAAAATCGCTTCCATCCTGAGCAAGGGGCAGGCAAAGATAAAAAAGGTCTACCTTCTTATCCCGGACAATGTGGTAAAGGTGGTGCTCCTCGATAACCTTCAACGCCTACCCCATAGGGAAGGAGAGGTCGTGAAGCTCATCCAATGGAAGTTGAAGCGGACCTTGCCCTTCAGGATAGAAGAGGCTTTCATAGGATTTCAGCCTATGACGAGCAGGGATGGTTCTCTCAAGCTTCTGGTAGCTATTGTTAAGAGGGATGTGCGGGCTCAGTTTGAGAGATTGTTTGAACCCTGGGGGGCTGTTCCCGGTGTGGTTATTCCTTCTTCCTTTGGCCTGGTTAATTTCTGCCATTGGTCTATACCAAGAGGGCATAATGATAGTTCTGAGAGCATGGTGGTCAACTTCTCTGAGGCATATATCTCTATGGTGATTTTCCGAGGAACGGAGATTATCTTCTTCCGCACCAAGGAGTTAGGCGCTGGCTTTTCAGGGCAATCAATCCTTGAAGTCGCTCTCCGGGAGCTTAATTCCTCTTATATCTATTATAAAGAGCGATTAGGGGGGAATGGGCTTGAAATGGTCTATGTGGGTGGAATTAGTCCCCGTTTGGCTGAGCTTAAAAGTCAGCTCAGGGAAAACTTTGAGTTCCAGGTGGAAACCATCAACCCCTGGGGAGCTATGAAACTGGATGAAGGAGTCTCTATAGATAAAGGAAAGCTCTCAAGGTTGGCAGCCACCATTGGTTTACTGGTGAGGGGCTGAGCCTATGCGAATGTCTATAAATTTGGCTTCTCGTCCCTTTAGAAATGTAGCACTATTCTATTTTATTTTCACCATGGCAGTGTTGGTAGTGGTTGGATTATCTTTTTATAACTGGTTGAACTATGTGCATTATGTTGATAACTCGCGGGACATAAGGGAGGAAATTCTGCAAAAGGAAGCGGCATTGCGACGCCAGGGGCACGCCTTTAGCTATTACGAGCGTGCCATTGAGCCTGGCAAGGTCGAGGAGCTCAGAAGTTATGCTGACTTCATTAATCGGATTATCAGCCGGCGCAAATTCTCCTGGACCGAGCTTTTCAATCACTTCGAGAGCATTATACCGCCGCGTATTATGATGGTCTCCATCACTCCTACGGTGGAGGAGGGAAGGATTAAGATCAATCTTCGCTTAATAGGGGATGGTTATCAAAATATATTGGATTTTATTGAAAATCTGGAGCAGTCACCGGTGTTCTTCTCTGTCTACCCTAACACGGAAGGGGAAAAGGAACATCAGGGGATTAAGAGGATAGACTTTAAGCTCCAGTTGGACTATTTCCCGGAAATTAAGGTTTCGGAATGATTATCCATAGAAGCATTTGCGATAGATTCTGATAGAGGGAGTCAATGGAACTTCTCTGGCATCGTAAATGGTTGGTGATACCGGTTCTGATCGCTATGGTAGCTAATATCCTTATTCTGACTATTTTCACCCTGCCCCGGGAGAGATGGCTGAGAAAACTGGATAGTAAAGCCGCTGAGCTCGGAATGAGAATAGAAAGTGGAAAGGAGGAGCTGGCTCAGAAAAGGGATAATGAGAAGAGGCTTAAGGAACTCCGCCGTCAGATGGAAAGCTTCTACTCTGAGACATTGCGCCAAAGAGAGGTAGGGCTGGTTGACATACTTGGTGAGGTGGAGGAGTTAGCCAAGCGATTCAAGGTAGAGAAGCAGAACATTCAATATAACCACGAAATAATTGAAGAAGATAAAGTAATCCTGTTTGAGATCACCTTCCCTCTGCGGGGAAGCTACGACAATCTGAGACGCTTCGTCAACCAGATTGAAAACTCCAAATATTTCCTCATTATTGACCGTGTAGAGCTTTCTAATCCAGAGGAAACAGGGGATAATCTCAAACTCAACATCAAGCTGTCTACCTATTTTTCTCTCATGTAAATAGTTGAAACAAAGAGACTAAGCTTATATAAAAGAGGATTCCCAGATGGAGCGACGGCAGAAAAAGATTTTGTTATTAATTCTGTTAGTGGTGTTCTTTGCCCTGGTGACCTACCAACTGAGAAAGATTATCGGAAGGAGCCAGGAGATAGCCAGCATTCCCATCTCCTCACAGGCGGCACCTGGCGGGGAGGCAAGGCTTTCTTCAGTTCAGGCGAAATCGCTTCTGCCAGAGATAAACCTCAAGCTCCTCAATCAGCCGATGCCCGCTTACTCTGTTTTGGGGAGGAACTTGTTCAGGTTCGGGGCAGCTAAGGCTGCCGCACCAGCATCTCCGAGAAGACGAACTTCATCACGGGCTCAGCAGACAGCCACTCCAAGAGAGACTGAAGAGGGGGTGGTAACAGATCAAGCCACTGCTGAACAGCAGGCTTCCTCTCCCGGTTCCCCACCCGCGCTCGAGGAGTTAGCCGGGTTTAAATTCCTCGGGTTTGCCCGAAAGGATAGCCATATGATAGCTACCCTCAAAAAAGGGGATAAGATTTTAGTAGGAATCAAGGGGGACATAATAGAGGAGAGATTCACTATTCTGGAGATAGATTATCAATATATTGAGCTGGGTGTAGTAAATACCAGCTTGAAGCAGAAAATCCCCTTAGTGAGTGATAGCTTCTGATATTTGTATAGTCGGTATAGATTAAGTCATTTAAGGAGGAAGAGTGAAAAACGGATTATTAATAAAAGGATTAGTGATTGTTCTCCTCATCTTCTTTTTGGCCGGCTGTGCCGCCACTAAGGCTTATAAGAGGGGAGTGCAGGCAGAGAGAGAAGGGGATTGGGACCAGGCGGTGCTCTATTACTCCGAGGCCTTGAAATTGAGCCCCGATAATCTCGCTTACCGCCTGAGCCTGGAAACTGCTCGTCGTCAGGCATCAAAGGTACACTTGAACAGGGCCAAACAGATGATGGAAGAAGAGAATGTCGAGCAGGCGATGGTGGAGTTTCGGTTGGCGTTAGAGTTAGACCCTGCTAATCATCTTGCCATCATCGAGATGGATAAAGCCCGAGCCCAGGTAGAGGAGGAAGCTGAGAGACTTAGAGAGAAGACCGAGATTGAGAAGCTCAAAGAGAAAGTAGAGACTGAGAAGGCTCCTCCTGTCTACTTGAGCCCCAAATCCCCGGAAAAGATTAGTCTTAGCTTCCCCAGCAACAACATGACGGAAGTCTACACCGCTTTATCCAAGCTTTCGGGAATAAACATCCTGTTAGACCCCACCATAAGGGACCGCAAGATGAGCTTTGAGGTGACCAATGTCTCCTTCCTGGATGCTTTAGATTCTCTGGTAACCACTAATGGTCATTTTTACAAGATCGTCAATCCAACCACTATAGTTGTAGTCCCCGACAACCCGGCCAAGAGGAGGGAGTATACTGAACAGGTGATACAGACCTTTTACCTGTCTAACGCCGATGTCAAAAATGTCTTACAGGGGCTGCGCACCGTTCTTGGGATTAGGAACATTTCCTCGGATCCTCAGCTCAATTCCGTCACCATTCGCGATTCAGCCGATATCATTACCCTTGCCGAAAAGTTGATTAACCGAGCAGATAAATCGAAAGGGGAGGTCATAGTCGACCTTGAGATATTAGAGGTCAACCGGACCAAGCTCAACGAATACGGCTTGTTGCTTAGTAGCTATAAAATTACCCAGGGTCTGGCTCAAGAGGAGACCGGTATCCGTCTTTCTCAAATTCCCTATATCAGTCAAGCCGATTGGTTCCTGACCATTCCCTCTTTTACTTATATCCTGATGAAGCAGACCAGTGACGCCCGCCTCGTGGCCAAACCTCAGCTCAGAATAACCGAAGGGGAAAAGGCATCCCTGTTTATCGGGGAGGAAATCCCCATCCGGGTGACTACCATCACTCCCGCGCAAACCATCGGCGTGGTGACCCCTATTCACTCCTACCAATATCGTCGTGTAGGAATTCAGATAGATTTAACTCCTCGGGTGCACCATAACAACGAAATCACCCTGGCTTTAACGGTGAAGATAGAGTCGATTTTAGCCGAAATGCTGGAAGGGCAGCCAACCTTCACCAGCAGGACAATAGAATCAACTATAAGGTTGAAGGATGGGGAGACCAACCTGCTGGCAGGTCTGATAAGGAACGAGGAGCGCAAGTCCCTCTCCGGTATCCCAGGGTTGAGCGATATACCTGTATTAGGCAAAATCTTCTCCAAAGAGCTTACCCAGAATATAGAGACCGACATCGTTCTTACCATGACCCCTCACATCATCAAAACCCCTAACATTACCGAGGAAGACCTGAGGGCTATTTGGGCGGGGACTGAAAGGGCTATGGTTTATAGAGAGGCGCCACCCGTTGCCGAATTGGAGGAGAGAGCAGTAAGGGAAGAGATAGAGGCGGCAGGGGAGAAGCCGCCTGAGGAGAAACCAGCTCCCGCTAAAAAGAAGACAGAGGAGGAAACCCCTCCAGCCGAGGAGTCGCCACCGGAGGAAGAAGAAGCAGAGCCAGAACCAGAAGAGAGGGGTGAAGAGCTCACTCCCGCTGAGGTTTCCATTACCCCAGCCAGCCTTATCGTTTTTCGGGAAGAAAGATTTTCGGTCAATGTCAACATCGACAATGCTCGTAATGTGGGGCATGTCCCCTTCAATCTGAGCTTTAATCCCGACGTTCTGCAGATAGTAGAGGTAACTATGGGAGCCTTATTGGGAAAGGATGGTGCCCAGGTAAGCTTTGTCAGGGATTATGACAATAAAGCGGGACAGCTGAGGGTGAGCCTTGCCAGGTTAGGCAAGGAAACCGGGGTGGATGGGTCGGGGATATTGTGCACTGTGGTTTTCAAGGCGGTCGGTGCAGGGAGCACGGATATAGTCTTCTCCAACAACAGTGTGCGTGATGCCACCTCTAATACCCTCCCCGCCAATTTTGTGCCGGCAAAAATTCAGGTCCAATAAGGATAAAGAATGGTAAAAGCTCTGGCTCTCAAAATCAATATACGGAGCTGCACATCAGCGTTTACCCTAGCAGAGCTAATGGTGGTAGTAGCCATTATATCTGTCCTGGCTGCATCCATCCTGCCAGTAGCACGGATCACCATCAAGAGGGCTAAAGAGATTGAGCTGAGGGAGAATCTGAGGATTCTCAGAGGGGCAATCGACGAATATAAAAAAATGGTTGACCTGGGGCAGATTTCAGCAGAGTTCGGCTCCGAAGGCTACCCCCCCGATCTCCAGGCTCTGGTCGAGGGCGTGGAGGAGGTGGGTAAAATGGATGTGAAGAAAAAGTTCTTGCGCCGCATACCCCGTGACCCGATGACCAACTCCACCGATTGGGGAATGCGCTCCTATCAGGACGATTTTGATTCCACCTCCTGGGGAGGGGAGAATGTCTTCGATGTTTACTCTAAAAGCGAAGGCATTGCCTTGGATGGCACTAAATATAAAGATTGGTAAGAAATAAACCAAGAATGAATAAGATGAGAGTAACCTCAGCAAAGCAGAAGGGCTTCACCCTGATTGAGTTGATGATAGTTATTACTATGATAGGGATTTTAGCCACTTTAGCCCTGCCGACCTTTCGCTACTCCCATATCCGAGCAAAAGAGGCGGTGTTGAAGAAGGACCTGTTTTATATGAGGGACTGCATAGACCAGTTCTATGTTGATAAAGAGAGATACCCCTACACGATGGAAGAGCTGGTCACCGAGGGCTATTTGCGGAGTATACCGGTGGACCCCTTCACCGAATCGGCTGAAACCTGGGTGGAAGTCTATATTGACTGGGAGAAATTAGAGCCTGATGAAGAGCCAGGCATATGGGATATTCACAGTGGCTCTTATGAGCAGGCTTTAGATGGAACCTATTACCGGGAATGGTAGTAAGGAGGGGAAAAGCCTTTATCCTGACAAAAAAGGTGTAGCCTATGATTAAGAAATTGTTAATCCTCGCTTCCCTCGGGCTTTGCATAGGGCTGATATTCGCTTGTGCGAAAGTCGACCCTGTTGCCCCTGAGGATGCGATTATGACTATCAGTGTCAATCCCGCGGTCATTAACCCCGGTGGAGATACCGCGGTAATCACCGTTGTCATCACCAGAGGTGATGGCTATCCAGTGCCCGATGGGACAGTGGTTTTTCTCACCACCACCCTGGGCACCATTGATGGGCGGGTGACTACCACCAACGGTATGGCTCGCTCCATCCTCACCAGCGGGGTTGAGGTCGGCATTGCGGAGATAACGGTGAGTTCAGGGGTGGTGGGCACTGCAGAGCCCATTATAGTCCAGATTGGGGCGGCTATCGCCTCCATTTCCCTCACCGCCACCCCGGCTTCCATCTCCTTTGAGGAGGGAGCTACCAGTTCCATTACGGCGGTTGTCTTTGATGAGAATGCTCAAACCATTGCTAATGCGTCGGTAACCTTCTCCACTGATGCCGGCTCCCTCGATTCTGGCGGCAAGATAGTCCTCACCAATGAGAGTGGGGAGGCTTTCGATATCCTTACACTCGGCAGCTGGGATAAGGATGTGGATACGGTGACGGTGACCACCACTGCCGGGGCTATTACCTCCTCCATAGCTATTAAGGTGATTACTCCGCCCAACATCTTCCCCACGGCTAACTTCACTTATTCACCTTCCGACCCCAAAGTGGGCGATTGGGTGACCTTCAACGCCTCCTCCTCTTACGATGCTGACGGGACTATCGTTAAATACAGCTGGGATTTTGGAGATGCTCTCACGGGTATGGGCAAAATAGTTACCCATCCCTACAGCACATCAGGAGATAAGACGGTTACCCTGACGGTCACCGATGATGATGGAGCTACTGCATCCACATCATCCATCATAAAGGTTAGCACGCCCTGATAGGGGAGTTAGGGACCGGGGAGTCAGTTAGGCAGGGGATGACGATTGGGTCAGCTTTTTCACCAGGATGACCCTTCTCCCTTTATCCTGGAAGATTATCGCATCCACCAACGAGCAGGCCAAAAATATGCCTCGTCCTCTCTTCTTCAAAAGGTTTTCCGGCTTGGTAGGGTCGGGGAGGTCTTCAGGATTGAACCCTTCGCCTTCGTCCTCCACCTGAAAGATTAATCTGTGCTGGTGAACAGCATAGGAAAGGCGCACCGACTTGTCAGGGGCACATTTATTGCCGTGCTCAATGGCGTTAGCGCAGATCTCTCCCACCGCTAATTGTAAGTTGTACACCTCATCATCGGTGAGATTTAATCTCTTCTGGAAGCGCAGAAGCAACCTCCTGATGACAGGATGGCATTCTTTTAATTCCTTGATGATTATTGTGGGTGAAGAGCGAAGAATCTTTTCGTAGTCTATGCTTTCCTTCATGAAGATTCTCCTTAGAAGAATGCCCTCTTAGAAATACCCTCAGCTCAGACTTCGTTCTCCTTTATTAAGGAGAGCTCTTAAAAAATATTACAATATAAATGGATGAGATTCAATACCTATTCCCCTCATATCCTCTCCCATCTAGCTAAGCCTTTTTAACGATACGCAAAAATATCTCTTAATTCCAACTCAAAAAACCCCATTATCAAAGATCTAAGTTACTATTGTCTGTTAGCCTATACATCTTGTCGAAAATGCTTGAAAATACTTCATAATCTTTGAATGCACTTCTGGCGCCAAATCACTCATTTAAAACATAATAAAAGGCACCTCCCGGAGCCAGAAATAAGCATCGCTTACCCTTATTAGGAATTTTGAGTCTGACCAAATTATTGACACCAGAGGAAATTTCCCATATCATTTAGTATTAAAAAAGTAAGATGAATAAAAAGCGCCTTATTTAGATATTTTAGGATTTGAAGAACAAACTAATGATATAAAAAGCAATAAATGGAGGCATAAAAGTGGCAAAAATAAGGGTTAGCGTAGAAAGAATTAATGGCTACTGCAACCTCCCTATGCAAGTGGGTGATTATTTCTATATTGAGGATTCCAAGCTTTATATTCCTGAAGGGAAACATATTTGTATATGGGCTTTACAAAGTATGATGCCTATCTTTCCCATTCTGGCCGTCAGAGGCAGATTGGAAGATAGTCATTGGGTAAAAAAAGTGAAAAATTTTTCCTGCCCAGATCCAAATGGACTGGTACAATATCGCCTTGAGGTTGTAGAATAAAGATTATATGGTTGCTTCTTAACTTTTAGCAAGCAGGAGGTGTTGAAGGTGATCGAAGTTGATATAAGCAAATGTACCGGATGCAAAAGATGTGAGGCTGTTTGTGCCTTTTTCCGTACGGGAAAAATCAACAATCGCTTAGCCAGGATAAAAGTTATGAACTTATACGAAATTGGTATTGATGGCCCGGTGGTATGCAATCAATGCAAGGAGCGCTATTGTATGTGCTGCCCAGATGATGCGCTAAGCATGGGTTCCCTCAGCCAGGTAATCATTTCCCCCACCTTGTGCACACTCTGTGCTGCCTGCGAGGAGGCTTGTCCTATTGGAGCCATAGAAATATTCGATGATTTAGTCTATGTTTGTGATCTTTGTGGGGGAAGACCTAAGTGCGTTGAGGCTTGTACGGAAGGAGCCATTACCTATGAGGCTGAAGGAGCGGAGTATCCATCTTTGGCATTTTTTAAGAAGGAAACAAATAAGATGAATCCGAGCCAGAAACGTCATTTTTATATCAAAAGGCAAGGCTCTGAGGTGAGGAAGAAGTGGAGTAAAAGATATGCTTAAATTTGGCTACGGAGGAAGAGTGCTGAGAATAAATCTTACAGAGCGGAAATCTCAAATAGAGATGTTGGACCCTCTTTGGGTCAGAGATGTTATTGGCGGGCGAGCTGCGAATACCAAGAGGCTTTTTGAGGAATTAGACCCCAATTGCGACTCTCTGGGACCTGATAATATCCTTATATTCGGCATCGGTCCTCTTACAGGTTCACTCCTCCCCGCATCTGCTTATTATACTGTTACCGCCAAATCACCCCTCACAGGTATTTTAGGAGATTCCACGGCGGGAGGGCAATTTGCCGCAGAAATGAAGCTCACAGGATTCGATCAGATTATCATCACGGGTAGGGCTGATAGCCTGGTCTATCTGATGGTAACGGAATCAGGTGCAGAGCTGGTGGACTGTCCAGAGTACGCAGGAAAAACTATTACAGAGGTAACAAAATCTATCAGAAGGGAGAGAAAAAACTATTCAATCCAGGTAGCCGCTATTGGACCTGCAGGAGAGAACCATGTGCTCTTTTCAGCTATAGTTTCCAGTGGGAATAGGGTAAATGGACGCACCGGTATGGGGGCTGTAATGGGAGCCAAGAATTTAAAAGCCCTGGCGGTGAGGGGTTCACATTCTCTGGAGGTGGCAGACCCTCTGGCTTTTTTATCGGAAGTAGAGAAAATCGTGAAGGATATTTTAAGTCACAAAGAATACAAGAAGCGCTACCAGATGGGCACTACCATGTTGATGAAAGATTTAAACAACATTGGCATTCTCCCTACCAAACATTTTCAGGAAGGGGTCTGTATATATGTTGACGAAATCTCCGGCCAGAAGCTGGAAAGCAAGCACAAGGTCAAAAATAAAGCATGCTTTAATTGCAATCTCCATTGTTCCCGTTATTATATGGTCGGAGATTTAGAAGCCGAGGGACCCGAATTTGAAACTCTCTGCAGTTTCACTTCACGGATAGGAAACTCTAATCTCCCCTTTGCCCTGGAGATGAATGCTTACCTGAATCAGATGGGTCTGGATTCTATATCAACCTCTGAGGTGATGGGATGGATAATGGAATGCCAGGAGAAGGGGTTGATCCATCCAGATGATTTAGATGGTCTCAGTATTACCTGGGGTGAGGTAGACAAGATACGGGATATTGTGAATATGATCACTTTTCGCCGTGGGATTGGAGATAAGCTTGCAAATGGAGCGAAAAAGTTAGCAGAAAGTTTTGGCGAGGAGGCAAGAAAGCTGGTGATGCAAGTAAAAGGATTGGACATGATCTGTGGTGACCCCAGAGGAATTAAAGGATATGGTCTTACTTATGCTATTGCCTCCAGGGGTGCTGACCATCTTCGTGCCGAGCCGTACTTCGAATTAACGAACAGAAAAGATGAAGCCAAAAAGCGTTTCGGCACAGAAAAAGCTGCAGACCGGCTGGCAGAGGAAGGGAAAGCTGCCCTGGTAAGCTATTCAGAAAAAATCGCTCTTCTTACTGATTCCATGACTATGTGCAAGAATATCGGTCTCTGTATGGATATCTTAAATTTCGAAAGAGCTTCCGCCCTCTTAAAATCTGCTACCGGGATAGACTATTCTCCTGAATATTTGGAAAAAATAATGGGAGATTTTTTTGACATTGAATTTAAGCTAAATAGAAGCTTTGGTTTAAGGCGAGAGGACGACACTTTGCCGGAAAGATTCCTGAAAGAACCATTAAATGAAGGTCCAACGAAAGGCTCTACAGTAGATATTAAAAGAATGGTGGACGAGTATTACAAGATCCACAAATGGGAATGATAGCTTTTCCCTGCGAAGGCTAAAGAACTGAGTATATGGAGAAATAGCTGTTTGAAAATCCCTGAATACTGTTTAACAAAAAACTATATGAGCGAGAAATTTTAGCTCAGTTTATATGAAAGCTTCAGATTCAGAACCAAAGCGAGAGACATTTGCCTCGAATTTCGGTCTTTTAATGACTATGATCGGAGTGGCTGTTGGCTTAGGCAATGTCTGGCGGTTTCCTTATATGGTAGGGAAATTCGGTGGTGCCGCATTTGTTTTCTTCTATCTGTTGGCGGTTTTTGTTATCGGTATTCCAGCAATGATGGCTGAGTGGACCCTGGGGCGTTATACTCGGCGAGGCACACTGGGCGCCTTCAAGAAAGGAGGCTTTCCCGGAGGGAAGTATGTGGGAGCATTCTTCTTCTTCATAGTTATCTGTGCTACGGGATATTACTCTGTTACCCTCGGATGGGTGGCATATTATGCTCTGGGTGAGATAGTTAAAGCCTTTGGCAGGCAGTTGAACACCGTGGCTATCCTTCCACCCGCTATAGGTTTCAACCTATACTCATTCCTTTTGCAGCTGCTGATGACATCAATAGTCATTTTTACCTGCGGGATTATCCTGGTGAAGGGCTTGCGAAAGGGAATAGAAAAGGTCAGCAAATTTATTATGCCCTCACTATTGGTCATTTTGATTATCCTTATTATACGGGCCATAACTTTAGAGGGAGCCAGCGAGGGATTAAAGTGGTATATAGGCGGCTTCCGGTTTAGGGAATTGACGGGCTCTGTAATGGCCGCAGCCCTGGGACAGGCGGTTTTCTCTATGTCCCTTGGGGGTACTTTTATGGTAATTTACGGTTCCTATCTTGATAAAAGAAGCAATATCCCTAAAAACGCAATATTTACCGGAGTCGGGGATACTGTGGCTGGGCTTCTTGCTGGATTCGCCATTTTTCCAGCGGTGTTTGCCTTCGGTTTGGAGCCTGCCTCCGGTCCCAGCCTAATCTTCTCCACTTTACCCAAAACCTTCGCCATGATGCCGGCAGGTTGGTTGTTTGGTCTCATCTTTTTCCTCGGACTCTTCGGCGCCGCTTATCTTTCTGATGTGGCAGCCTTCGAGGTTCTGGTTGGAGGGATAGTGGATAACACCAAGCTGAACAGAAAAAAAGCGGTACTGCTTATCTGCACTATTGTATTTGTGTTTGCTATTCCCCCTTTGATCAATTTTAAAATCTTTTTTCCCTGGGATTTGACCTTCGGCTCGGGTATGCAAACCGTGGGGGCGCTTTTGGCTGTAATCACCACAGTCTGGTGTATCAAGAGATCAGAGGCATTGAAAGAACTATCAGAAGGAACAGGAAAACCCTTCCCTCTCTTCCTCTATTGGTGGATGAGGATTGTTATCCCTCTCGCCATTTTGTTTGTTGGGATCAACTGGTTGTTAGAGTTTCTCTTCAGGTAATAATTAAATGCTTTCCTCTTTATCTCATCCTTAACTTATCCTGATTCTTCCCAAAAAAGAATATATATTACAGCCGTATTATATTGTTGAATATAAACTTATTGTACTATAGAGAAGCGCGCCAAACCTTATCATAGGCAAAGTAGCTTTATGGTGGGGTAAAGCCAAATAACTATAAGAAGTATTTTTACATTATTCAAAATTAATTTATTTACTTAAAATCATAATACTTTTATACTAAAAATATAGTTATTTTATACTATTTAATTTTGATGATATACAAAATTATCGTGGTATTTAATATTTTAATACCCCATATTTTGATACCTTAAGGGGTTGTAAAAAAGAGGAGTTTTATGATAACTTATTTAGAAAGTTTGTTTCATCAGTATAATGAAGGATTATGAAGGCTAAGTTTGTTATTAATCCGATTGCCGGAATGAGGAGATCTCCCGGAAAGGTTGTCAACCTGTTGCGGCGAGAGCTTCGTGGTTCTTTATGGGAATTTGATATTGTCCTCACCGAGCGGCGAGGACATGGCTACTATATAGCTCAGGATGCGGTCAAGCAGGGCTACGAGCTGGTGGTGGCCATAGGGGGCGATGGCACGGTAAAAGAGGTGGCCAGCGGATTGGTTCACACCGGAGTAGCCCTGGGCATTATCCCATCTGGCTCGGGAAACGGTCTGGCAAGGGACCTGCGCATTCCCCTGAACCTCAAAGGTGCATGTCGAGCTCTGCTTGGAGGAAGCAGGAGGGAAGTTGATACGGGAGTTATAAATGGTAAGTATTTTTTCAGCACCGCCGGTCTCGGCTTCGACGCCCGCGTTGGCCTGCTATACAACCAGCGAGGTAAGAGGCATCGTCGAGGAGTTTTCCCCTATTTCTACATCGGGATGAGGGAGTTTTTTCTTTACCAACCGGAGCCACTCCAGGTGCGAATTGATAAGGATGATATTAAGGTTTCCCCTTTGTTGATAACCATAGCCAACTGCAGACAATATGGTGGTGGAGCCCAAATAGCCCCCAGGGCAGAGATCGATGATGGTTTGCTTGACCTATGCATACTGAGAAATTTAAGCATGTTCCAGGCACTGCTCCATCTTCCCAAGCTGTTCACCGGTAAGATAGACTCCATACCACAGATGGACTACTATCAGATAACTCAAACCGAGATTCTCAGAGAAAAACCCGGTCCCATTCATATGGATGGCGACCCCCTTATTGAGGCTCCCCAATTGAAGGTCTCAATACTTCCTAAGAGCCTTGTAGTGTGGGCACCCTCCGAGAAAAATTGAGAAAACCCTTCTTATTTTTTCATTGACAAAACACAGAGAAGGAAATATATTTAAAAGAAGACTATTTTGGTCATAAATGGGAGGAACGAGGAGAATGAAGATCATTTACATGGACCACAATGCTACCACACCGCTGGACGATGAGGTACTGGAGGCAATGATGCCTTATATGACTGATAAGTTTGGCAACCCCTCCAGCTCCACTCATGCCTATGGATGGGAAGCCCGTCGAGCAGTAGAGGAGGCACGGGGTCAGGTGGCAGAGCTTATTGGAGCTCATCCTGAAGAGATTATATTTACCAGTGGAGCTACAGAAGCGGATAATCTTGCTATTAAAGGAGTTGCTCACGCTTACCGAGACCGAGGGAGCCATATTATCACCAGTCAGATTGAGCATAAAGCTGTGCTGGAGACCTGTAAATATTTAGAAAAACAGGGCTTTAAGGTCACCTACCTCCCCGTGGACTGCTACGGAATGGTTGACCCGGAAGAGGTAAGGGGGGCTATTACAGATAAGACTATACTAATCTCCATTATGTTCGTGAACAGCGAGGTGGGCACCATCGAGCCAGTGGAGAAGATAGGGGCGATAGCCAGAGAGAAAGGGGTGCTGTTCCATTCGGATGCCGTTCAAGGGGCAGGTAAAATAGAGACAAAGGTGGATAAGTTGAAAACCGACCTCCTCGCCATCTCGGGTCATAAGATGTACGGTCCCAAGGGAATAGGAGCGCTTTATCTGAAAAAGGGAGTTAAGATAGAGTCTCTTATCCACGGGGGTGGACATGAGAGAGGCTTAAGGGCGGGCACCGAGAATGTCCCCGGCATAGTCGGTTTGGGTAAAGCCTGCCAGAAAGCCGGCAGGTTGATGGAAGAAGAAGCCAAAAGGCTCACCAAGCTGAGAAACCGTCTCTACCAAGGGGTTATGAATGGAATAAAGCGGGTCTACCTTAACGGGCATCCGGAGAAAAGGCTGCCGGGCAATCTGAACCTCAGCTTTGAGTTTGTTGAGGGGGAGTCGTTAATTCTTTCCATGAAGAATTTTGCCATATCCTCTGGCTCCGCCTGCACTTCCAGCTCATTGAAGTCTTCCTATGTTCTGCTGGCTATGAAGGTTCCCGAGGCACTGAGCCACTGTTCGTTGAGAATCTGTTTGGGCAGGTCCAATACCGAAGAGGAAGTTGATTGTCTGGTGGAAGAGCTGAGCAAAAATGTGGCTCGACTTCGAGAGATGTCTCCCCTGTACAAAGAGGTGTAGCATGTATAATCTGGAAGAGTACAGCGCCAAGGTGATGGACCATTACCAAAACCCCCGCAATGTGGGAGAGGTTGAGAATCCCAGTGGTGAGGGCACCGTGGGTAATCCCGCTTGTGGGGATGTCATGAAGCTCACCATAAAGGTGGAGAACGGTCGCATTGTGGATGCAAAATTCAAGACCTTCGGCTGTGGCGCTGCTATCGCTACCAGCTCTATGGTGACCGAGATGGTCAAAGGAAAGACTATAGACGAAGCACTAAAAATTAGCAACAAAACAGTAGCTGAAGCTCTCGATGGTCTCCCCAAGATCAAAATGCACTGCTCTGTTCTCGCAGAGGATGCCTTGAAGGCAGCCATCGAAGACTACCGAAAGAAGACCGCTAGGCAAGAGAAGAAAGCTTAACAAAATAAACCCCCCGGTGGCAAATAAATTTGCCCTGGTGACGATTATAAGTATTTCCGTGACAGCTTTAAATTATTAGGCAGGGGGAAAAATTTGTGCTATAATAATTAGCTTTTTGCATCATGATGTGAGCAAGAGGCTGCTATTATTTACACAATTTCAGTATTGATTGAAAGCGTGGTAAAGAGTTCTGAAAAGGGTTTCAATACCCTTTTATTATTTTTGAGTGTTCATTTCAGGAATTAAGGCAGGAGGAGAAGATATGAGCAAGGTATTAGAAATACGATGGCATGCCCGTGCTGGACAGGGGGCGGTGATGGCGGCAAACAACTTAGCCCAGGTTCTTGGTGAATTGGGAAAATACACCCAGGCTTATCCCGAATACGGTGCCGAGAAGCGAGGAGCCCCCGTGGAAGCTTTCGACCGCATCAGCGATAGTCCCATCCGTATCCATAGCCGAATTGAGGAGCCCCAGTTGGTCTTAGTTTTAGACCAGACCCTCCTCCGAACGGTGGATGTATGCGAAGGAGTGCCCCCGGATGCGATTGTCATCATCAATTCCAATCGTCAGCCGGATGAACTGCGCCAGAAGCTTAATATAGGAGAGAGAAAGCTATATGTCCTCGATGGAAGCAAAATAGCCATTGATGAGATTGGGGTAGACATTCCCAATGCCCCTATGTTGGGTGCTCTGGTGAAGGTCACCAACCTGGCTGATATTAATAGCTTTAATGAAAAATTCCGAGCCCTAATGGGTAAGAAATTCACTTCTAAGATAATCGAAGGAAACTTGAAAGCTGCCAAGCGGGGCTATGAGGAGGTGAAACAAGCATGAAAAAACAAGAGCTCAAGAAATGGCAGGAGCTGCCGATAGGTGGGCTCATACTGGATATGGGAAATTCCTCTGAAACCCAGACCGGAGATTGGAATCCCAACCGTTTGGTATGGAATGAGGATACTTGCACTCACTGTCTTTTGTGCTGGATTAACTGTCCCGACGCTTCCATCAAGGTTGAGAATAGCAAAGTGATAGGGATAGATGATTATCACTGCAAGGTCTGCGGCATTTGCGTAGAAGTGTGTCCCACCAAGCCTAAATCGCTGGAAATTATCTCTGAGGAGGTAGCCTAACAGAAATGCTCGGATTAATACATCTGAGCTGTTAACCTTAGATTTCGAAAAGCTGGAGAATAACAGATGGAAAAAGGAACTATGAAAAAGACAAAATCCAAGAGCCGGAGGGTCTTCCTGACAGGAGACGGTGCCATCGCCGAGGCTATGCGTCAGATCAATCCACATGTGGTGGCTGCCTATCCCATTACCCCTTCAACCCAGGTAGTAGAAACCTTCGCTCGCTTTGTTGCCGATGGACTGGTGGATACCGAGTTTGTGGTCACCGAGAGTGAGCATAGTGCCATGAGCGCCTGTGTGGGAGCGGCTGCCGGAGGCGGTAGAGTGATGACGGTTACCGGCTCGCAGGGGCTGGCTTATATGTTTGAAGTGCTGGGAGTAACTTCAGGGCTTCGGCTTCCTATGGTAATGGCAATTGCCAACCGAGCTCTGAACTCGCCGTTAAATATCCATGGAGACCACAGCGACACCATGGCCATGCGAGATATGGGTTGGATTCATCTCTATTCCGAGAATGGCCAGGAGGCTTATGATAACACCGTCCAGGCATTCAGGATTGCGGAGAACCCCAATGTTCGCACCCCGGTACTGGTGGCCATAGACGGCTTCCAGACCTCCCATATGGTGGAGACTTTGACAGTTGAGACGGATGAGCTGGTCAAGAAGTTTATCGGCAAGTATATCCCCTCTTATCCGATGATTGATATTGATAATCCGGTCCTCTATGGAGCGGCCGATAGACCCGATTATTATATGGAACACAAAAGGAACCAGTTAGTGGGGATGATTAATGCTCCCGAGGTGATCCAGCAAGTAGGAAAGGAATATGGAGACCTTACGGGAAGGTATTATGGCCTGGTAGAGGAATATCGAATGGAAGATGCTGAGTATGCCATTGTGGTTATGAGTGCTACTGCGGGCAGCGTCAAAGATGTAATTGAGCAGCTGAGAGAAGAAGGAGTAGCGGCTGGTCTGTTGAAGATTCGGGCTTTTCGCCCCTTCCCAGCTGACGAGGTAGCCAAGAGCCTCTCCCGGACGAAAAGCGTAGCTGTTTTGGACCGATGTGGAACCGGGGGAGCCCAGGGTGGACCCCTCTTTCTTGAGGTAAGAACCGCTCTCTACGAAGAGAAGTCTCCTCCCCAGGTTATCAATTATATCTTTGGTCTGGGCGGAAGGGACTTGCCCTTAAGAGATATCAAGGACGTTTACCTTCGGCTCCGTGAAATCGCCAGAACCGGCAAACGAGGAAAATTGGTAGATTTCCTCAACTTGAGGGAGTAAGGAAGGAGAAATAAGATGGTCAGCTTCAAATTGAAAGATATTGCCACCAGAGAAGAGCGTTTTGCTCAAGGGCATAAGATGTGCCCGGGTTGTGGGGTAGCTATCACTGTCAGGCAGATAATGGCATCCTTTGAGGAGCCAGTGGTAATTGCCAATGCCACCGGTTGTTTGGAGATATGCTCAGGAACCTTTCCCCACTCCTCCTGGAAGGTCCCCTGGATTCACTCCGCGTTCCCCAATGCCGCCTCCACCATAGCTGGCTTGGAGAGTATGTATCGGGCAAAGCTAAAAAGGGGGGAGATACACAAGGAGAGGAAAATAAAGTTCCTGGCCTTCGGGGGCGATGGAGGAACTTACGACATAGGCTTCCAGGCCCTTTCCGGTGCGGCAGAGCGGGGACACAATTTCGTCTATGTCTGCCTCGATAACGAAGGATATATGAATACCGGTGGACAACGCTCCAGCGCTACCCCTCCGGGTGCCCGAACAACCACATCCGAGGTGGGGAAAGTGCTTCAGGGGAAACAACAGTTCCGCAAGGACCTCACCCGCATCATGGCCGCTCACAATATCCCTTATGCCGCTCAGGCTGCTCCTTCCAAGTGGTTGGACCTGATGAAGAAGGCTTACCGGGCATTCGAGGTAGAGGGTCCTGCGTTTATCAATGTGCTGTGCAACTGTCCGACCGGTTGGCATGCCGACCCCGCCCGGGGGCTGGAGTTTGTCCAGCGAGCAGTGGACAGCTGCTTCTGGCCTCTTTATGAGGTGGAAAGCGGCGTGGTGCGCATCACCTATAAGCCCAGGAAGAAAATACCGGTCGTGGAATGGTTTAAAGACCAGGGGAGGTTTAAGCATCTGCTCCGACCCGAAAATGAGGAGCTGCTGGAAAGCATCCAGGTCGAGGTTGACAGGATATGGAACCAGCTCTTGAAAGATGCGGGCGAAGAGATGTAAGGGGAGAAAAAAGAAGAAGATTTTTTGCCCCTTAAAGGAGAGAGCTTAACTTATTATGCCTATATTTGAATATAGCTGTCTTTCCTGTGGAAATAAATTTGAGAAGTTAGTATTGAAAAAAGGGATTACCATTTCCTGTCCTGAATGCAAGAGCCGAAAAGTAGAGAAGCTCCTCTCCGCATTTGCTTTTAAAAGCGATAAAGGCTTTACTTCCTCTGCTCCCAGCAGTAGCTGCAATTCCTGTTCTCTAACCTCGTGCGCTACCTGCCGTCGATAAAGTAAACCCATTGCAGGAGTTAAATATTTTGACTGGAAGATGGGGTAAGATTGTTATATAATAAAAGAGTAAACTATCTTGAATTTGAGCCTCAAGAGCTTTATATTTGATTTATGAGAAAATTTAGCTTAGGAGCGAATAATGACCCAATTAGCTCAGGCTAAAAGAGGGATAATCACCGAAGAGATGAGGCAGGTTGCTGAGGAAGAGCATCTGGAGCCCCAAGTAATAGCCGAAGGAGTTGCCAAAGGGAGCATAATAATACCCAAAAACATCAACCGCAAGTTCAATCCTCGAGGAATAGGCAAGGGTTTGAAAACTAAGGTGAATGCCAATTTTGGAACATCGGAAGTCCACAACCTCGTGGAAGAAGAACTGGAAAAGCTTAAGGCAGCGGTAGAAGCCAAAGCAGATTCTGTTATGGACCTGAGCACTGGTGGAGACCTCGATGCCATTCGCCAGGAGATATTGAAGCACTCTCCCGTAATGGTGGGGACTGTCCCCATCTATCAGACAATGGTGGAGTTTGCCTGCCGGGGGGAACCCTATGATGAGATTACTCCCGATGACATTTTTTCCGTAATAGAAAAGCACGCTCAGCAGGGAGTTGACTTCATCACCGTCCACTGCGGGGTCACCCGCAACTCGGTAGAGAGGCTGGAGAAAGAAGGAAGAATAGGGGGTGTAGTCAGCCGGGGCGGCGCTTTTCTTATCCGTTGGATGAAGCGTCACGACCAGGAAAATCCTCTCTACCAGGATTTTGGGCGACTGGTGGAAATCGCCAGAAACTATGATGTAACTCTGAGCCTGGGAGATGGTCTTCGCCCGGGAGCGATAGCCGATGCCACCGACCGTTGCCAGGTTCAGGAACTGGTGACCCTGGGAGAATTAGCCCACTATGCTTTGGACCAAAATGTGCAGGTAATGATTGAAGGTCCCGGCCATATCCCTCTGGATCAGATAGTCCTTAATGTTCAACTTGAGAAAGCCCTTTGCCGAGGGGCGCCATTCTATGTGTTGGGACCCTTGCCCACCGATATTGCCCCCGGATACGACCACATCACCGCCGCTATCGGAGGGGCAATAGCTGCAGCGGCGGGAGCCGATTTTCTCTGCTATGTCACCCCTGCAGAGCATCTGCGATTGCCAACGGTAGAAGATGTGAGGGAGGGGGTCATCGCCGCCAGGATTGCCGCTCATTGTGGAGATGTGGTCAAAGGGGTCAGGGGAGCAAGAGAACTCGACAAGGATATGTCCGGGAAAAGGAAAGCCTTAGACTGGGAAGGGATGTATAAGCTGGCTATCGACCCGGAGCGCGCCCGTGAGATGAGGAGACAGAGTGAGACATACATAGAGAAGGTGTGCAGCATGTGCGGAAAGTTCTGCTCTATAAAGATGGACAGCCAGAGGGATTTAAAAAAGGATCACAATAAGTCTACTAAATAAATGTTAAAAAGCTGATTATCTATAGAGAAGCATCTATGAAAATAACCAGAAAAGTAGACTACGGATTGCGAGCATTACTTTACCTCTCTTCCCAGCCAGTGAGTCGTCCTGTGATTCTGCGGGAGATATCCAAGAAAACGAAAATCCCGAGGCAATTCTTAGCCAAGATTCTGTTAAATCTGATGAAAGAAGGATTGGTGAGGTCTCATCGGGGTTCCCAGGGAGGGTTTTTGCTCGCCAAGCCGGCCAGAGAAATCAGTTTTTTAGATGTTTTTGAAGCTATTAATGGTCCTTTAGCTATTAATAGATGTCTGAGCGATGATTACCGATGCGAATGCGAAGGCAGTTGTAGCATAAAAGAAATCTGGAGCAAAGCACAGCGAAATCTGACCGATGTTCTGGTAAATACAACTTTGGCAGATTTAAGACAGCAGGCATAAGAAGGGTTTCCAAATATAAACCAAAGAGCACATTATAAAAGCCCAGAAACCGGGGGGTTTTCTTAAATTGGGCCTGCGTGACCCATTTTTCTTCCCAATTAATTTTAAGCTTAAGAGGGAAGATTTGTTAGGAAGACCTCCCGATTCTTTTGGGCTTTTTGAGCAGATTGTAAGGCTGGAATAAAAAGCCTCAGGGACAATTAAGTTCTCAGCACGATGATTGCCGATAAGCAAAAAGACTTATGAAAAGTAAATTTGAAGAAGATTTTTGGGAGCTTCACAAGAAGTTTGAAGACTTCTTTGAGTCCACATCAAGAAGGCTCACTCCTGGGTTATTTCGTCTTCCCTTGAGCAATAAATGGAAGCCCGCCGTCGATGTTTATGAGACTGCCAACGAGATCATAGTTCTGGTAGACCTCGCCGGCGTGAATAAGGAAGAGATTGAGGTAACTTTTGACGGCGATTCCCTCCGCATAGTAGGAACTCGCCGGGATATGACCTCCACCCCGAAGGTTCGATTGCACCAGATGGAGATAGATTTTGGCAATTTTGAGCGGTCGGTTGTCATCCCTGCTCAGGTTGACAAGGACAATATTTCGGCCATTTATCGCCGGGGCTTTTTGCAGATAACCCTTACTAAACTGCGCAAGGGAAGGGATGAGAAGATAGAGATAATCACCGATTGAGGCGCCACCAGAACACCTCTTTTACAAGATGTTAATGTAGAGCTTCCCAGAGGAGCTATTTTATGAGCAATGAAATGAAAGACCTCCTGGAAAAAATGAAAAAGGAGGAAGAGGAGGGCGAACAGGTAGAGATTCCCTCCGTGTTGCCAATACTCCCTGTAAGGGAAGTGGTGGTGTACCCTTATCTTGTTCTTCCCTTGATAATCTCCAGACGAAGCTCTATCAAGCTCATGGACGACATCCTCGTGAAGGATAAGCTCCTGGGAGCGGTCGCTCAAAAAGACCCCAAAATAGAAGAGCCAAAGTCAGAAGACCTCTACCAGGTGGGCACCGCTGCTGTGGTTCTAAAGATGCTGAAATTCCCCGACAACACGGAAAGGGTAATTATCCAGGGGATAAGGCGGATAAAAATCAAGAAGTTTCTCCAACTCGAGCCCTATATGACCGCTGAGGTGGAACCCTTCTACGATATTTTAATCGTCTCTGATGAGTTAGAAGCCCTGATGAAGAATGTGGTTAATCAGTTCTCCACTTATATATCACTTAATCCCGGCCTCCCCGATGAAATGAAGATCGCTGTGCTTAACATCAAAGAGCCGGGTAGGCTGGCTGATTTTGTGATATCCAATCTGGACTCCAAACTCCCCGATAAGCAGGCGGTTCTGGAGACTTCTGAGGTGAAGGAGAGGCTAGAGAAGGTGACCCTCCTGTTGAGCAAAGAGCTGGAGATTCTCAAGATGGGCTCCCGCATCCAGTCTCAGATCGAGAGCGAGGTGAGCCAAGCCCAGCGAGAGTTTTTCCTCCGCCAGCAACTGAAAGCTATCCAGAAGGAGCTGGGAGTAGGAGATGAGCGAGCAATGGAGATTCAGGAGTTCAAGAAGAAGATAAAGAAAGCGAAAATGCCCTCTGAGGTGGAGAGCGAAGCCCTCAAAGAGCTCAGCCGGCTGGAGAAGATGACCCCCGCTTCTGCTGAGTATACCGTGTCGCGCACCTATCTCGATTGGCTTGTCTCCCTTCCATGGTCGGTTTTTACCGAAGACAATCTGAACATCGAGCAAGCCAAGAAGGTTCTTGACGAAGACCACTACAATCTCGACAAGGTCAAGGAGAGGATTCTGGAATATCTGGCAGTCAGGAAGCTGAAGCCGGATATGAAAGGACCTATCCTCTGCTTCGTGGGACCCCCCGGTACTGGAAAAACCTCTCTGGGACGCTCCATCGCTCGGGCTCTGGGGAGGAAGTTTATCCGCCTTTCTCTGGGAGGGATAAGAGACGAAGCCGAGGTTCGGGGACATCGCAGAACATACATCGGCGCCCTGCCAGGAAGGATTATGCAGTGGATAAGAAAGGCGGAGTCTTCGAACCCGGTATTTATGCTCGATGAGATTGACAAACTCGGTGCAGACTTCCGCGGAGACCCTGCGGCTGCCCTGCTGGAAGTGCTCGACCCGGAACAGAACTTCGCCTTCTCCGACCACTACCTGGAAGTTCCCTTTGACCTATCCAAGGTGATGTTTATCACCACCGGCAACTTGTTAGACCCCATACCCCCTGCCCTCAGGGACAGGATGGAGGTTCTGGAACTGCCGGGCTATACCCAGGAGGAGAAGCTGATGATAGCCAGGCAGTTCCTCGAACCCAAACAGCTGGAAGCCCACGGGCTGAAGAGCGACCAAATAGAGTTCAGCGATGAAGCTATTATAGCCATAATAAGGGATTACACCCGCGAGGCAGGGCTCCGTAATCTGGAGCGGGAGATAGCTTCTATCTGCCGCAAAGTGGCGAAGAATGCAGCCATGGGCAAGGTGGACAAGGTAAAGATTACCGCCGAGAAGGTTTCCGATTATCTGGGACCTATAAGGTTCTTCTCGGAAACCGCCGAGCGAACCAATGTCCCCGGGGTAGCCGTTGGAGTCGCCTGGACCCCAAGCGGAGGGGATATTGTATTTGTGGAATCTACCAAGATGCGGGGGAAGAAATCTCTCAAGCTCACCGGACAACTGGGCGATGTTATGAAGGAATCCGCCGAGGCTGCCCTCAGCTACATACGCTCCAGGGCTGATAGCCTGGGACTTGCTGAGAACTTTTTTGATAAATACGACCTCCATATCCACATCCCTGCCGGCTCCATACCCAAAGATGGTCCCTCCGCCGGGGTGACCATTGCCACCTCCCTTATCTCACTGTTGATGGATAAGCCCGTGCGACCCGATGTTGCCATGAGCGGGGAGATAACCCTCAGGGGAAAGGTTCTGCCGGTGGGGGGGATCAAGGAGAAGGTGCTGGCGGCTAAGCGGGCGGGCATTAGAATCATTATCCTTCCCTCCAGGAACGAAAAAGACCTGGAGGAGATACCCGAAGCTATAAAGAAAGAGCTTGAATTCCAATTTGTGGACACTATAGACGAGGTGTGGCGGATTGCTTTGAGATATGGCCAGGAAGTGTCCTCCTGACCTTTTGCCAGAAAGGAATAGCATGGGGATAAAGTCGGATCGCTGGATTAAGAAAATGGCTCTGGAACAGGGAATGATCAAGCCTTTCATTCCCTCCCAGGTGAGCCAAGCTGTCATATCTTATGGTCTTTCCTCCTATGGATATGACATCCGACTGGCAGATGAGTTCAAGCTTTTCTCCCCCCAAGAGGGACAGGTGGTCGACCCTAAAGCAATGGAACCCGGTTTTTTCAGAAACTTCAAGGGGACAGTGTGTATCATCCCACCGCACTCCTTTGTCCTGGGAAGGACGGTTGAATATTTCAGGATACCTCGGAATGTGTTCACCCTCTGTGTGGGCAAGTCCACCTATGCCCGCTGCGGAATCCTCTTGAACATCACCCCCCTGGAGCCCGAATGGGAGGGCTTTATCACCATGGAGATATCCAATCATTCTCACTCTCCAGCGAAGCTGTATGCCAACGAGGGAATAGCTCAGGTGATATTTTTTGAAACCGATGAGAAGTGTGAACTCTCCTACCGGGACAAAAAGGGGATATATCAGGCTCAAGAGGGTATAATTTTATCAAAGGTGAAGGAATCGGAATAGAATCTAACCGTTTGTAAGATTAGATAAACAATAACGGGATAAGGTAGGGAGAGAAAAGATGTCGGACTTAAGACTTTATGTCATCTCCCATTTGGGGAAGTACCCCTGCTGGGGATTGGTGGTCGCCAGAAATCCCGCAGAGGCTTTCCTGAGGTGTACCAAGGAGACCAATCTTCTGCAACGGGAAACCCGCGAGAATTGCAAAGTAGAAGAGGTCCAAATAGAGGGATACGAGATAATCGTCAAGGAGAAGGCGGTCAGCTAAAGAGGTTTTTTCAATCTTTTTGAGAGAACAGGATGGAGAGATACTACATCATAATTGTGGGAGGGGGTCCAGCAGGACTTACGGCTGCGCTGTATTGTGCCCGGGCAAAGCTCAATACTCTGGTGCTGGAGAAGAAAATGCCCGGAGGTCAGATATTAAATACCGAGAGGATTGAGAACTGTCCGGGATTTGACAGCATCTCCGGGCTTGAATTGGCCCAGCGAATGGAACAGCATGCCCGAAAGTTCGGGGCGAATATTAAGCTGGAAGAGGTGAAGGAGATTCACAGCGAGAAAGGTGCAAAAGTGGTGAAAACTACCCAGGGAGTCTACCATGCAGGGGCGGTAATTCTGGCAGCCGGGGGCGAGCCAAGGTGGCTTGGCGTTCCGGGAGAGAAAGAATTACTGGGGAAGGGGGTTTCTTACTGCGCCCTTTGTGATGGACCCTTTTTCGCGGAGCAGACCATCGCCGTGGTCGGCGGAGGCGATGCTGCGGTAGGAGAGGCTATATATTTGACTAAGTTTGCCGGAAAAGTTTACCTCATTCACCGCCGGAATAGCTTGCGAGCTAAAAAGGAGCTGCAAGAGGAGCTTTTGAACAATCCTAAGGTAGAGGTTGTCTGGGATAGTGTGGTAGAAAATATAGAGGGGAAGCATACGGTGGAGAGGATTATGTTGAAGAATGTGAAGACGAGCAAAAATAGTCCTCTTGAGGTCAGTGGAGTGTTTATCTATATAGGATTTGTCCCTAACAGCAATCTATTCAACAAGAATCTGGAGCTGGACGAGAGAGGCTATATTAAGACCGACTATAAGATGTCGACCTCGGTAGAGGGAGTCTTTGCTGCCGGAGATATCCGATTCCAGTTAGCCAAGCAGATTACCAATGCCATGAGCGACGGAGCCACTGCCGCCATAGCAGCCGAAGCCTACCTTAAAGAAAAAGGTCTGGTTTAAGCCCTTACTATTTCTATTCTTTTTATATTCAGCGAATGGCTTTATCTATCTTTCAGGGCTATTTTTACCCTTTATCCAAGACTTATTTCAAATGGGAGGTTACTATTTCTTTAGTGCGATGAGGAGCCCCTTGTTGGTGCCGAGGAATAGTTTATCTTCGTCCGGGGACATGCCAGGAGAGGAGGTGATCAGGGAAGGAGCGGTAAAGCCGCCCACCTTCTCTCCATTTCTGGGATCTATAACGACCAGTGTATCAGATAAGGGGATCATAAACATGAGGTCTCCGGAAATTACCGGCGAGTGGTGAAGGCGATAGGGGAGGCTGAACCTGTAGGATAGGTAGCCATTTTTCACCTGCAGGCAATACAGAAAATTGTCTAACGAGGCAACAAACACCCACTTCTCCCATCCTATGGGGCGGCAATTCACATCCCCGCCAGTGATTTTCTTCCATTTCTGCTTTCCTGAGTCGGGGTGTAGAGCGTAGGTGTAATTGTCGTAGCTTCCCACAAAGAGAGTTCCATCAAACAGCAGTGGAGCTGCTGCGATCTTCCCGGAGGTGGAGAACTTCCACCGCAGCCTACCCTCTCGGGGAGTGAGAGCGTAGAGAAAGCCGTCATCCGCGCCGCCATAAAGATATTCGCCTTCGATAAGTGGAGGGGCATGGACTTCCCCACCAGTCTCAAATCTCCATATCTCTTCCCCGTCTGATGCTCTCAGGCAGGCGATATATCGTGAAAAGCCGAGATATAGAGCTCCTCTGTCGAAGATTAAGGGAGTAAAGATTTCGCCATCCAATTTCCTTCTCCAGCGGAGATTTCCAGTAAGGAGGTCCAGA
>Ga0224501_10000615_pt1 | contig 27797 bp, 5 predicted proteins | sample SF_Oct11_sed_USG_4_FD_169105 | JGI IMG/M metagenome (GOLD analysis project Ga0224501, IMG submission 169105) | Sediment microbial communities from San Francisco Bay, California, United States - SF_Oct11_sed_USGS_8_1 | ecosystem: Environmental > Aquatic > Marine > Sediment | place: USA... | reverse complement strand
CCGGAAGCATTTCTCACTCATCTGCCAGTTCAGACACTAATTACAACAGTATCGCCATTGATTCTGTTACGGCAAATATTACTGATAACGATACAGCCACAGTTATACTTACCCAAAGCAGCGGAACTACTGATGTTTCTGAAGCAGGTATTACTGATTCTTATGACATAAAACTTGCGACAAAACCTATTGCCAATGTTGTTATAAACATACTATCTTCTGATACCACAAACGGAGTTCTTGTAAACGGAGGCGCCTCGGCACAATTTATCTTTACATCGGCAAACTGGTTCACATCACAAACCGTTAATGTAAGCGCGGTTGACGACAGCAGCGTTGAAGTATCGCCCCATACCGCTTTAATAAATCACAATATAGACGGCACAACGGCCGATTCAATTTATTCAGGAATTTCGATTCTACCCGTTTCAGTTAATATTACAGATAACGATACCGCGGGCGTCACAATTACTCAAAGCGGAACTACTGATGTTTCTGAAGCAGGTATTACTGATTCTTATGATGTCGTATTAACAAGCAAACCATCTGCTGATGTTATAATTACAATCAATAACGATGCCGAGGTATCAACTGATAAATCTACTGTTACTTTTACATCTACAAACTGGAGCACTACTCAAACTGTTACCGTAAACGCAATCAACGACGATATTGACGAAGACGGTAATAACAACGCAACAACACATACCGGAAGCATTTCTCACTCATCTGCCAGTTCAGACACTAATTACAACAGTATCGCCATTGATTCTGTTACGGCAAATATTACTGATAACGATACAGCCACAGTTATACTTACCCAAAGCAGCGGCACTACTGATATTTCTGAAGCAGGTATTACTGATTCTTATGATGTCGTATTAACAAGCAAACCATCTGATGATGTGATAATTACAATCAATAACGATGCCGAGGTATCAACTGATAAATCTACTGTTACTTTTACATCTACAAACTGGAGTACTACTCAAACTGTTACCGTAAACGCAATCAACGACGATATTGACGAAGACGGTAATAACAACGCAACAACACATACCGGAAGCACCTCTCACTCATCTGCCAGTTCAGACACTAATTACAACAGTATCGCCATTGTTTCTGTTACGGCAAATATTACTGACAATGACAACGCGGGGTTTACAATAATAGAAACAGGCGCAGGCACAATAGTAAATGAAAATGGAACAACAGATGATTATACCGTGATTTTAAATACAAAACCAACTTCTAACGTTGTTTTACTTCTAAATTCTACAGGCGCTTCAATTGATACACCGTCATTGACATTTTCACCGGTAAACTGGGATCAGCCGCAGAAAATTACAGTAAGCATCATAAATGATTTTATAGCGCAGGGAAATCGTACAGGAAATATTTCTCATAGTATTGATATCGGTTCATCGGCAGCTGAATATTCTGCGGTTATCACTCAAGATATCTCACCCGATATTATTGACGATGATACGGCAGGAGTTTTAATAACTGAAATTGATAGTAATACCATTATTACAGAAGGCGGCGCAAACGATTTATATACCGTAAAACTGACCAGTGAGCCTACAGGAAACATTCTTATTGATATTACCCGTTCCAATGAAGTAACGCTTAATGGCGGCACAAGTACTTCTATTAGTTTTACTTCTGCAAACTGGTCAACGGCCCAGACAATAAATGTCAGCATGACAGACGATACAATTTCTGGAGGGCTGCGATTTGACACCATAAGTCACGCAATTAATGGCGCCAGCACTGCCCCTGAATACAATCTTGTTACCATAAATGATGTTACAGTCACTATAATTGACGATGACAGCATAATTACAGAATCGGGAGGAACTACCGATATAACAGAAGGTGGCGCAACAGATACTTATGATATAGTATTACCTCAGGCACCAACAGCAGATGTCACCGTCACTATAACGGCCAACGGTTCGCAGGCAGCAACCGATTTGACAACTCTCACTTTTACATCGGCAAACTGGTTAACGCCCCAAACCATTACCATTACCGCGATGGATGACAATGTTTATGAAGGCAACCATACAGAAATTATTTACAACAGTTTCTCAAGCGCAGATGTCGTTTACAATGGCTTAAATTTAAGTATTACAGCCAATATAACTGATAATGATACGGCCAGCGTTTCTATTACAGAAAGCGGCGGATCAAGCGACATTACTGAAGGTGGTGGTACCGATTCTTATGATGTTGTTTTAACCAGCATACCTTCTTCAAATGTAACAGTAACAATATCAACCGATAACGAAGTTTTAGCCGATAAAACAACGCTTACATTTACTCCCGGCACATGGAACGTAACTCAAACAGTGACGGTTTCAGCTATTAATGATTCAATTGACGAAGACGGCGATAACAACGCAACACCACATACGGGGACAATTACGCATACATCGGCCAGCGGCGACAACAATTATAATGCTCTCGTAATTAATCCTGTTTTAGCAAATATAACCGATAACGATACAGCCGCTGTTACCATAACCCAAAGCGGCGGCACTACCAATGTTATTGAGGGAGGGGCAACCGATTCTTATGACATAAAACTATCGACAAAACCTATGACTGACGTAACAATTACCATTACAACTGGCGCCGAAACTTCAACGGATAAATCTACATTAACATTTACTTCGGGCAATTGGAACATCGCGCAGACAGTAACAGCATCGGCAATAAATGATTTAATTGATGAAGACGGCGACAATAACGCAACACCGCATACGGGAACAATTACGCATACATCGGCCAGCGGCGACAGCTTTTATGACGCAATTACTATTGCTGACGTTACCGTCAATATAACCGATAATGATACAGCTGCAGTTATACTTACCCAAAGCGGCGGCACTACCAATGTTACCGAGGGGGGGACAGCCGATTCTTATGACATAAAACTTGCGACAAAACCTATAGCAGACGTTCTTGTAAACATAACCTCTATCGACACTACAAACGGCGTTCTTGTAAACGGAGGCGCCTCGGCACAATTTACCTTTACATCGGCCAACTGGTTAACATCGCAAACCGTTACCGTAAGCGCGGTTGACGACAGCAGCGTTGAAGTATCGCCCCATACCGCTTTAATAAATCACAATATAGACGGCTCAACGGCCGATTTTATTTATTCTGGCATTACTATAAACGATGTTACGGCAAATATTACCGATAACGATACCGCAGGCGTAACTATTACAGAAAGTGGTTCTACCGATGTCACAGAAGACGGCGCCACTGATTCTTACAATATTGCTCTTACCACTTTACCCACAGGAAATGTTGTTATAACTATAACATCACAAGATTCTATAAATGGCGTTCTTGTAAATGGAGCTGCTTCGGCAGAGCTTACTTTTACTACTGCCAACTGGAGTACAGCTCAAGCAATTACCGTATCCCCTGTAAATGATTTAACAGACGAAGACGGCGATAATAACTTAACCCCGCATACGGCTATAATAGCCCATGATATCAATACCAGCTTAACTATCGATACAGATTATGACGCTCTGGCCGGTTCGTTAGGTAATGTAACGGCAAATATAACAGATAATGACAACGCGGGCGTTACCATAACAGAAAGCACAACTACCGATGTCACCGAAGGCGGCACAACAGATTCTTATGATATTGTATTAACAAGCAAGCCTACAGCTGATGTTATAATTGACATAACAAGTGATAGTCAAGTTACGGCGAACGGCCTTGGGTCAACCCAGGTTATCTTTACGTCAACAAACTGGTTTACGACTCAAACAGTTACAGTTGCGGCGGTTGACGACAATATTGTTGAAAGCGCCCATTTAGGAAACATTACACATGCTGTTAACGGGTCATCGGCGTCTGAATACATAGGCAAAACAATTAACTCTGTTTCAGTTAATATTACCGATAATGACAATTCACCTTTTATTACAAATGTAACATCTTCTACGCTTGACGGTTCTTATAAGGCGGGAGCAGTAATACCGGTACAGGTTGTATTTGATCAAATTGTTTTTGCAGATACTACCTTAGGCACGCCGTCAATCACACTAGATGTTGGTACTATTGTTTACTCATCAGGAGATGGAACAGACACGCTTGAATTCAGCTATACCGTGGGAGCTGCCGATATATCAAACGATCTTAAGTATTTAAGTACGGGATCACTTGCCTTAAACGGCGGTACAATTAAAGACGTATACGGCAATGACGCTGCTTTAACTTTACCAACACCGGGAAATACCGGTTCATTAAGCTTTAATAAAAATATAGTTATTGATACGGCTCTGCCTTCTCTAAACTGGGTAACATCATCTACGACCGACGGCACTTATGGTCTTGGCAGTGTTATTGGGGTAGAAGTTGTTTTTTCTGAGCCTGTATTTGTAACAGTTGCCACACCTAAATTAACGCTTGAGACCGGTTCAGTTGACGCTGTTGTGAATTATTCTTCAGGCAGCGGCAGTAATACTCTGGTATTTAATTACACGGTGGCGCAGGGGCATCAATCGGGCGATTTAGACTACTTTGCGAACAATTCACTTGCCTTGGCGGGTGCTTATATTAAAGACGCCGCCGGCAATGACGCAAGTTTAATTTTGCCGAACCCCGGCCAGACGAATTCTTTATCGGCAAATAAAAATATTATTGTAGACGGTATTATACCTGTTGTTACCAGCGTTAATTCATCAACACCAAACGGTTCTTACAAAGCGGGAGATACAATATCTATACAAATATATTTCTCTCATGCGGTTACGGTTACCGGAACATCTCCCAATGTACCTGTTTTATTATTAGAAACAGGAGCGACAGATAACAGCGTAGAGTACACATCGGGCTCGGGCACAAATGCTTTAACATTTAATTATACCGTAAACGCAGGAGATACAACATCTGACTTATGTTATATAAACAGTTCGTCTTTATCCTTAGCGGGCGGTTCAACCATTAAGAAAACTAATGGCGCGCCTAATGACGCTAACATAACCCTGCCCGTACATGGCGGTGCCGGCTCGTTATCTTCGGCAAAAAATATTATTTTAGATACAACCTCTCCTGTAATCAATTCAATAACTTCTTCTACAATTGACGGCACTTACGGCGAGGGCACTAATATAAACATTACCGTTACCATAAGCGAACCGGTAACACTTTCAGGCGGAACTCTTAACGTAACACTTGATACCGGTGATATTATTTCAGTATCTGCTGGTTCTTATCCTGCTTCTGTTTTAACAGGAACGTATACCGTTTCAGCAGGCGATACATCCAGCGATTTAGATTCTACGGCAATAGGCTTAAGCGGCGGCGCCAGTCTTTTAGACAATGCCGGCAACACCGCTAATTTAACAATGCCCGCAGTAAAAATTGCCACAGGCAGCAATATAATTATTGATACCTCTGTTCCCGCTGTTACAAACGTAACTTCATCAACAGCGAACGGTTATTATAATGAACCGCATGAAATTTCTATTCAAATTACTTTTTCAGAAAATGTGGATGTAGATACAGGTGCAGGCACGCCCTCACTGATACTAAACTCAGGCGGCAGCGCTTCGTATTCGAGCGGAACAGGCACGACAGTTCTTACATTCTTATACTCAATAGCGGCAGGCCATAATTCATCTGACCTGGATTATACAAATTCAGCCGCATTATTGTTAAACAGCGGCACAATAAAAAAAGCGGGATTTATAACAGACGCAAACTTATCGTTATCTTTACCCGCCACGAGCGGTTCATTAGGTTTTAATAAAAACATTGTTGTTGATACAACTGTTCCCGTAATATCTTCAATTACTTCTACTACGCCTGACGGCTCTTACAGCGAAAGCGCCAATATAAATATAACCGTGACCTTAAGTGAACCGGTTACTCTTTCAGTCGGAACTCTTGACGTAACGCTTGATACCGGCGATAGTATTTCGGTATCGGCTGGCGCCTACCCCGCGACAATACTTACCGGAACCTACACAGTAAGCGCGGGTGATACATCCGGCGATTTAAATTCTACGGCAATAGCGTTAAACGGCGGCGCAACTCTTTTAGATAACGCCGGTAACACCGCCACTTTAACAATGCCCGCTGTTACCATCGCAACAAACAGCGCTATTGTTATAAACACAGCGGTTATAACTTCGCAATTTTCAACGCCTGTAACTTCTTCAGGACTTGAAAATATAACAACGGTAAATATACCTGTAGAATTATCTACAACAGCGGCAGCAGACAAAGAAATATGCTACAGCGTAACAGGAGGATCTGCTACAGGGGGCGGTACAGACTTTACCATTACGGCAAGCCCAGTTTCTATACCTGCCGGCAGTTTAACCGGCAATATACAGCTGACTATAAACAATGACACGACAGATGAAAACGATGAAACAATTGTCATTACATTAGATAACGTAAACGGAACAAGCTGTGTGAACCCTGCAGGAAATTTAACGCATACATACACAATAACAGATGACGACACTGCGCCCAATGTTTATTTTGCGGCAGCTTCAAGCTCTACACTTGACGAATCTGTAGCCGTAAAAAATATCGCTGTAAATTTATCGGCAGCTTCAGGAAAAACGGTTGATGTAACTGTTACTGTCACGGGCGGCAGCGCGCTTCTTGGCACAGATTACGCGTTTACATCGCCTTCGGTTATAACATTTAACCCGGGCATAACCAGTATAAATTTAAGCTATACAGTTACTGCAGATACCGACATAGAAGGCGATGAAACTATTATTTTCAGCTTAGGTGCTCCCGTAAACGCAACATTAGGCGCAGCAACAACGCATACATCTACAATTACAGATGACGATGGCTCGCCTACTCTTTCTGTTTTAGACGTCTCTATAACCGAAGGAAATTCGGGAACATCTCAGGCAGTAGTAACAGTAAACATGGCGGGTATTGACGCGGGAGCTTCGGTATCTGTTCAATACGCTACTTCAAACGGAACGGCCGACTTAAGCGATTATTCATCGGCTTCAGGCACATTAACTTGGACAGCCGGCCAAACAGGTTCTAAAACTTTTAATGTTACCATAAACGGCGATACACTGGGCGAAACAAATGAAACTGTAATTATTACTCTTTCAAACGCTTCTGTAAACGCTTCGATAATAGATGCGACAGGAATTCTTACCATAAATAACGACGACGCGACATTAACCATAGCATCGGCCGAAACTCTTGACTGCGACCCCATAAACGGAACATTGGATCATTATAAAATAACTTTCTCTGAAAATATAACCGACTCTACTTTTGACGGTTATCTTCTAAATTCAGAAGGAGCCACAACCTCAAAATGGCTTATCGCTGGTCATACAGGCATAAGGCTTGATCACGGCTCAGCTTTAAATACAATTTGCGGCAGTGACACGCTTAATGACAACGTACTGTATATAAAATTTACTGAATCGGCGTCTGTAAACACAGGTATTAAGCCAGAATTAACCTCTTCATTCGCGACACTAAGTGCCGTAAGCGGCATAGGCAAACTTTATTACAATACAGGTAATATTCTCACAACTGACATCATAGAATCTGACAAGGCAAAGCCCTACGTGTGGTACGCGCTGGCATCTCATGGCGGCGGTATTGACGGCTCGGCGGGAACTTCAGATACGCTTGAAATAAGATATTCAGAAAGTGTAAATGCCCCTGTTTTAACAGGTGTTGATTTAGATACTGTATTTACGCTTAATAATTCTCATGATTTTGGTTCATCTGCTGATATTACTTCTACAGTATGGAGCGGTACCATATATACAAACGATACCTTATTAATTACTTTCGCCTCAGACAACCCTACTGTTTATGACGGCGATTTAATAAAAGCTTCGGGAAGTTTAATTAAAGATACATCTAATAACCTGCCCGCGAATACCGCTAATGTATTGTCACCGCCACAGGTAACCGGCACGTTTGACGGAGGGGCAAGAGGACCTATTGTAATATCTGCTGAATATAAAGATATTGATTTAAACGGATTCATTGATCACGTAAAAATTACTTTTGATAAAAATGTAGACGAAACCACGTTCCCCGGATACATAGGGGATAACCAAATAAACACTGTAACAACCATCTGGCAGGTTGCCGGATATAATAATGTGGCTCTTGATACATCTGACAGCCTTGACACAAGCTTAACAGATAACATTATCTGGTTAAAATTTTCAGAAAGTTCAGATTATGACACAGGCGCAAAACCCGACTTAACCGCTACTTTAGGCGCCGCTGCACTTCGAGACGCGGTTGATACATGCTATATTAACACCAGCCCCATAAACTGTCTAGACAGTTCACAGGCCCGTCTTTTAACAGCTGATGTATCAGAAAAAGACACGGCGCTGCCTATACTTACTCTTGCCGTGGCGAAAGAAAATGACCGCCTTTTATTTGTATGGTTCAGCGAAAACGTATGGAGCAATATAAATATGCCTGCCTGCGGCGCGGGCGGACAGTTAACCGCAGCAGACTTCGCCTATAACGATATAAACGCAGGCGGCGCGTCTTCAGTTACTTCTTTAGATTTTGACGACTGCGCCTCTGACGACGGTTTCGCTAGACTTTTAACAGATAATCTATTTGTACTGGCCGACATACAAAACGATCAGGTATCGGCAGCGGCTAGTGAAATATATGATGCCGCAAATAACGCGATGACAGCTGGCAACTGGCAGACTATTGTAGAAACAACCGCGCCTTATCTTTTAACGGCGAGTTCTTTTTATAATACAACGAATTCAACCTACTGGCTTCGTATCGCTTATTCAGAACCAATGGAATCTATAGGCGCCACGACTGCGGCAAATTATACAATATCTGTAGATACTGCTGGCAGCTGTAATACAATAAATGCTGTACCTCATACGGTAAAAGCGGTATCAACGACAATTTTTGATCTTCAAACAGACGCGCAGTGCGGCGATACGGTTTATAAAATTTTGGCCTCAAATAACATTTATAACGCTAACCAAATAGAACCTGTTGCCTCGCCCAATGAAGCCACAACGATAGGAACCGATTCTATAGATACTACCATACCAAGACTACTGCAGGCTTTATCTCTTTCATCAACATCAGTACAGCTCACCTACAGCGAACCCATGAGAGCGGGAGATCAAACCGGCAGTGCCGAGTGTAATTCTAGCTTTATCGCAGGAGGGGTAACCTGTATCGTAGACGTTGACACTGTCTTAGCAGGTTCGCAGACTCTTTATACGAATACCCCTTCTTTAGGAACTGTTTTATCGGTTTCTGCGACCTCTGACCCTTCGGTATTTATATTAACTCATAATGATGTACAATTTGGAAGTTTCTATACTGTTACCCCATACGCGGGCAATGGAGTATCGGCCATACCTAAAGATTTAGCCGGCAACAATCTTTCGCTCGCGCCAGAAAACAGAGCGACTTTTCAGGGTAATGGTACAATTGTAGACGCATTGGGCGAAGGCTCTTTATTTGTAGACCCATTTGCCGACGGCACCAGCTTTTCTTTCGCGTTTAATTATCAAAACCGTATTTACTTAGGCCCAAATGATGAAAATTCAGGAGCCTTTAGATTTGAGGCAGATGGGAACACACCCATTATGACAACTTTTTTTGCCAGCGGCGGCACATGCGCCTCTACCGGAACTTTTGGCTATGGTCCATCGCCCGCGACATGCGACACAGATTTGGGACCTAACGGCGAAAGGGGCATTGTGGGCTTTAACTCGGGCATTATAACCACGGGCGGTGAAGATTTCGAAATACTAATGGTGGGCCCTTTAAAAGACGGGGTCGGGCATACTTATTTTACAACCGATATCGACACAACTTTAGACTGGACAGGATGCGCTTTTAGCGCGACAGGGGGCGCGAACACAAAAAGCGTTCAAACGGCATTTGCTCTTGGTGACAGCTATTTTGCTGGTTTATCAAGCAATCAGGGCACTCAAGCACCAATACTTGTAAGACAAAGACTTACTAATTCTGGCGGTATACTATCATGCGGCACTGCTTCTGATCTTAGCGTTAGAAGCTTAGCTGATTTTGGCAAGGGCGGCAACAACTTAAAAAATACATCATCTATTGTAGGGGTAGACAGTATGGCCTATGCTGAGGCGGGCTCAATCAATACGAATCCGCATTTTTACATGGCCAATAACGGATCTTTATATGCCTGGAATATAACCACAAACGGTGATATACCCAATACAACCGGCACATGGACAAAAGTATTTACCTGGTCGGCAAAAGACGGCGCAAATCCCTTTACTCTTGTTCTGCCAAGTCTTGAAAAAATCCGTCCGGGAGAAAAAGGAGTTCCTTATATTCAAAAATGGAACAACGCTCTTTATTTAGTTAGAAACCTTACCAGCGCCTCGGGCGGCACAACCTCTACAGGCGGACAAATATGGAAGTGTACATCAGCCTGCAATACATCGGGCGGATGGACAAAAATTGTAAGTTCAGCAAATTTTATAGACGGAACAACAGGCGGCACAAAAAATACATCCATCGGCTTATTTCAAATAAATGAACATTATTTATACATAGGATTTGATAACGCGGCAGACGGGGTTATGATATACAAATCAAATGAAGGTTTAACAGAAGTGACCAGCGAAGCCGATTTTACCCTTCAAGATAAAGCTGGATTATCTGATCCTGTCGCGTATAAGTATATCTTTTCAAGCGCGTCTCTTGATAAGCAGGGCAAACATTATATTTATGTTACCGTAGGCGACAGCTTTGACGCCATAAAAGTAATAAGACAGGTAGATTAAACGCTAAAAAAGCTAAAATAGTACTTGACATCCTGCCTTTTCTAAATAGTAATCTACCGGTATTCAAATATATATTCGTAATATATGTAAAGACTCAATTTATTTGGGACATTAAAAGGAAAAGCTAAATGGAGCTATTTAACTTGAAAAGATTACTGTATTTTTTCATTGTATTTTTATTTACAATAAATTTTATTTTAGCGCAGGAAACTGAAGAAGAAATTGAATCTACGCAAGAAAATAAATCTTCTCTTGAAGAAAACAAAGAGAACAAAAGTAAAAATGATTCTGTCGAAAATGAAGATAACACCTTAGAAGATGAATTAAATAAAGCAGAAAATAATACAAAAAATGACGGGAAAAACAAGAGTTTTATAAGAAGAATTCAACCAAGATTCAGCGCTTTTTACGCTTCTTCAATGCCCATTGGGCTCTTGTCTTCAGTGTTTTCTTTAGAGCATGGCGGCGGCTTATTTATGGATGTTTCGTATCCTTCAAAAATACTTACGTTTTTGGGGCTTGAGTTTAGAATGGGAATACATTCTTCCCTTACAAAGTTTAAAGGAAAAATTGAAGTTGAAACAACTTTATATGATGTTTATTTACCCTACTCTGTAGAAACATTTATTATTCCTTTAACAGGATATTTTCAACTTGGCATTGTAACAGATATTGGCTTAAAACCTTTTTTTGGCGGGGGGGGCGGTATTACATGGGTAAGATCAAAAAGAGTTATTGCTGAAGAATATGAAAAATATCTAAAAGTTGAAGATGATAGAAAAGTAACCAAAAAATCTGTAGACCCCACCTTTTCGGGAACAGCCGGATTCGCTTACTCTCATTCTTATTTACCCTACTTAGAAGTTTTTGTGCAGGCTCATTATACCGTTGCTATTGAAAGGGTAGCAGGTCATTTTTTACAAGTTGAAGGAGGTATTGCCTACAAAATAAACTAAAATATTGTACACATTCTTAAAATAAAGAAAATTTCTCGATAAACTTATCTTTACAGTGCATAATTTACGATAATATTAATAAAAAACATTTAAAAAAAATAAAAATGTTGAAAAAATGTTTTTATTTTCGTCAATATATATAAAAATAAGCATATATAAAAATGGCGAACACGCATGAGACAAAAGGAGAACAAAATGAATAAACGATTTACCTTAATAATAGCTATACTGGTAATTGTAGGAATTTCATCTGAAATATTCGCTCAAAGAAGGCAACAAGAAGAAACACCGGCACCTGTCGAAGAAACAGCAGAAAACATGCCGCAACCCGAAGGCGAAAGTTTTTTTACGAATTTTATTCCAAAATTTAAACCCAGAGCGGGACTTTATTTCTCTCCAGTTATACCTGCTGGTGTAGTGGGCAACGCGACCTCATTTGGTATTGGTGGCGGCCTTTATGGCGACGTAAAGCTGCCTATACCTGTAGTAGACGCTATATTAAGCGCATTAAATATAGAATTAAGAGGTGGTCTTTATTTAGGCTATACATCATTTTCGGGAACAATGGATTTTGAAAATACTCTTGGCGATACTGTACCCTATAAAACAAACGCCAGCACACTGCCCATTATATTATACGCCAAAGGAGGCTTTCCCTTGAAAGCTCTTGGCATTATGCCGTTTGCCACAATAGGCACTGGAATTACTCTTTCATCAGCGCAAAGAACTGTTGAAGAAGATAGCGCTCATTTGGTTCAAGAAAGTGAAAGAGATCTCTCTGAATCATCGGCCGATGGCACCTTCTGTTTTACTCTTGGTACCACTTACGGACATTCGTCTATTCCCTTTATAGAATTTATGTTTCAAACACGTTATATGGCTGCTGTTCAAAAAGCAAGCGGTCACTTTATACAATTTGATCTTGCCGCCGCCTATACATTTGAGCTGCCTAAGGCAAAACCCGAAGATGAACTTGGCGCGGGCGAAATGGGACAAATTGACATGGCACCGCAAGAAACCGGCAGACGACGAAGATAAACGACGAAGATAAACGAAGACAAACAAAAATAAACAAAATCAAAAAATAAAAAATCAATAAAAAATTTCAAGGAGAAATGAAAATGAATAATAAAAAAACATCTAAGTGGATATTGAAAATATTTTTAAGCGTAATAATGGCTGGCTATAGCTGTAGCTCTAATACTTTTGATCTATTTAATCCCGATAAAAAACTTACAGCGGGAAGAACCCAAATTGAAGACGCAAGCACTTTAATTGTACAACCAGAAGGCGTAGCGCTTGAAGTCACTGAAACCGAGGGCGTAGTTGACTATACTTATGAGATAGTTCTGCCTATGCAGCCCTTATCTGATGTAACTGTAGAAATCATACCCGCGGGCGGCTTAGTAACAATAAACGGTCAAATAGTAACCGTTACCGAACCCCTTATTTTAACTTTTACCCCTGAAAACTGGAACGTACCCCAAACAGTTACCATTTCTGGTATTCCTAATGATACAATTACATCTGATGTCACAGAAACTATAGAACATACTTTTAAAAGCTCTGATGTGGCTTATAATAACCTTACTACAAATATTGTACTTTCAATACTAGAGTCTAATATAGCCGGATTAATATTCTCAAAAACAAGTGTCGTTGTTGATGAAGTTGACGGTGGCACTCCTACGTCTGATGCTTATACCATTCAATTAAAATCACAACCAGATGGTGATGTTGTTGTTAACGTAAACTCTTCTGACACTGTAAACGGTGTAACAGTAAGTCCATCTTCTCTAACATTTACAGCAGATAGCTGGAATAATCCTCAAACTGTGACTGTTACGGCGATTGATGATGATTCAGCTGAAAGCAATCAGACAGTTATAATAAGTCATAGTATTAATACTACTCTAACAACTGATTCTAATTACGTTCTTTTAACGGGTGGGCTGGGTACAGTATCAGCAACTTCAATTGATGATGATACCGCAGGGGTTACAGTTTTGCCTACAAATATTACTATTTTTGAATCTGCCGCAGCGGGAAGCACAAGCGCTACTTACACTGTACGACTAAATACTCATCCTGTAGATGATGTAGTTATCTTATTATCTGTCTCAGATTCAGGAAATCAAGACGCTACCATAAGCGAAACTTCATTAACATTTACCAGTTCAAATTGGTCAACAAATCAGACTGTTACTGTTACTGCCATAGATGATGTTATCGCAGATAATACACAAACGATAGAAATAAGCCATAGTATTGATACCATTAATACATTAGATCAGGTTTATAATGCCTATACAATACCTAATACATCACCTGAAGATCTTAATTATAAGGTTGTAGTCTCTATTAATGATGATGAAACAGTAGGTGTTTTAGTCACTCCTATAAATATATCTTTATCAGAAGGTGGAGCTGGTGTTGATTATAATGTAAGTTTAGTAACAGAACCTGTTGGAGATGTTGTAATTGATGTTACGCCAACAGATACTACAAACGGCGTTAAAGTAAATAATATTGCATCTTTAACTTTAACATTTACGCCATCAAACTGGAACACCCCGCAGACGATAAATGTTACAGCAATTGATGATACTACCATTGAAACCACACCTCATTCTGTCATAATTAATCATACAATAAACGGAACAACAACTGATACCAGCGGTTATTCTTCACTAACGAATATAAATGATGTTACAGCAAGTATAACAGATAATGATACTCCCGGTGTGACGATTTCTAAAGCTACAGTTTCTGTAGCAGAAGATGCAGGTGTTGAAGCATATACAATAGTATTAAACAAACCTCCTGTTGATAATGTCGTTCTTAATATTACTTCATCTGATACAACTAATGGGGTTACTGTATCTCCCGGTTCTGTTACATTTACGCCCGCAAATTGGAACACTGCTCAAACAGTAGCAGTAATAGCTGCAGGTGATAATATTGATGAGACTATAACTCATACCGCTACAATAACCCATACTATTAATATCGCCGGAACTCTTGATAGCAATTATGATACTCTTACTGGAATAAGCAGTATTACCGCAAATATTACAGATAATGATACCGCAAATATTGTATTATCTAAAGCAAGTATTATTGTAGATGAGACAGGACCTACAAACGATACATATACGATAGTTCTAACTTCAGAACCCACCAGTATTGTAACTATTAATAACACGTCTACATCGACAACAAATGGCGTTTCAGTAAGCCCCCCCGCAGTAACATTTACATCAGCAAACTGGAATGCACCTCAGACAATTACAGTTACAGCCGTTGATGACGCTACAAATGAAAATACTCATTCAGCTCTTATTGTGCATAGTATAGACACTGCTGTAACTACAGATAATAATTATACAGCGTTAAACGGTACTATAAACAATGTTCTTGTGAACATCATTGATAATGAATCAGCTGGTGTAAGCTTCTCTGAAACAAATGTTACTGTCGATGAAACAGGGCCTTCATCGGCAACATATACAGTAAGACTTAATACACAACCAACCGGAGATGTAGAAATAATTCTTTATTCTGGAATAATAACTTATGCGACTGTATCACCCTCTTCTTTAGTGTTTACTAATTCAGATTGGAACACGCCACAAACAGTTACTGTTACCGCTGTAGATGACGCATTTGCACAGGGTGCTCATTCTACCTTAATAACTCATAATATAAACACTGCAAATACAGCAGATACAGACTATGACGCATTGTTTGGCGATCTTAATAATGTCAATGTTAATATTATTGATAATGATCAGGCTGGCGTTACAATATCAAAAACTTCTATTTCAATTGACGAAACAGGACCTACTGCGACATCTTACACAATTAGATTAAATTCTGCGCCTACAACCGGTAATGTAGTTATATCCCTTGCTTCAGGCGACAATGTTGAAGGCGCGTCTGTAAGCCCTTCGTCTTTAACTTTTACTAATGCCAACTGGCAGAATACTCAAACAGTTATAGTAACAGCGATTGATGATGCTGTTCAAGAAGGTGCTCACTCGACTTCTATAACACATACAATTGACACGATAAACACTACAGATACATTGTACAATGCCCTTTCTATTACAGATATTGTTTCTGTTAACATTATTGACAATGATCAGGCAGGAGTAACTATATCAAAAGCAACTGTTTCTGTAAATGAATTGGGACCAACATCTGAAAACTATACAGTACGATTAAATTCTTTACCAACAGATATTGTTGTTATAGACTTATCATCATCTGATATAGCTAATGGAGCAACCATTAGTCCTTCAACATTAACTTTTGACTCTTCTAACTGGAACATACCACATACAGTTGTTATTACAGGTATTGATGATAATCTGGATGAATCTAGTACACATACCGCGACAATCAGTCATATTCTTAACACAACAAGTACTTTAGATCCTGATTATGACTTATTAACTCTTTCGCCAGAATTTGATATAACCACAAATATTACCGACAATGACACAGCATCATTTTCTATCAATGATGTAACTGTAACAGAAGGTGATGGCGGCTCGGTTAATGCTGTATTTACAGTTACTCAATCTATAGAAAGTCTTTTTGTAACTACCGTCTCATACTCTACAGCTGGCAGCACTGCCACAACAGCAGATAATGATTACATTGGCACCGCGGGCACATTAACATTTAACCCCGGTGGGTCTTTAACTCAAACAATTAGTGTTGCCGTCAATGGCGACACTAAAAGCGAGGGTGTTTCTGAACAGTTTTTTGTAAACCTTTCAACCCCTACAGGAGGTGCAACAATTTCTGATAATCAGGGTATTGGTACCATTACTGATGACGACCTGCCTGAATTTGCTATAAATGATGTAACTGTAACAGAAGGTGACGCGGGTACGGTTAACGCGAATTTTAAAGTCACGTTATCTACCACGAGCATTTCTACTTTAACTGTCGATTACGCGACTTCTGACGGTACAGCCACAACAGCTGGCAACGATTATTTATCAAACCTGGGCACTTTAACTTTTAACCCGGGTGAAACTAGTCAAAACTTTGCTATTGTAGTAAACGGCGATAATATCGACGAAGGTACTTCAGAAACTTTTAATGTAAACCTAACAAATGCTACAGGAATATCAAATATTGCCGACGCGCAGGGTGTTGGTACAATTACAGATGATGAAACAGCGTCATTTTCTATCGATGATGTAGCTGTAACAGAAACAGACACAGGCACTGTTAACGCTGTTTTTACTGTTACTCTTTCAAATGCAGCTTCTTACACTACCACTGTTGATTATACTACATCTGATGGCACGGCAACAATAGCCGACAATGACTATACGGCAAGCTCAGGCACTTTAACTTTTACCCCGGGAATTTTAACGCAAACTATTACCATTGCTGTTAATGGTGACACTACTGATGAAGGTATAGAAGAAGTTTTTAATGTAGATTTATCAAACGCTACAGGAGGCGCAACTATTACTGATAATCAGGGAACTGGTACTATTACAGATGATGACACTGCCTCTTTTGCAATCAATGATGTAACCGTTACAGAGGGTGACGCTGGAACAGTTAACGCGGTATTTACTGTTTCTCTTTCAACAGCGAGCGCTTCTACAACAACTGTCGATTATACTACATCAGATAACACGACAACAACAACATCTGACTATATTGCAAATTCTGGCACTTTAACATTTAACCCGGGAATTTTAACACAAACAATTACCGTTGTTGCTAATGGCGACACAATAGATGAAGGCGTATCAGAAACATTCTTTGTAGATTTATCGCTTCCCACCGGAGGAGCGACAATCACAGACAATCAAGGCATTGGTACAATTACAGATGATGACACTGCTTCATTTTCTATTGCTGATGTTACAGTTACAGAAGGCGATGCCGGAACAATAAACGCTATATTTGCAGTTTCCCTCTCGAACGCGGCATCTTATACCGCGACAATTGACTTTGCGACTTCTGATAACACAGCAACAACTGCCGGTGCTGATTACACCGCGAATTCTGGAACCCTAACATTTACACCGGGAGTTACCAGCCAAAATATAACCGTTGTAGTAAACGGCGATACTATTGATGAAAGTACTTCTGAAACATATAATGTAGGCTTATCAAACGCTACAGGCGGCGCAACTATTACAGACAATCAAGGTATTGGTACTATTACAGATGATGATACTGCTTCATTTTCTATAGATGACATAGCCGTTACAGAAGGTAACGCCGGTACAGTTAACGCAGTATTTACTGTTACTCTATCGAATGCAACATCTTATACCGCGACAGTTGACTTTGCGACTTCTGATGACACAGCAACAACTGCAGGTGCTGATTATACCATAAACTCTGGAACCCTAACATTTACACCGGGGATTACCAGCCAAAATATAACCATAGTGGTAAATGGCGATACTACAGATGAAGGCGCTTCAGAAACTTACAATGTAGATTTATTAAACGCTACAGGAGGAGCAACTATTACAGACAATCAAGGCATTGGTACTATTACAGATGATGATACAGCCTCATTTTCTATTGCTGATGCTACCGTTACCGAAGGCAACGCCGGAACAATTAACGCTGTATTTACAGTTACTCTATCTAATGCAGCATCTTACACCGCAGAAGTTGATTACGCGACTTCTGACGTTACTACCACAGCTGGTACCGACTACACTATAAACTCTGGCACTTTAACCTTTAACCCGGGAATTACCAGCCAAAATATAACCGTTGTAGTAAACGGCGATACAACAGATGAAGGCACTTCAGAATCATTCAATCTTACCTTATTGAACCAAACCGCGGGAACTACAATTACTGATAGCTTAGGAGTTGGTACTATCACAGATGATGATACCGCCTCATTTTCTATTAATGATGTAACTGTTACAGAAGGTAACGCGGGAACCATTAACGCTGTATTTGCGGTTACTCTATCGAATCCAAGTGCTGTTACTACAACTGTCAGTTTCGCGACTTCTGACGATACCGCAACAACAGCTGGCAACGATTATACGGCTAACTCAGGGACATTAACCTTTAGTCCAGGGGTTACAAGCCAAAACATAACCATAGCTGTAAACGGCGACAATATTGACGAAGGTTCATCAGAAGCATTTAACGTAACTTTGTCAAGCCCAACAGGTGGAACCACAATTACTGATAATACAGGATTAGGAACCATTACAGATGATGAAACAGCATCATTTTCTATAGATGATGTAGCAGAAAATGAAAATACAAACATTGTGTTTACGGTAACCCTTTCGAACCCTAGCGCGTCAACTACAACTGTTGCCTTTACTACAGTTGATGGCAGCGCAACTACAGCAGATACTGATTACACAGCGAATTCAGGTACACTTACTTTTAACCCGGGCGTAACGACCCAGACTATCACTGTTATTATTAATGATGACGTCACTAGTGAGTCAGGCGGTGAATCTTTCACTGTAGATATTTCAAACGCAACAGGCGGCGCAACCATAACAGATAGCTCAGGCATAGGAAATATTATTGATAACGATACACCTAATTTTATTATTGATGATGTTGCAGTAACCGAAGGTAATGCTGGCACGGTTAATGCTGTGTTTACAGTAACTTTAACCCTAGTCAGTGCGGGCACAGAAACTGTTAACTTTGCTACAGCTGATGGTACAGCAACTGTAGCAGATGGTGATTATGTATCAAATTCAGGTACTTTAACTTTTATTTCGGGAGATTTGACTAAAACTGTTACAGTTGTTGTTAATGGAGATACCACTGATGAGGGCGTATCTGAAAACTTTTTTGTAAATCTCTCAGCCTCTTCAGGGCCAGCGATTTCCGACAGTCAGGGCATTGGCACAATTACCGATGATGAAACTGCATCATTCTCTATAAATGACGTAACTGTTACTGAAGGTAACGCAGGCACGGTAAATGCTGTATACAATGTTACTTTATCTAACACGGCTAATTACACCGCCACAGTAGACTTCGCTACTTCTGACAATACAACAACAGCAACAAGTGATTATACCGCGAATTCGGGTACTTTAACTTTTACACCGGGAGTTACCAGTCAAAACATAACTGTAGTTGTAAATGGTGACACCATAGATGAAGGCACATCAGAAACCTATAATGTAAACTTATCAAACCCAACGGGAGGTTCTGCAATTACAGATAACTTAGGAATAGGTACAATCACTGATGATGATACTGCCTCATTTTCTATTAATGATGTTATTATTACCGAAGGGGCGGCAGGACCTGTAAGCGCGATATTTACAGTTACTCTTTCTAATATAAGCAGCTCTATAACAACGGTTGATTACGCGACATCTGACGGTACAGCGACATTGGCTGATACTGATTATGTAACAAACTCGGGTACTCTAACATTTAATCCGGGTGATTTAACTAAAACTTTTACTGTTACTATAAACGGAGATACTATTGATGAAGGAGCATCAGAAACTTTTAATGTTACTTTATCAGGCGCAACAGGAGGCGCAACTATCACTGATAATACGGGCATCGGTACTATTACTGATGATGATAGTTCTTCATTTTCAATTGCTGACGTATCTGTTACTGAAGGTAACGCTGGTACAATTGACGCAATTCTTACAGTCACGTTATCTACAGCAAGCGCTTCTACAACTACGGTAGATTTTGCTACATCTGATGTTACCACGACAGCAGGTACCGATTACACTATAAACTCAGGCACTTTAACCTTTAATCCCGGTATTACCAGCCAAGACATAACAGTTGTTGTAAATGGCGATACAATTGATGAAGGCACATCAGAAACTTTTAATGTTACCTTATCAGGCGCAACAGGCGGCGCAACTATCACTGATAATACGGGCATCGGTACTATAACAGATGATGAAACAGCATCATTTTCTATTAACGATATTACTGTAACAGAAGGCAATGCGGGTACAGTTAACGCAGTATTTGCCGTTACTTTATCTAACGCGACATCTTACACCGCGACAGTTAATTTTGCGACTTCTGATAATACAGCGGCTGCAGGTACAGACTATGCCGCAAACTCAGGCACTTTAACTTTTAATCCGGGCACAACTTCTCAAAATATTACAGTTGTGGTAAACGGCGATAATATTGACGAAGGAACTTCTGAAGCCTATAATGTAAACTTATCAACCCCAACAGGCGGCGCAACTATTACTGATAACTTAGGGATAGGTACAATAACTGACGATGATACTGCTTCATTTTCTATAGCAGATGTGACCGTTACTGAAGGGAACGCGGGTACAATAAATGCTATATTTGCAGTAACATTATCGAATCAAAGCTCTGTTATAACCACAGTTAATTATGCTACATCTAATGGAACTGCTACAACAGCAAATACTGACTATACAGCAAAAACTGGCACTTTAACTTTTAATCCGGGTATTACCAGTCAAAATATAACAGTTGTAGTAAACGGCGATACAACAGATGAAGGCACTTCAGAATCATTCAATCTTACCTTATCAGGCGCAACAGGCGGCGCAACTATCACTGATAATACGGGCATCGGTACTATTACTGACGATGATAATGCTTCATTTTCTATTAACGATATTACTGTAACAGAAGGTAATGCCGGTACTGTAAACGCAGTATTTACTGTAACCTTATCAACGCCAAGCGCTTCTACAACCACAGTAGATTTTGCGACTTCTGATAATACCACAACAGCCGGCACTGATTATACAGCTAATTCTGGTACTTTAACATTTAATCCGGGTATTACGAGCCAAGACATAACAGTAGTTGTTAATGGCGATACTACACATGAAGGTGCTTCTGAAACATACAATATAACCTTATCAAGTGCGACTGGCGGCGCGACGATCACTGATAATACAGGTATTGGTACCATTACTGATGATGACTCTACCTCATTTTCTATTGATGATGTTGCTGTTTTAGAGGGCAACGCGGGTACAGTAAATGCTGTTTTTACCGTTACCCTTTCTACTGCCAGTGAATATTCTATAGATGTAGCTTATGCAACATCAGATGTAACAGCAACAGCTGGATCTGATTATACTGCTAATTCAGGCACCTTAACATTTACGCCGGGAACCACGACACAAACCATTACCGTTGTTGTAAATGGTGACTCTACTGTTGAAAGCGCTTCTGAAACTTTTAATGTTACATTATCAGGTGCAACAGGAGGAGCCACTATTTCAGATAATTTAGGAATTGGCACCATTACCAATGATGATTCTGGTTCATTTTCTATAAACGATGTAACTGTAACCGGTGTAGGCAGTGCTTCAACTGTAAATGCTGTTTTTACGGTAACATTATCTAACGACTATGAGGTTAATACAACAATAGATTTTGCTACATCTGATATAACAGCTACAGCCGGATTGGACTATACTGCCAATTCTGGAACTTTAACATTTACACCGGGAACAACAACACAAACTATAACCGTTGTTGTTTTAGGTGATGATGTTTTCGAGGGTGTTTCAGAACGTTACGCGGTAGACTTATCAAATGCCGGATCTGCGAGCGGGCCAATACCTGCTATTCTAGACAATAAAGGCATAGGGTATATCACAGAAAATGTAGCTGCGCTACAAATTACGTCAGCAGAAACCTTAGACTGTGATCCTATAAACGGTATTCTTGATCACTATAAAATTACATTTAATGAAGCAGTTACAGATTCAACCATAACAGGTTATATTGCCAATAGTAAAGGAAATATTACGGGCAAATGGTCAATAGCCGGGCATGTGAATGTTAAATTAAACCATGGCAGTGCGTTAAATTTAAACTGCGGCACAGACTCTGTTAATGATGCGGTAATATATTTAACATTTGATGAATCTGATTCTGTAAATACCGGTCAAAAACCAGAAGTCACCACAAATTTTGCCACTGTAGATTCAGTATCGCCAACAACGGGCTTAATAAATACTACAGGTAATGTTATTGCCACAGATGTAACAGAAACAGATAAAGCCAGTCCATTTATATGGTATGCTAAAGGCTCTCATACAGGAAACCCTGCACCAGATGATGAAGCGGCTAATATTAATGATACCCTTATAATTATGTATTCAGAAAGCACAAATGCGCCAACTAATTTAGCGTCAATAGATTTAGATACTGTCTTTGAATTGTATGATTCTGGAACAACAACACTGAGTACAAATGACTTTGGTACGGCCGCCGATATTACCTCTGCGCTATGGAGTACTACAAACTACACGAATGACACCTTAACTCTTACTTTTGCCACTGACGGCGGCGCGACAGTAAAAGCTGGACCGACTACATCTGACGCGATACTTGCCATAGGGAATGCTATCACCGACACAGTATCACCTACCGCTAATAATCCGGCGACGGGCACAATGAATGCTGAAAATATACCAACCATAACAGGTACTTTTAGAGACTTAATAATGGGGCCAGTTATTACTTCTGCCACTTATACAGATGAAGATTCAAATGGATATATTGACCACGTTAAAATCACATTTGATCAAAATGTAGATGAATCAACTTTTCCGGGACATATTGCTGATAATCAGATAAACACAGTAATAACCAGCTGGCAAATTGCAGGGTATAATAATGTTGCTATTGATACAACTGATACCCTTGATGCTGACCCATTAGACAATATAATTTGGTTAAGCTTTTCAGAAGGTGCTGATTTCGATACCGGTGCAAAGCCAAATATAACAGCAGACGCAGGCTCTATTGGTCTTGCCGGCACAAATACTTGCATAGTTAATACAATAGGTTTGGATAATATTACCTGCGGCGTCGATACCGCAGGCATAGTAACAACTGATGTTGTAGAAGAAGACGGCGCTGCGCCTATTATAACCCTAACCACAGGCAAAACTACCGGCACAGGTGATTTAGTATTTGTATGGTTCAGTGAAAACGTATGGAGCGCAATAAATATGCCAGCCTGCGGTACGGGCGGTGAATTAATAAAAAATGACTTTTTATATCAAGATAACAATGCGGCTGGGGCTTCTGATATTTTTGAAGTTGATGTAGTAGATGACTGCGCCTCAACAGACGCTTTTGTAAGATTAAAAACTCTGGGAACAATTATATATGACGACCTTGATAATGATGCTTTAAGCCCGACTACTGCGCAAATTTTTGACGCGGCTGATAACGAAATGATATCACCGCAATATATTAAAATACAAGGTACTGTACCACCATATGTTATCGGCTCCAGCTCATATTATGACGGGGCAAATTACTGGTTTAGATTGGTATTTTCTGAACCAATGGATGCTGTTACGGCAACAAATACGGCTAATTACAGTCTATCAGTAGACTCGGGTACCGCCTGTGCGGGTTTCCCATCAGCGCCTACCGCGATTAGTGCTGTTTCAACAACTGTATTTGATTTGCAGTCGCCTGTTCAATGTATTGTTGATCAAATATATTTAATAACAGCAATTAATGATACAATTACTGACTTAAATGAAATTGAAACTGTTGTAACACCGAATAATACGGCGACAACAGCCGGCACAGGGGCTACAGATAGTACAAAACCAAAATTATTACAGGCTCTTTCTTTGTCATCGACTACGGTTCAATTGACATACAGTGAGCCAATGAAAACAGGGGATTTTACCGGTTCCGCCGAATGTAATGATACTTTTGTTACAGCGGCGACATGCAGTACAGATGTAGGCGGCGGAAATGTGCTTTATACGATAACACCTTCATTGGGTCCAATTTTATCAGTTACTGCTACAGCTGATCCCTCAGTTTATATTCTGGAACATACAAATCCTCAATTTGGCAGTTACTATTCAGTAAAGGCCTATACAAGTACAGTTGTAACCTATATTCCTGAAGATACAACAGGAAACGATCTAGCGGGTACTCCTGAAAATCAGGCTACATTTCAAGGTGCTGGTACAATTATAGATGAATTGTCAGATGGTTCATTATTTTCAGATCCGTTTGCTGATAATACAACTTTTTCATTCGCGTTTAATTATAATAACCGAATTTACTTAGGGCCAAACGACGCTAACTCAGGCGCGTTCAGGTTTGAAGCCGACGGGGCCAACCCTGTTACCGTAACTTTTCTAGCCGCAGGCGGCACTTGCACTAGTTCAACTTTCGGTATAGCAGGCGGTACTATCTGTGGTACAAACATGGGACCAAACAGTGAAACAGGAGTTGTCGGTTTTAATTCAGGAACAATTACCTTAGATAAAGATTATGAAATATTAATGGTAGGTCCGATTAAGTCTAATGTAACGCATATGTATTTTACACAAGATATTGATACCCAATTAAATTGGAATCAATGCGGCCCAATAACAGGAAAGCAAGGCACCAATAGTACAAGTGTACAGACAACATATGCTTTCAATGACCACATGTATATAGGTGTCTCACAAAACCAAGGCGGAAATGACCCAATTTTGAACAAAATACAGCTTTCGCAAACAGACGGTATACTATCATGTGCATCACCGGTTGATTTGGGAATGAAAAATGTAAACTGGATAGGTAGCGCAGCAAGCAATACTTTTAGAAATCCAGCGAATGGATACATTATTGGTATAGACAGCGTAATTTATTCAACGGCAACCCTTACTACGAATGCTTTATATGTTGCCAATAATGGGGGCGTAGCATACACACATACATTACCTCCTACAGTTCCAGGTGATTTTAATATAGCTTTATCACAAACTAATTTAGGTGGTATAACTTTAGTTCTAAATTCTCTTGGGAAAGTTAGACCCGGTGAAAAAGGTATACCTTATTTTGTTGAATGGAACAATGCCCTATATATGGCAAGAAACCTAGCTCAAGACCAAACAACTAATAATACTGTAAACATAGGCGCAGAACTCTGGAAGTGTACCGCAAACTGCACTGTTAATACAAGCTGGCATATGGTAGCTGCGACAGGTGGTACAACTTTTACAGGCGGTACGAATAATAAAGCAATCAGCCTTCTTCAGGTAAACGGTGATTATTTGTATATTGGTTTTGATAATCCTACTGACGGCGTAGCTATTTTCAAATCAAAAGAAGGCGTCACAGAGATTGATGCTAATAACAACGGCGATGGTTATCTTGATTTTGATATTCAAGGCGGCGGCCTTGGATTATCAGACGCAACAGGTACTTTTGATTATATATATTCCAGCTCTTCGCTTTCAAAACAGGGTAAAAACTATATATACATAACTGTTGGCGATGCGGCAGGTTCTATTAAAGTAGTAAGACAGGTTGATTAAAAACAGAAAAGAAAATTAGAATAAAAAAAGGCAGCGAGTAGCTGCCTTTTTTTATTCTAATTTAGTCGAAAAGAACTTTAGTCTGCCACATATCGTGAAGATTGCATTTTAATACAATATATACAAACGCTCTATAATCGGCAGGTAATTCAAATTCTACTTCGGGTTTTTCTCCTCTTTTGAATATTTTTTTTTGAAGTTCTTTTCTGTTATGATCCAGCAATAATATAGTTTCAATATAATGGCTTCTCTCAACTTTAAGAGGTACCTTTATTTTTATTTTTTTAATATCTTTCTCTGTAACTACTTCATAACTGGGGGGGTGGTCTAAAACCTGTTCTTCCCACTTGCCAGGATTTGACATACTATAAAATTTAGGCTCAGGTTTTTTTACAATACCGCCTTCTTGCACATTATCAACTTCTTTAGCTTTATCGAGCTCTGAGTCTCTTTGACTACAGCCCTGCTCTATTAAAACAATTGCTGTAATATATATAATTATTTTTTTCATAATACCATTTAATATTTTTTTCTACTTGCCGGCAAATAAAAAATTATTATCCCAGATAAATTTCTCTACCCAGATAAGAAATATAATCAGACCAGTATCGCTTTTGTAAATCTGCGGGCGCGTTTTCTCTTTTTACCTCGCTAAATATAAACTGTGACGCGTCTGTTGAATCGGCAGCATGAATTAAATAAGCCTCAAGAAATTTTGGCTCAATTACAGCTCCCCAGTTTTTTCTGCCCTGATGTGATAACACAATATGCTCAAGCTTTAATTTAATTTTTTCGTCAATTTTTATTTTTTCAAAAGCTTTTTTTAACCTGTCGTAACCTAAAAGTGTGTGCCCTTTTAGTTTCGCCTCTGAAGAATAATCTATTTCTGTTAAAAGAAACTTATATTCATCTACTTTGCCAATATCATGAAGAAAAGCACCAGCTAAAAGCAAGTCTTTATCTGCCTGAACAAAAATATTCCCGTATGACTCTGCCAGTTGTAACACATGAAGCGTGTGTTCTAACAAACCGCCAATATACGCGTGATGAATAAACCTTGAAGCGGGCGCTTCAAGAAACAGTTTCATAAAATTTTTATCCTTAAAAAAATAACCAATGACATCTTTTATATCTTTATTCTTTATTTTATCTGTAATTTTTCTTAAGTCGCGGTATAAGTTTCTTCTATCATGGGGAGTTCTTTTGAAAAACCTCGAAAGCTCCCAATCTCTATTTTCTTCTTTCTTTATTTTTATTATTTTTATCTGTAAAATTTCGTTATATTCTTCCATCACTCCTGAAATTTTAACTATATCGCCCTCTTTTATTTTTTTTTGAAGATCAACCAATTCTTTTTTCGAACCAAAATAAACAGCGGGAAGATGTCCGGTTTTATCTGAAATTAAAAGTCTTAAAAAGGGCTTACTGCTTTGACCTACATTCATATGAATCATCTTCAATAAGTAACATCCTTCTTCAAGAAATCCCTTTTGGATATCTTTAATAAACGGCGAACGTGTTAAATCAAGACTTTTCATTTATGTAAGAAAAGTTTTTATAAATCAGGTGTCACGTTTTATTTTTTATAAAAAATAAAATATAGGGGCTGTGTAATAAGTAAGATTTTTAACGCAGAGGCGCAAAGAACGCAAAGGAAAAGTGTTGAATTTACGGATTTCTCTGCGTCCTCCGCGTCTTTG
>Ga0224501_10000614_pt1 | contig 27802 bp, 23 predicted proteins | sample SF_Oct11_sed_USG_4_FD_169105 | JGI IMG/M metagenome (GOLD analysis project Ga0224501, IMG submission 169105) | Sediment microbial communities from San Francisco Bay, California, United States - SF_Oct11_sed_USGS_8_1 | ecosystem: Environmental > Aquatic > Marine > Sediment | place: USA... | reverse complement strand
ATATCGAGAATGTCATTCAAAATACTTAAGAGGTTTTCGCCTGAACTATGAAGCGCTTCGGCATTTTCTTTTTGATCTGCATCCAGGCCGGATAAAAGAAGCATTTCCGCCAGCCCGCTAATGCCATTCATAGGAGTCCGAAGCTCATGGCTCATATTCGCAAGAAATTCACTTTTGGCCTGATTTGCTGCCTCGGCTCTTCTCTGTGCCTCCAAAGCATCAAAACGGATTAATTCCAGCTTATCTGCATATTCCTGCATTTGTATTTCAACACGCTGACGTTCCTTGATTTCATTTTCTGCAATTTCTTTTTCCTTCAACAGTTCTTTTTCAAAATTTTTGCGTCCGGTTATATTGCGCTCAATAGCCGTAAAATGTGTTAGCACGCCCTGTTTATCAAAAATCGGCATAATACTGATATCCAGCCAATACGGATCGCCATCTTTGGTATAATTTTTTAGCTCGCCTTTAAACGGCTTGCCCTTTTGTAAAGTTGATTTAAGGCGGCCCAACGTCTCACGATCCGTATCGTCACCTTGCAAAATACGTGGTGTCTTGCCAATAATTTCATCTGCTTCGAAACCGGAAATTTTGGTAAAGGCTTCGTTTACGTAGACAACCTCTGGCCCATTCTCAAGATCAGCATTTGTTATAATGACCGCGTCATCAGAATTTTTAACAGTTGCCTCCAGAAGCCATGTATTTTCCTGCAAATCCATTGTCTTACCTAATGTTTTGTGAATGTGAAGATACAAGAATATCCGCGTATTTTCTTGACGCTCCAAACAGAGCTTCTACCATTTCAAATAATTCAGTGAACACGATACCTTTTATAATCTTTCTCCTTGCGATAATTTATTGCAGCTAATATTTGGGGGACCATCAAATTTTTTGTCCGTTCCCCTGTATGTAATCTAGAAGCTGATCTTTAATGAATGGTTTTCCGATAAAGCCGCTCGCGCCTGCTTCCAAAGCATCCCTAATATTGTCCATATGGCTTTGACTGGAAAACATAACAACACATGCACCGGGATCATTATGAATAATCCATTGTAAGACTTCATACCCGCTTTTATCCGGTAAATTGACATCTAAGAACACAATTTCCGGCTGGTACATCATGTATTGTGTAAAGGCTTTGTTTGCCGTTGGCGCCGTTATTAAATCACACTCATCTTTTAGTGTGTTACGAACCAGCCACCGCGTCACAGGATCATCCTCTACCAACATGACTTTGGTGTTTTCCGTGCTGATTTTTGTATTATTGATATGTGACTCCGGTACATCAAGTGAGATAAGGCTACCGGCAGCGGACTCCAAATTCCCCTGATCTCCCGATGAATGGCAGAAAATGTTACCATGCCGTTTGAGAACATCTTGTGCGTAAGTCATACCCTCTTTCTCAAGGTCATAGAGCTGATAGTCAACCTGCACAGAACTCTCGGAATACACCAAATTACAGATTTCTTTTCCCGCTTGCTCCAGAACATCCAAGGGGACATTTTTGCACAAAATATGAATGGAGCTGTCCTCACAGAAATAGACACGACCCTCTGCGCCTTTAAGATAGGCCTCAATAAATGATTTTATCCAAAACAGGCATTCATGCCGTAAATCATCACTCATATCGTTAAACATGATTTGTACACAATGCCAGCCTCGCCAGCTTTGCGGGGATTGTCCAATAGAAGAGGCAAGACTTACAAGTTTGGTATCCGCATTGATTGATAAAATATCCATTATGCTACTCCCTGAGTTTGTTTGGCTTGAATAAACGGCGATTTTTTGATGTATTGAAACAGCTTGTCTTTGGTGAAAGGCTTGCCGACAAAGCCTTTTGCACCCTGCTCCATAGCTTTCATGACATTGTCTTTATCACCATGACCACTAAACATCACGACATAAGCATCCGGATCAATTTTGAAGAGTTTTTCAAGAACGCTAAGACCGCTAATATCAGGCAAACCTATATCGAGAAATAAAACATCCGGAGCTTTATTAACATAGGTCATAATTGCACCTTGACCGTCACCCGTAATAAACAAATTCTCGTAATCCTTAAGCGTGTTTTTAACAAGCTTTTGTGTAAAAATATCATCTTCAACGACCATAATCACAGGGCTTTCATGTATATCACGCCGCATTGCAAGCGAACTGACAAGATCTCGATCCAGTTTCTTCAAGGCATCTTCACGACTTATACTTTTCAACTCTTCTTTCTTCTTGTGTGCACGTCTATTTTCCAATATTTTAAAGTTCTCAATCTTCTTCTCGCACATCGTTCTTAATTTCGGCCAATCCACTTTTATCTCAAAAAGGGTCGCCAGCCCCTGCAGAGAAGCTGGCGATAGTTTGTGCTTTAGGTGGGTTAGTAGAAGATAAACTTGTTTTTCCGTAAAGGTTCTTGTTGTTATAAAAATATCATTATCATGACAAACATAAAGCTTTTCAATATCATCAGAAAAGTGCGTTTTTAGTATGTCAATTACATCCTTAAACCAATCCTCTTTGTCTGCTTCAAGATTTGAAAACCTGAGAGTTAAACACCTAGACATTGGCGCGCTCTTCCATAAAGATTTTAAATCCTGTATTAACTGTGTCTCCGTATCTCTTTCTATAACTTTCATAATAATTAGTCCTGCAGTTAGTGGACTCTGTTTACATAATTGCATGAACTGTGCCAGTTGTTAACTCTATATATTTCAATAACTTATGATTTATAAGTTGAAAAGATTCTCAAAATCAAACGTATGATTGTGAGAAAATTCTCATAATCATACAGCTTTTTTAATTTTGTGAAATGAAATAAAAACACAACATCCGGCCATAAGAAAGGAGCCTTCATAGAAGGCTCCTCGCTAAAAATTTTATGTTTTCTGATGAGAACCGTATTAGATTTGTCAGGTTTTTCTAAACAATGACGGTTTCATTAATTGACAATGAATTTTCTATATAGAGATCAGCAACACCATCCGTATAGTGTGCATAAGTTATGCCACTAACATCGACTGTGCCAATATTCGATCCCCCTGTGACATTAACAACATCAAGTGCGCCATCCCCGACGATATAAAGATCATCATTATCAGATAAGCTCAGAATATCGCTAAGAACGACATCGACGACATCTCCCAGTGCATTGGAAAGGTCAATATTTTCTATGCTTGATAATAAAGAGCTGCTGATATCGATAATGGATTCATATATGGTGACAAGCGTATCATTATCAGATCCGCCATCCAGGGTATCTAGTGCATCGTAATAAAGGCTGTCATTTCCGGAACCTCCGTTCAAGATATTCGCAAACTCGTTACCGATCAGTGTATCATTGCCCGATCCGCCATTTGCATTTTCGATAGTCGCTCCGAAAGCAATAGACAAACTATTTGTCAGGCCTATAGAGCTAAATGCACCGGCATTCAAATCAAGAACAAGGTCTACGCTTTGAGTAGAACCGTCGAGCAAGTCTTGCCCACCAGCATCCCAAATTGAATAATTTACTGCAAAATAATCAGTTAAATTATAGACAGTATCGCCGACATTAGTAGTCATGTTGGCTCCATAGAGATACTGAATAGCCGCTATATCATATAACATCAGGCTAACAGGCTCAGCGCCCCCATCAGCATCCGCATTATAAGACATGACTGTGTAACCTCTGTGATCTACCGTTGGATCATTCAGGACTGTCCCATCATGCGGATGGGCAAGGCCTACGGCATGTCCTGTCTCGTGCAATAATGCCATACCGTAAAAACTGCCGGGGCTTAAATCCTGCCCGAATTTTACGTTAAGCCAAATATCACCGGGATGATCCATCACACCGTCACCGCCATCAGGTATATACGCCCAGCCAGCCGTGCGAACTCCGAGATCGGCATAACCATAAGTAATTTGCGCAACAGATAGATCTGTTGTCTCTACGAAAGTGATATTTGTGTATGTCTCAATCATATCCAGCATGTCATAAGTAAAATCACGCTGCTCGGTAGTAAATGACTGGAACTTTCTGTTTTCTGTTGCCGCCGGATGATAGTAACTCGGTGTAGACTCTAAAAATGTATAATAGAGCGTAACGGGCGTCTCCAAAGAATCCCCGTAATTCCAACGGTTTACATCTTCAAAAGTAAGGGCTTCTATATAATTGACCGGCTCTGCTGGCGGTGGAGGCGGAGGTGGTGGAGGCGTTCCAACCGTTACTTCCACAGTGGCCGTTGCCGTGCCGCCATTGCCGTCATCTACGTCATAAGTAAACGTGTCGATACCTTCAAAACCGGGATCAGGCGTATAGGTTATCGTACCATCCCCATTGACTGTAACCGTTCCATTAGCGGGATCGGTTGTGCCGGAAATAGTTAGCGTATCCCCATCCGGATCGCTGTCATTATCAAGGACATTGATTGTAACGTCTGTGTCTACGTCCGTACTTGCGCTATCGTCTTGTGCATCGGGATTTTTATTCTTGTTCGGGCCTTTCCCGGGAGGTGGAGCCGCTTGCGGTTTTTCTGTCAGGCCAGATTCTGGCACCGGAAGTGATTGCGGCGCATAAACAACAGATTGTAACGCCGCATTTATATGGGCATTTTCATCTGCAAACTCCCTGCCCTTTGATTTTTCTTCTCTGATATCTGCTTCTTCCGGTAAAACATTAGCCATAAATTTCTCCTTCATAACCTGCACACTATAAAATTTTCAAATGGAACCCTACGAAACTTTTCGTATCAGTGTCAACTTTTAAAGGATAAAGGTTTAACCGCAAGCATAAGAAATTTCAGGAAAATGAAAGACGACCTATACAGCCTCCCAAAACTGCGAATAACATAGATACCAGTCCTGACAATCCAGCTCTAAAGGCCCAAGCTGTTTTATTATCATCATCAATTTGATTACTATTCCAATTTATAAGTAATTTAGCAGAAATCCATGCCATCATAGCTGGTGCTGCGCCAGAAATATTCAACAGAATTATAAATGTGAAAAATATTCTTTCAACAGAACCAGTAATCCATGCCGGCACACGAACCTTGTTTTGCTCTGGTTTATCTATTGGCAAACCAGATTTCCTACCTAGCCAATCATAGAAATGCTTAGTAACAAAATGCCCTATAACAATAGATATGAAAAAACCTAATAATATGTACATCTATATCATCACGCAAATTAAGTTTGAAACGACGACAAAAAATGATTTTTAAAGATCTGGCAGCGAACTACTCTCCCACGCCTTAAGACGCAGTACCATCGTCGCTAAGAGGTTTCACGGTCCAGTTCGGGATGGGATGGGGTGTTTCACTCTCGCCATAACCACCAGATCATTAAAAACCACTTTTTGTATCTCCATTTGTTTACACCATATTTCGTCAACCCTTTGGGTCGACTTATGGATCCCCGCCGTGCCAATCGCTCCGCGATGCCGCGGGGATGACGCCGTCAGAGATGACAAAACTTTCATTCAAAAAAGCTCTCAGCGGGCTTACCGCTGCGCGCAAACCGTAATGCTTTTGTACCATTACGTAAGATGAATTCAAGCCAATCGAGCAATTAGTATTGGTTAGCTTCATGCATTACTGCACTTCCACACCCAACCTATCAACGTCCTAGTCTAGAACGGCTCTGATAGGGAGTCCTGGTATTGAAGGGGGCTTCCCGCTTAGATGCTTTCAGCGGTTATCCTGTCCGAACATAGCTACTCTGCGGTGCTGCTGGCGCAACAACAGATACACCAGAGGTTCGTTCACCCCGGTCCTCTCGTACTAAGGGCAACTCTTCTCAAGACTCCAACTCCCGCGGAAGATAGGGACCGAACTGTCTCACGACGTTCTGAACCCAGCTCACGTACCTCTTTAAATGGCGAACAGCCATACCCTTGGGACCTGCTACAGCCCCAGGATGAGATGAGCCGACATCGAGGTGCCAAACAGCGCCGTCGCTGTGAGCGCTTGGGCGCTATCAGCCTGTTATCCCTAGAGTACCTTTTATCCGTTGAGCGATGGCCCTTCCATGCGGAAACCACCGGATCACTATGACCTGCTTTCGCAACTGCTCGACTTGTCAGTCTCGCAGTAAGGCATGCTTTTGCCATTGCACTCGATGGACGATTTCCGACCGTCCTGAGCATACCATCGCGCGCCTCCGTTACACTTTAGGAGGCGACCGCCCCAGTCAAACTACCCACCACGCAGGGTCCCGGATCCCGATAAGGGATCGCGGTTAGACAACACAAAAGCAAAGGGTGGTATTTCACTTGTTGGCTCCACGATAGCTAGCGCCACCGCTTCAAAGCCTCCCACCTATGCTACACGTTACAGTCATATTGCCACTGCGAAGCTATAGTAAAGGTTCATAGGGTCTTTCCGTCTGACCGCGGGTACGAGGCATCTTAACCTCGAATTCAATTTCACTGAGTCTATGCTGGAGACAGTGGGGAAGTCGTTACGCCATTCGTGCAGGTCGGAACTTACCCGACAAGGAATTTCGCTACCTTAGGACCGTTATAGTTACGGCCGCCGTTTACCGGGGCTTCATTTCAGTGCTTGCACACCTCCATTTAACCTTCCGGCACCGGGCAGGCGTCGGACCCTATACGTCGTCTTACGACTTCGCAGAGCCCTGTGTTTTTGATAAACAGTCGCCACCCCCTGGTCTGTGCCCCCCGCCAAAAGTTGCCTTAAGACGGGGCATCCTTCTCCCGAAGTTACGGATGTAATTTGCCGAGTTCCTTCAGCATAGTTCTCTCAAGCGCCTTGGTATTCTCTACCATCCCACCTGTGTCGGTTTGGGGTACGGTCTAATGTGGAGGCTATTTCCTGGAACCGATTCACAGCCCCTCCAATCCAATAAGGAGGAACAATTTACTCGATCCGTCACACATCCACTGGCTCAGGAATATTAACCTGATTCCCATCGACTACGCATTTCTGCCTCGCCTTAGGGGCCGGCTCACCCTGCCCTGATTAACATAGTGCAGGAAACCTTGGGATTTCGGCGTGAGTGTTTCTCACACTCATCTCGTTACTCATGTCAGCATTCTCTCTTCTGATACCTCCAGCGAACCTCACGATTCGCCTTCGCAGGCTTACAGAATGCTCCGCTACCGCGCATAAATGCGCCCTAAGCTTCGGTGGATAGTTTGAGTCCCGGTACATCTTCGCCGCCAGAAGTCTTATTTAGACCAGTGAGCTATTACGCTTTCTTTAAAGGGTGGCTGCTTCTAAGCCAACCTCCTGGTTGTCATGGACTTCCGACTTGCTTTTGCACTTAACTATCACTTGGGGACCTTAGCTGTAGGTCTGGGCTGTTTCCCTTTCCACCACGGACCTTATCACCCATGGTGTGTCTGCCATGCAGTACTCATCGGTATTCGGAGTTTGGTTAGGATTGGTAAGGCTCGCGCCCCCCTAGCCCATCCAGTGCTCTACCCCCGATGGTATTCACATGACGCTCTACCTAAATAGATTTCGCGGAGAACCAGCTATTACCCGGTTTGATTGGCCTTTCACCCCTAGTCACAGGTCATCACCGTCTATTGCAACAGACGTGTGTTCGGCCCTCCAGTTAGTGTTACCTAACCTTCAGCCTGCCCATAACTAGATCACCGGGTTTCGGGTGTAATCCATCATACTAAGCGCCCATTTAAGACTCGCTTTCGCTGCGCCTACACCTAACGGCTTAAGCTCGCATGATAGACTAACTCGCTGACCCATTATACAAAAGGTACGCCGTCACATCTTAAAGATGCTCCGACTGCTTGTAGGCATTCGGTTTCAGGTCTATTTCACTCCCCTTATCGGGGTTCTTTTCACCTTTCCCTCACGGTACTTGTTCACTATCGGTCAATCAGGAGTATTTAGCCTTAGAGGATGGTCCCCCTATATTCAGTCAAAATTTCACGTGTTCCGACCTACTCGAAGATCATTTTGTTTTTTACCTGTACGGGGCTATCACCCACTTTGGCGGCACTTTCCAGAGCCTTCCAGTTATTACAAAATGACCATTGGGCTGATCCGCGTTCGCTCGCCACTACTAGCGGAATCTCGGTTGATTTCTTTTCCTCAGGGTACTGAGATGTTTCACTTCCCCTGGTTTGCCTCTTTGACCTATGAATTCAGTCAAAGATACTCATAAATGAGTGGGTTTCCCCATTCGGAGATCTGCGGGTATAGCGGGTGTTGACCCCTTACCGCAGCTTATCGCAGCCTGCCACGTCCTTCATCGCCTCTGATTGCCAAGGCATTCACCAAATGCCCTTCAAAACGCTTGAATTCAAATCACGCGCAGGGATAAATCCGCTGCAAAGCAATGCAACGCATTGTTTGCGAAATTTAACACTGCAAATTGCCTCTATTTGGAACTGAAGCAATACGCTTTTTGAATGATTTTGAATTGATATATATAAAGTAATATCAACTCGTTCTCAGTTTTGTCAGACATAAATTAAGTTCATCGCTGAACTTAACCTATAAACTACTATAGTCTTAAGCTTATTACTAAGCTTAACCTATAATTATTGGAGATTTCATAATTTGCTAATAGTCAACGCTTATAGTGTCTACAATAAGTGGGCACTATAAATTGCTATTAACACCTTATGATGTCATTTCAAACTTATTTACGATGTACAAGAATCTTTGGCTTTTGAGCCAAAAACAAACCGCTCAGCTAGTGCCTAGCGGCTTGGTGCTGATCTTCTTAAAGAAGAACACAGAACATTACAAGCATTTTTATCAAAAAATTTTACTTTTTTTTAAAAAAGTTTTTAAGCTGTAATGATACTGTCAAAAACCTACCACATCCCGTGGCAAATTCAAAAGAAAAAAGATCATTACCTTACTAAAAAACCGCAATCAACCCCGATTAACGAAATCCGAAACCTGCTTATCCATGTCAGCAGCCTTCGCTGATAGCCCTTGAGCCACAGCCAGAAGCTGTGAAGCTGCCGAGCCTGTCTGCGTTGCCGCCTCTTGAATGCCAATCGTGTTTTGAGACACTTCGGATGTTGCCTTGGAAGCTTCTTGTACGTTTTTAGATATCTCGGAAGTGGTTGCAGATTGTTCCTCAATTGCCGCCGCGATTTGCGTAATGGATTCGGAAATAGCGGTAATTGTTTCTTGTATCGCGCCGATAGCATCCACAGCATCTTGCGTGATAGACTGCATATCGTTGATCTGTTTTTGAATATTCTCGGTCGCAACAGTTGTCTCACCAGCAAGCTTTTTAACCTCATCAGCCACAACAGCAAATCCTTTACCTGCCTCCCCTGCTCTAGCAGCTTCAATCGTAGCATTCAGAGCCAGCAAGTTGGTCTGCTCGGCAATATCATTAATAAGCATGACAACGTTCCCGATTTCCTGAGATGACTCACTGAGCCTTGTTACAACAGCACCTGTCTCCTCAGCCTTTTTAACAGCCTCTTTAGACGTCCTATCAGAAATTGTAATCTGCTTGGCTATTTCAGAGATCGACGCCGTCATTTCCTCAGCTGCAGCCGCAACCGTCTCCACATTTACGGATGCCTCCTCGGCCGCAGCAGCAACAGAAGTCGCCTGCGTGGATGTCTCCTCGGCCGCAGCAGAAAGCGACTGAGCCGTCTTCTCGACTTCGTTTGAAGAGCTCGAAACAACGCCTGAAATTTCAGTTACATTCTTTGCCAGCTCTTCCTGGGCCGTAATCACCGACCAACTGACCATCGGTCCGATGTAATACCCTGAATTATCAAGAATAGCCGAAACATTGAGATCCAGAATATTCTCACCCACCGTGATTTTTGATTTATATGGCAAATTATTCGGATCAGAAAGAATTCTCCTTTGATGTGAAGGCTCTTTGTGGAAATCATCGATGCATGTACCCAAGACATTATCAGCCTTAACCGGTAACGCATGCTCTATTGATCGCAAGGTTTCCACACTTGTCTTATTAATGTAGTTGATCTTAAACGTTTCAGGATCGGCCAGCATGACGTTAATCGGCATATTATCAACCATGATCTTAAGACGTTCGCGATCTGTGCATATTGACCAGCTCAAGACCAGCTTTGTTACATTTCTACCTGAGTAAAGAGCTTCAATATGAAGATCCAGAAGATGAGGCCCCAGACGAATCACTGCCTTATGGGGAAGATTCTTCGTATTTGCCAGCAACCCTCTTTGATATTCGGGCTTCTTGTGGAAAACATCAATATTCTGTCCCACTATATTCTTGCCACTAACACCAGCCGGAAGAAGATCGGCAATTTCATTCAATGTATCGACACTTGCTTTATTGGCATAATCAATAATCAGGGTTTTCGGCGAACAGGTTAAAACGTTAATCGGCAATGTATCCAATACAGCCCGCGATAAAGATGTAACTCCAAAAGTAGGTATTTTTTTTAATAATGCGTTTGTCATGTTTTTCATCCTGAAAATTAAGTGGTTCGCTTATGTAATAATATTACCGATTCTTGCGCCTCAAGGAAATATACTCATACGATTGTACACGCAACGGCTGATAATATTACTCTACAACCATATATTTATTGAATCCAGTGGATTTTACAAAAATATTAGAAAATATGAACAGCCTTCTTCGTGACCGCTTAATGTAACAGTTTTGACTTGATTAATCCGTTTCAAATCCTTAAAGTCCGGAACTGCCTGAGATCACAGGCTCTGTAATTCCAGTCAGGATGGGTGGCAGAGCGGTTGAATGCACTGGTCTTGAAAACCAGCGAAGGTGCAAGCCTTCCGTGGGTTCGAATCCCACCCCATCCGCCATTATCATGAAATAGATTATCCTCGCCCAAAGCCGCGGTGCTTTATTTCCAATTACATAAAAATACGTGTTTCATCTATGTCCCTTAAATTTTAAGAGTCTCACCACTAGTTTTATAGAAAACCTAGTACAACAATTTGCAAAAAATCAAAGTTCGGCCTGCTGGATATCATTGAGCACTTTGCGCATGAGCGGCACAGAAATCCGCCGTCTTTCCGAAAGAGCAAGCTTATCCGTATATTCAACGAGTTGCTGCGCAGCAGAGAAAGAGCGTTCCATACGCGGCAGAACATAAGCAATCACTTCTTGCGGCATTGTAAGTTGACGGTCACTAAAAAGCTTAATCATCACCGAAGCCAGCAAGATATCATCCGGCGGATGGATCGACACACAAGGCGCAGCCCTCAAACGCGAAGCCAGATCGGGAAGTGCAAATTCCACAGCCCGCAAACTCATGCGCATAGTAATCATTATGGAGTGCCGCTCTTCTTTAAGCATATTATAAAGATGAAAAAGCGTAGTTTCAGCCGCGCGATCCCCCAGCCATGGATCAATCCCGTCAATGATGAGATTCTCACCCATATGAAAAAGTGTTTCGGCAGTCTGGGTACTGAGCATCTCCGGAGCTATAGAAACCGCATCGGAGATATCCTGCCACACCACAGAAAGGTGACTCTTGCCGCTTGCCGGCGGGCCGCTCAGGATAAGAACAGGCGCAGGCCATTCCGGCCAGCGATCAATCCAGCCCACAGCCTCGAAATTGCTCCGCCCGATCTGGAAGTCATTACGACCATGCGCCATGCGACCTCCAAAATCCATCGGTATTTGCTTTAAATTATGACTTGGCATCCTGTTTCTTAGCCGCCTTCTTAACAGCTTTTGGCTTACGTGTTTTCGTTTCTTTTTTGTTTTGTGATTCGTCTAGATAATACGCGCTATTCTTATATTTGTGAATCGCAAAAGACAATAAAACACCGATTGTTGCCGCCACAGGCACAGCAACAAGCATCCCTACAATACCCAGCAAACTCCCGCCTGCCATAAGGGCAAAGAACACCCAAAGCGGATGAAGGCCAACACTGTCACCCACTAATTTGGGCGTCAGAAAATTCCCCTCTATCACCTGACCGGTCACAAAAATCCCGCCAATAACTAGAACAAAAGTTAGATCCCCGCCACTTTGAAACCAAGCCACACAGATACTGACGACCAAGCCCAGCGCCGAGCCAACCATAGGAATAATAGACAAGACCCCCGACATAAGACCTATAAGAAACCCGTATTTCAGTCCTGCCAATGATAAACAGATCGCATAGGCAATCCCAAGAATCACTGCCACACTGATTTGCCCGCGTACAAAACTGGAGATTTTTAAATCAATTTGTCTAAGTAAATCGGTGATCGCTTCTTCGGAATGTCTTGGCATCAGATCATGCACCCATTTTGTAATTCTCGGCCATTCAGCCATCATGAAATACGCCACAACCGGCATTAGCAAAGCCACAGAAATAAAATCAATAACGGCTTGTCCACTTGAAGCCATATAGTCAAAAACCACTTTCATGGCCTGCGTTGCCGAAGCACTGTTGTTTTTTAGCACCTCATGTAAGGACTGTTCGTTCGCACCGCCAATATACTGCTCGATCATAGAAGTATAGGGCGCAGCTAATTTCCAAAAAGCGTCAATATAATCCGGTAAATCCTGAGAAAAGGCTTTAAACTCCTTCATCAGAATAGGTGTCAATATTCCTAAAAAAGCAAGAATCAGGATTAGAAATCCACCGAGAATCATCATAGAAGCCGCTGATCTGTTAAACCCTACATTTCCCAGACTGTTAACCACAGGATTAAGAAGGTAAGCTACGGCTATCCCGAGGACAAAAGGTAAAAGCATGGCTTTTAACGCAAAGACGCAAAGAAAAAACAAGACAGATACACCCACCCAGAAAGCCAGATGCACCCAAGGGCTTGTTAATTTTTTTCTAGCAGCCATTTATATTCCCCTCGCGTATCACCAATACCTAGAATGTATGAATAAATTGCTCGTCCCCTGCCGCAGGTTCGGGCGGTGTATAAAACCCGCCACTCCCAATTGAGTGCGGCTTATACATGACTTTGCTGTCCTTTTGAACGTCATAGACAGGTTTTTTTTGCCTTGTAAAATCAGGGTCTCCGCTTAAATCCATATCCAGACCGTTACGAGACAAGGCATCTCTTAATTGCACGACATCCCCGCGAAACTTGAAGGTTAAGTGAACTTCTTTAGGCTTCATAGATTTGATTTCTAAATCCGAAAGACCGACAACTCCCATCAAATTACGCTGTATTTTTACCCATTCCTGAATCGAAACGACAGCCAATCGCACTTCATAGGTTCTCGTCTGCAAAATACTCGCAGCTGTTTTCTGTTTCCAATCCACCTGCAAAAGTTGATGAATACCAAGGACAACGCGTTTAAAAAAATCAGACCTTGTTTCATCATTATCAACATCATAAACAAGATCACGTACTCGTTCGGGCTGCGTCCTGTCCACTCTGTAAACTGTTACCGATAAGGTACCCGCAGGGGCAATATCATTCTCTTTTGCTTCTGCCAAAGGTCGATCCGGCATAGCAATCAAAATCACAGCCTCACTTGCATTATAGCGCTCCAACATTGCATTAAGACGAATAGGGCTTACATCACGAATCCCCCGCGGACCATCAATATCTGAAACATCCATCAAATCTCCGATTGGCACCTTCACAGGAACAAGACCACCGCTCAGATCCGCATTAGCCCAGGCACTCAACCAAGGATTATTCTCCCACAAGACTGTCTTGTTCTCGATCTGGAAAAAGGGGATAATCAGCAACGGCTTGCTGCTTTTATTTGTAAACCGCACCCCTGAATAAGAAAAATACTGGCTTATCTCTTTTTCACGAAAACGGAATGTATATGTCCCAATATAACGTATTGCCGAAAGCTTTTCATTTGTGACTTCAAAATCCCTGACAAAATCATTCAAAGTGTCGTCATCCGGAATACTAACCTCTCCCACTTGCCCTTCTGCAACCATGCGCTTGGCTAAAACAGTAAAAGCATCTCTCTGGGCCTTTGCAAGAGCTTCATCCCTAGCAGCCACAGAATTTTCTGCTGTGACATCAACTGTAATTCCCTCGACAGTGAACAGAGAATCGTAAGCCATTGCTTGAAATCCGCTTAAGAGAACAAACAAAAATATAAATAGCTGTAAAACTCTATGCTTGCTCTTAAAACTCTTATGCGCTATGCCCATGATGCACCTGATTTATGATATATATTTATAACATTTTTTAATGACTACTGTTTTATAACGCTTAAGGCTCAAGAGCAACATGAAAACCGAAACAAAAACAAGTGCATATAAAGAAGCTGGCGTCGATATTGATGCAGCGGCTGATCTGGTCGAGGCCATAAAGCCCGCCATTAAGAAAACGGCACGATCCGGCATGATGAGCAATATAGGTGGCTTTGGAGCTTTATTTGATCCAAAGGCAGCCGGATATAGTGACCCTCTTTTGGTCTCTTCAACAGACGGTGTTGGCACAAAAATCAAAATCGCGATTGATCAAAAAATTCACGACACAATAGGAATTGATGCTGTGGCCATGTGCGTTAATGATCTGATCGTCCAAGGTGCGGAACCCCTGTTTTTTCTTGATTATTTTGCCACAGGTAAACTGGAAAACTCTGTAGCACAAGCCGTTATTGAAGGCGTTGCAAAGGGCTGTGAAATTGCCGGTTGCGCGCTCATAGGCGGAGAGACCGCAGAAATGCCCGGCCTTTACACAGATGGCGATTATGATCTTGCAGGCTTTACAGTCGGAGCTGTAGAGCGTGATCAAGTCATAACAGGAGAAAAAATTCAAGAAGGCGACATCATCCTTGGACTGGCCTCTAGCGGCATTCACTCCAACGGATATTCCCTGGTCCGCAAAATTATGAGAAGCACTCAGGGCTTTAGCTATGATAGCCCCTTGCCTTTCGAAATGACAGTGCCGTATCAGGAAAGGCCTGCTCAAAAGGCTGAAACCATAACACAAGCCTTACTCGCCCCGACAAGAATCTATGTAAAACCATTGCTCGAAGCCATAAAGATTAAAGCCGAAGATGGTACACCTGCTATTAAGGGTATGGCCCATATTACCGGAGGAGGCTTATCTGAAAATATTCCACGCGTCCTGCCCGAAGGTTTATCCGCAAGGCTGGATTGTACTCAATGGGCATTACCGGAGATTTTTAAATGGCTCAAAGAACTTGGGAACGTAGAATCCAACGATCTGGCCAGAACACTTAATTGCGGAATAGGTATGGTTGTCATTACCGCCGCTGAACATGCTGCCGAAATATTTGAATCTTTGAAAAACAGCGGTGAACAAGTTTTTGAAATAGGAATTATAGAAAAACAAGACGTTTCGAATGATATGGTAATTCTGGACCATATTGAGCAAGAATGGGCCTAAAAACCTAATGAGCGATATCCGAAAAAAGCTGAAACTGGCTATTCTGATCTCCGGACGAGGCAGCAATATGATGACCATTCATAAATCCTGCCAAGACCCTGATTTTCCGGCAGAAATAGCATTGGTTCTATCAAACAGGCCTGATGCAGGCGGTTTGGCTTACGCAAAAGATCATAACATACCAACAGAAGTTGTTGATCATAAAGAATTTTCCAGCCGTGACGAATTCGAAGCGGAAATGCATAATCGCATAGAGCCCTATAAACCCGACCTTATTATTCTGGCAGGTTTTTTAAGAATCCTAAATGCACCTTTTGTTAAAAAATGGCCAAACAGGATACTTAATATCCACCCTTCCCTCTTACCCGAATATAAAGGCTTGAATACACATGCCAGAGCTATTAATGACGGAAAAACGGAGTCAGGTTGCACTGTCCATTATGTAGTGCCGGAGCTGGATTCAGGCCAAACCATCATTCAAAAGCGGGTCCCCATCTTTAATGATGACACACCCGAAACTTTAGAAAAAAGAGTTCTTGAGCAAGAACATATTGCTTATCCTGAGGCAATAAAACTCGTTGCAAACAATATATTATCCGAATAAAATGGAATCCACCAAATCAAGGACCAAAAAGAGAGAAACATGATAGAAGAACAGCAAGTTGAAGTTACAAATGAGCAAATTCGGGATGCAAGTGCAATGTGGAAGAATTTTACGATTGCAACAAAATATTGTTCCATCGCCACAGCCATTGTTTTAATTGCTCTGGCCCTTGCTTTTGTTAAGCTTTTCTAAAGGAAGACTTAACCTTTTCCGGTCACAATGCCATAAGGGCAATACACTGCGTTAATTTGGGCCAAATTAATTTTCTGACCGGACATATGAAAAAGATATCACAATCTTTTACTATTCGTGAACATAGCAGAACGCATATAGTTCTGGCCTTGTACCTTACTGTTTTGATGGCAGCCCTTATAATCTTATCCACTCAGGCACAAACACAGGAAAACATTAAATCTCTCCACGCCAACACAGTTCCATTGAATAACGAGAATGATACAGCCTTCCTTGCCCCCTACACCTTTCATATTATAGACAGCAACCGATCTTTTTCTCCAGATATACTCATCCAACGCTATAAGCAAAGCAGAAAAAACCAACCAGAGACAGAAAAAACCATCTATCTTGGGAACATACATGATCCTGTCTGGCTGGTATTTTCCGTTTATAACACAACGAATAACGAAGATTGGATCTTGGATTTTGGTTCTCTGTCTGATGGAAAATCAGGTTTGATAAAAAATTTCTATGTTCTGGATTATGATACAAAAGATATCTATAACTTTGAAAACCAAAAGAAGATTTCTACACCTTATTTAAAAAACGGCGCTTTACCTATCACTGTCCCGACAGGCAAACACCGTAATTTTGTTGCCTTTATTGAAAACACTGAAGGATTTCCACTAATACTTGCCCCGCAATTAAAAACGCAAACACAATATCTCCATCTTCTTTTAAATGGAAAAACATACGACATTTTCACAGCCGTTTTCTTTATCACTGTAATGTCCTTCTTTACTGCTTTCTTTTTCTTTAGGCGCTATATAGCCTCACTGCCCTTTATCAGCTATTTCTTATTTCTCTATATAGCACTTCATCTTATGGACGGTTACATTATACCCGCCCTGCCCTTCCATAACGGGATCATTATCTCTTTGTTAACCGCAAGTTTCATTTTCATGCTCACAGGAACAAAATTTTTTGTACAAATTGATAGAGAAAAATACCCTATAGAAAATATTGTCCTGATTTTATTGGGCATCGGAATGATTATTGCGGGCAGCGTATATGTTTTTATATTTCCAAATAACAATATAGGCTATCTCCTTTTTTTGGGAACCAGCGTGTTCCTTATGATAATACAAATGCTGATATGCATTTTTACGCGAAACAATAATGCTATAGCCAAAATAGCCTATTGTATGGCTTTGATGATTGCCATCTTTGCAATGATTACAACCATTCTAGCCGGATTACATATAATTCCGGCTCACCCCTTTGCTGTTCATGCATTTCTCATTTCCCTTCTGCCACAGGCTCTTCTATTCGGTTTCAGCTTTATGCATGGCCACAAAGACATTCTCGCGAGAAGAAAAAAACATCTTTCTAAAAGACGACAAGAAGAAAAGAATCTGGCCCGCTTGCAAAAATCAAAAGAATCAGCCGATCAGGCAAGATTGATGCGTATCATAGAGCGCGAACGCGAACTTATGAAAGAACTCAGAGAACGAGAAATAAAACGAACCGAGGAAATGCGCTCCGCAAAAATTATTGCCGATAAAGCCAATCAGGCAAAATCGGCCTTTCTGGCCGTAGTTAGTCACGAGATTCGCACACCTATGACCAGTATTATGGGTATGGTCCGACTAATTCAAGATACAAATCTAGACAAAAAGCAAAAGGACTATACTGAAACCATAAGAAAGTCCGGTGAGACTATGATGGCGCTTTTAAACGATATTCTGGATTTCGAAAAAATAGAACATGGCGGCATGGAGTTAGAAATTGTACCTTTTGAACCCGCCCAGCTTGTAAACGATATTGTCACTTTGACAACGGGCCATGCTGCGCAAAAAAACCTTACTATTTCACAGGAGATAGACACAAAAACTCCCCAAATTGTCATGGGTGACCCAACCCGTTTAAGACAAATCCTGCTCAACTTAGTTACAAATGCTATGAAGTTTACAGAAAGAGGCGGCGTAATAATCAAAATTGACGTCGTAAAAAACGATGATGAACTTGTTGCCAATCAAGACCGCATCAAGTACATCCGCTTTAGTGTGCGGGACACAGGGATTGGAATTTCGGAAGAAGCTCAGAAGAGACTTTTCACGCCCTTTGCCCAAGCTGAAAGTAGTACATCACGAAAATATGGGGGCACAGGTCTTGGCCTAACGATCTCCAATAAACTTGTTGAAGCTATGAAAGGAAAAATCATAGTAGAAAGCGTAGAAAATCAGGGCAGCACCTTTAGCTTTACCATTCCTATGGAAGTGGCCGAACATAGCAATGAAACAATCTCAGCAGATACCAAAAAGCCAGACATTGAGCCTATGAGAATTTTAGTTACCGAAGATAACGAGATGAATAGAAAAGTACTTTTGGGCCTTTTAGAACGAGAGGGTCACACCGTTCTTCAGGCTGCAAATGGGCAGGAATGTCTGGAGATTTGTCAAAAAGAAGTGCCGGATCTTATTCTGATGGATATTGAGATGGTTGGTATGAACGGGGAGGAAACCACCCGTAAAATAAGAACTCATCATGATCATAATATCACCTCTATCCCTGTGATTGCTCTGACCGGAAATATAGGCCTTGAAGACGTGAAACGTTATTTTGCCGCTCAAATGAATGGCTTTATTGGAAAACCTATTGATCCGGATAAGCTTTCAAATACAATCCGTGATGCCTCAAACGGTAAGTTCGAAAACCCATTGACCAATGAAAGCTCACTTGCACATATCACACATGGTCTGGAACTAGATGATCGTGAATATTACACGAGTGATTCAAATTTAACGGATACCGCCCCTTCCTCTGAGAACAGTTTTTCTACTCGCAACATGTCAAGTAAACTTGAAATTACGCTGGAAAACGATTCTGAATCAGACAAAACACACGTACAAGAGGAAAAACCAGCTACTACCGCCCAAAAGGCAAGTAGTGGTGAAATGACGGAAATACAGAAATTTTTATTATCCAAGAATTCCGATAATAAAGTTCCCTCTACCAACGAACCAATAACAAGCCATCAGCCCCTTGAAAGAGAAGAAAAAGACGTTTCAAATTCAAAACAAGACATTATGCACAAAGAGGCACCTTTACCTCCTGAAGTTAATGAGGATCAAAGTGCACCGCCAGAAAATATACCTATTGAAAAGGAAAACAAAGGAAAAATGGAAGAATATCTCGACCTTAAACTGTTAAATAATCTGGCCACAACTCTTGGCAAGGAACAGATAAATAATTTACTGGAAGGCTTTGTGGACAAAGCTGATAGTATTATCGAACAACTTGACATTTCCATAAAGAACAAAGATGTCGCAAATATAAGCGTACGCTCTCACGAATTAAAAGGCATGGCTGGAAATTTTGGCATGAGCGCCCTGAGTGCTGTTGCAGGAAAAGCCGAAAAAGCAGCTAAAACTAATGACAGCAAAAAGGCTATGGAACATGCCTCCCTCTTGAGAGACATTAACACGGAAACCAAAAAGCATTTGAAAAAATGGATTGAGACTCTCTAGAGCAAGACTCTAACCGACAATCTCGCTCTCGTTAAAGAAAAATGCAATTTCGATTTTTGCATTTTCCAGACTGTCCGATCCGTGTACGGAATTCTCTCCGATATCCAGAGCAAATTCTTTGCGGATAGTTCCTGCCTCGGCTTCCTCTGGATTTGTTGCGCCCATCACTTCGCGATTTCTGGCAACGGCATTTTCGCCTTCTAAAACCTGAACCACCACAGGCTCGGAAATCATAAACTCAACAAGCTCACCAAAGAAAGGGCGTTCTTTGTGAACAGCGTAAAACCCTTCCGCCTGATCTCTCGTCATGTGAATACGCTTTTGTGCTATAATACGCAAACCCGCCTCTTCCAGCTTGGCATTAATCGCCCCTGTCAAATTACGGCGCGTTGCATCCGGTTTGATAATTGAAAATGTTCTTTCCATTGCCATTTTTATGCCCTTATAAATCGAGTTTATATCTTTATTACGCGCCTTATATATCCAGACCACGCCCGCGATGCAAGAGAGAATATTGATTTCTTAAGTAATTTATTGTTATAGTGGGAAAAAGTACAATAAGGGTGGAAAATTAATGAGTAGAACGGGTAGATATTCAGAAAAAATAGAAAAAGTCATTAATACACTTTGCCCTGTATTTCGACATGCAAGAAAACGTGTTGAGCACGCTCGACAACTTAAAGAAGATTACAATAAAATATTAAAAGAAATAACCGATCATTTAGATCTTGATCCAAAACATGTGCATATTGATGATTCTTTGGAGCATTATTTAGAGTTAGAACATGACAAAACAGTTTCAGAATTAGAGGTTAAACAAAGAATTTATTTATCCCTTCCACTACTACAAAAAGGCTTTGCAGATTGTTTTTCATTTAGCCGCCCCAAAGATCCTCAACGACTTGCCAATAAAATAAAAACAAAGGAACGAAATACAGATGATACATGGGGGATGCAGCTATGGATTGCAGACCCTGAACTTATGAAATATCTTGTCAAACTAGAAAACCCACAACACCCACTACGGAAAAAGTGGGAAGACAAAGGCATTGAAGTTACCTTTAATAATCATTGCCACACACCAAAATCTCACGGATATCGTAGTTTTCATATAAATTTCAGATGTCCTGGCAATAATGGATGGACTGAAAATCTAGAAATGCAGATATCTCCTGAGCCCATGATGGTTCCCTATCTTGTAACTCGTGGTCCATATGAAACATACCGGAATATTGTGGAATACTTAAGAGATAAAAAAGGAGAGAACGAACATAATTGGACAAATAAGGAGCAAAACCTTGTTCACACCCTAATAGATTACATTTATGCCGAATTCGAAAAAGGCGCACATAAAGCACAAATCATTGATATGGAAGACTCATTCCACGAACACAAACATAAATATGCAAATGCAGATCAGGCTGATGAAAAAGTAAAAGAATTAAGACCTACAGTAGAAAAGATTATAAATAAGATGCTTGAATATGATAATAATGTAAAAATGTTTTTAGAAAATTTAGATGATTTTTTTGGTGAACAACAGCCAGAAGAAGGACAAGAGAGCAAACTAGAGCTACTAGCTTGACCAACACGTATAAAATAAGTATCCCTTAGCCCCATGAGCAATACATACGAAATTATAACTGTCCCGCATCCGGTCTTGAAACAAAAAGCCCAAGCCGTTTCCAAGGTCGATGACACCATCCGAAAGCAAATGGATGGAATGCTCCAGACCATGTATGACGCGCCGGGCATAGGCCTTGCCGCCAATCAGGTAGACATCTTGAACCGTGTTCTGGTTATGGATTTGAAAAAACGGGTAGAGCGCGGATATGAATCCGAAGACGGAGATGATGGCGATGAAAAAGAAGAAGCTATAGGCCCGATCTTCATGGCTAATCCGGAAATCATCTATGAATCCGAAGAAATGAGTGTGATGGAAGAAGGCTGTCTGTCTATCCCGAAGCAATATGCGGAAATCGAACGCCCGGCCATCGTGCGCGTAAAATATCTGGATTACGATAACAAAGAAGCCGAGCTTGAGGCAACAGGCTTGCTTTCTCACTGCGTCCAACACGAAATAGACCATTTAAACGGGATACTTTTTATTGATTATCTTTCGACTTTAAAACGTAATATGATTGTCAAGAAAGTCGAAAAACTAAAGAAGCAGGATTTGCTCTAACCCCGAATAAGGCAAGCCTATGATTAAAACCCCTTTGCGCATCGTATTTATGGGAACGCCGGATTTTGCAGCTCAAACACTGCAAGCCCTGATCGACAGCCCGCATGAGGTAATCGCCGCCTACACGCAACCTCCCCGCCCAAAGGGTCGCGGCAATAAAGTGCAAAACACCCCTGTCCATGATCTGGCCCTCACTCATGATATTCCGGTTTACATACCGAAGTCCCTGAAAGGTGAATCCGAACAGGAGGAGTTTAAAAACCTTAAAGCAGATATAGCAATCATAGCCGCTTATGGGCTGATCTTGCCTAAGGCCGTTTTGGACGCTCCGAAATTTGGATGCCTGAATGTGCATGCCTCTCTTCTGCCGCGCTGGCGCGGCGCCTCTCCGATACAGCGTGCCATATGGGAAGGAGATACCAAAACAGGTATAACCATCATGCAAATGGATGAAGGACTTGATACGGGTGATATGGTCTCAAAGTCCGAAATAGAAATCACAAAAGATACAACAGCCTCTAGTCTTCATGATCAATTAGCCAAACTCGGCGCAAATTTGACTCTGTCAACCCTTGAAACACTTATAGAAACCGGACATCTTGAAAGCGAAGAGCAAGATAATGCATTAGCCACCTATGCTCATCTTTTGAAAAAAGAAGACGGGCAGATTGACTGGAGCCAAGAAGCAAGCGCTATAGATCGTCAAATCCGCGCTCTTAACCCTTGGCCCGGTGTATTTTGTGAAACGAGTGACAATCGTCTAAAAATCCTTGAAGCTACACTCTCAAATGAGACAACCGATAAATCCGCAGGAACAATCCTTGATAAATCCGGAGCAGTGGCCTGCGGAAATAATACAGTTCTGCAAATCAAAAAGCTCCAGCCTGCCGGAAAACAATCCATGGATTTCACATCTGCGCTTAATGGCAATTACATTAAAATCGGGCAAGTCCTGACATGACACGCTATAAACTCACCATTGAATATAAAGGTACGGATTTTGCGGGCTGGCAACGTCAGATAGATGTTCCCAGCATCCAGCAATCTATTGAAGAAGCTATCTTCAAATTCTCTGGCCAAGAAGTCACCATTCATGGCGCAGGTCGTACCGATTCAGGTGTTCACGCATGCGGACAAGTGGCCCATGTTGATCTGGAAGCCTTCACCAAACCCATGGACGGATTTGAGATTTGCAAAGCTATCAATGCTCATTTGCGCCCTGCCCCAATCAGCATCCTGAAATGCGAGGTTGTAGATGATGAGTTCCATGCGCGCTTTAGTGCCACAAACAAACTTTATCGCTACCGCATTATCAATCGCGGAAGTTTTCTAACATGGGATAAAGATCTGGCATGGCAATATAAAAAACCACTAGATGTCGATGCTATGAATGAAGGGGCACAATACCTACTCGGCAAACACGATTTTACAACGTTTCGTGATTCTCAATGCCAAGCCAAATCTCCCGTCAAAACTCTGGAACGCCTAGATGTCACTGCGCGTGATTATGACGGCGCTGGCGAAACAGAAATCATTATCGAGACCGAAGCCATGTCTTTTCTGCATCATCAGGTTCGCAATATTGTCGGAGCGCTTGTGCTTGTAGGGGAAGGCAAATGGAAACCAGAAGGTATGAAAACGGCGCTTGAGGCTTGTGACCGGAGGAAAGGCGGTGCGACAGCCCCTGCTGATGGATTATACCTCGTAAGGATTGATTATGATGATTAAAACCCTAAGCAGTATCAGGATTTGTATTTTTGTGCCCGAAGAAGCCCTTGAAGGCTTTATCACAGCAATAAGACCTTCCATTCCTTCTTTTTTAGGCACATATGATCATGTATGCTGGCATAGTGAAAAAGGCACTGAACAATCACGAAAAATGCCAAATGGCGAAATAGAAAAAGCTCTCTGCCAAAAGATCGAATTTTCCTGTCCCGATGATATGGACTTGATAACTAAATTAATCTCGGAAATGATCCTGCCCAATCACCCTTGGGAAGAACCCGTGATTACTTTGACCAGACAGGAAATTGTTAAATCTGCAAATCCGTGATAAAAGAAGACTATGTCATCCTGAGCGTAGTCGAGGGATCTTATAAGATTCCTCCATGCCCCCGCATAAAGTGCGGGGTTAGTCGGAATGACAAGCTATTTTAAATAGAAAACTTTAGGAACCACCGATGCGACTTTTATGCCTGCCCCTTATTCTGCTGATTTTTTCTATTCCTGCATTCGCTCAAAACATTGAAGAGGAAAAAAAGCTACTCACCCCGATTACTTTCCTCGATTATCTGCGTGAGCATAATCGCATTAAGCCTATGCAAAACCCCAAACATGAGCATGGGATTGACATACTTGATCGCCGAATTATGGACCAGACCAAAAAAGCCATCGGGCAAGTCAAAGACGTAGTTGTCAGTACGGATGGAAAAATCCGCTATCTGAAAATTGATTTCGACAAGATATCCTTGCGCAAGGAAGTTTATCTCGATTACCATCGAATGAATATTGGTGCAAATAATGATGGCTACACGCTTCCTTTCCGAAAAGAGGAGATCAAGGATCTTTACTCAAAATTCACGCGCCAGATAACTCCGCACTCAGATCAGATCAGCCTTGTTGGCATTATAGGAAAAGAAATCCGCGATACAAATAAAATCCGCCTTGGCACGATTGATGAAATTCTATTCGATGAATTCGGCAGTAAAGTAGAGCTAATTTATATGACCGTGGATTACGGTGTAATCCGTGATAAAGGACTTGCCATCCCTTTTGAAAGTGTAAAATTCGATTATCGCAATGGCTATGTCTACCCGACCATAGAAAAAGAATTCAGTGATATCGTTCTTGACTACGTTAGAAAATAACTTTCCAGAATTTTTTCATAGATTTTCGTCAAATCTTCTAAATCCTGAACAGTAGCATTTTCATCAATCTGATGAATGGTTTTGTTAATCCCGCCAAACTCTACTACCGGACAGTAATTCACAATGAAACGAGCATCTGAAGTTCCGCCATTCGTTGTGTATTCCGGAACATGCCCCGTAACATCCTTTACAGCGTTTTTAACCACTTCCGACCAATCACCAGGCATTGTAATAAAACTTTCCGCATTACCCTCAAATCCCAGTTCATACTCAAAGCCCTGCTTGTCGAGTAACTCTCTTAAATGTGTTTCAAGGCTCTGTGCATTCCAGTGATCATTAAAGCGAATATTAAAAACCGCCCGCCCACTATCAGGAATAACATTCTCGGCCCTATTCCCCACATCAATGCTCGTAATCTCCAGATTACTCTGCTGAAAAAATTCTGAGCCATCATCCAGTTTTTCTTCAGCAAGAACATCTAATAACTTAATCAAACGCGGCATCGGATTATCTGCCAGATGCTGATACGCGACATGACCTTGCTTGCCCGACACTTTCAAACGACCGGTTAGCGAGCCTCGACGCCCAATCTTAATTTCCTGCCCCAGATGATCGGGGTTAGTCGGCTCTCCCACAAGTGCTACATCGGGCACATGCCCGTTTTCTTTCATCCATTCCAGAACTTTGATCGTGCCGTTAATAGACGGCCCCTCTTCGTCACCCGTAATCAGAAAACTGATCGAGCCTTTTAAGTCATGGCCCTCCAGAAAAGTTGAAACCGCCGCCGCAAAAGCCGCAACGCTGCCCTTCATATCACTGCTCCCGCGGCCATAGAGAATACCATCTTCAATATGCGGATTAAACGGCCCAAAGCTCCAGCGCTCTTCCGGACCGGGCGGAACAACATCCGTATGACCGGCAAAACAAATATGCGGGCCCGACTTACCTAAACGGGCAAAAAGATTGGGAACTTTTTCACTGCCTTCTCCGAACTCAAGATGATGACACTCAAAACCCAAAGCCGTTAGTTTCTCTGACAAATATACAAGCGCCCCTTCATCCTTGGGCGTCACCGAAGGACAGGCAATTAATTTTTTTGTAAGGTCAATTACGTTATAAGTCATGAAATATTTTTATTGTGTTGCTTCAGGTAAGTTAACTTTATGATTACCTATAACATTTTTTTGTGACACTTTAGAACCCAAATGAGTCTCATGGTATTCTTTGCGGATGATATCCGCAATAGAAGTTAGCGGATTAATGCCGTCAGGCAAATTATAAAACTCCGTTTCAGGCATAAAATCTTTCAGATATTCGTCTGTCCCCAGAGGTTGCCCGGTGTCGACAATATGATATCTGAGTAACAGGCACACTTTCTTAATTCCATCTTTTAGAGCCTCGTATGTTTTTTCCTGCTCACGAAAATTAGCACTAGCATTAAGAACATAGCGATTAAGGAGTTGCAAGGATTTTGCAATTTCCTTTGTTATACCCCATTTATTTATTGCTCCAAATGGATCTGCTCTCCCAATGAGTGTCGTTAGCGTGTGCATATTATCTACAAGCCTTACTATGGATGTATTTTGCCTCATCCGGTTAGCAACAGAATATTCATATTCATTTTTATATGGGCCACCCTGTGCCTCATAAGATTCTGTTATAACTTCAAAATCTTTTACAAGAAATTCGACATCCTCTCTATTATGCCCTTTGAAGAGAAGATAATTTCTAAGTTGTTCCGGCTTATAACCAAAGTTTTTACCCAAACCATGAACAAAAATTAAACTCAGAACACCTTGAACATCATTAATCGGCAAGCCTGATTCAGCCATATTTATAGCACCTACCGCCTGCTCGATTTCGTGTCGTGCCGATGGTATATCCTTCATAATATCACCACTTTCCATATGCTTCGCCTTAAGTTTAATCAGCAAATCCATCATATCTTTGGCCAGTTTATATTCTCTATTATTTAACCATTTACCGACATCTTTATACAGGTAACGTAAATTATTATTAACATCTTGCTGCGTCTCATAAAGACCTGTTGAATGCAAATATTTAGAAAACGTCGAATATTCACCTGTCTTGCGGCGCTTAAAATCTGTTTCTCTGCTCTCCCCTCCGGTATTACCCCAAAAATCTCCTTTAATACGGTCTTCATGTTCAGCATAAGCCCCCTTATGAGTTTCTGGATATTTTTTACGCACACGTTCAGCTATAATAATTAAGGGATGCAATCCTAAAGGTAAATCTTCAAATCCTTTTTTAGGCATATCATTTTGCAAATCCTCATTACCTGTCAGAGGTTGCCCTGTATCAACAAAGAAATAACGATTAACCTGACATATTGCTTCCAATAACTCTTTTAAAGCTTCGTATGTTTTTGCTTGTGAAGGAAATTTTTCACTCGCATTAAGGACATAGGGGTGTAACAATTGTAATATTTTTGCTGTCTCTGTGGCCATATACTCTTCACTTTTGACCCCAATCATTGTCATAAGATTATGACTTTTATCAATAAGCTTTGCTATGGAAACATTCTTCCGCTTACTCATTCCTTTGTAGTATTCGTATTCTTTTCCATCAGGTGCTTTTGATGTTAATTCATCATTACTGTATATTTTTGTAATAGCATCAAAATCCAAAATAAACTCATCGACACGATTTTTTTCTATCTTATTATCAAGAAGGTATTTTTCTAAATCCTCTTGTTGCAAATTATGGTCTTCTCCTAAATCATGTGCGAATATAACACTAAGAACGCCCTCGACATCATCAATCGGCAAGCCATTCTCTGCCATGTTAATAAGCCATATTGCTTGGGTTAATTCATGTAAAGCCGACGGGGTTTTTCCATCTTTCCTTAAACTATTTTTTTTGAGTTCCAGCATTTTTTCAAATATAACTTCGGCCTGCCGGAAATTTTTAACTTTCAGCCAGTTACGCGTTTCTTTAACAAGCCTATCGTATTTTTTGAGGACATCTTCTTCGGATTCATACAGCCGTATTGACTTCAAACACCCACAAAGCGAAACCGAACCCTTATAGCCAGAACTCACCAGCCCCCCTGTAGAGGAGGTAGTAGTAAAGGACGGTAAGAGCCCTTTAGTAGCTCCCGTTGGATCAGTAGGTTTTTGTGTCATTGGTTTATCACCCTTATCCAGTTAACTTATAAGGGAAAACCTAAGAAAAATCAAAAAAT